>Ga0307515_10016545_pt1 | contig 13496 bp, 13 predicted proteins | sample 17_EM_MG_FD_194513 | JGI IMG/M metagenome (GOLD analysis project Ga0307515, IMG submission 194513) | Populus trichocarpa ectomycorrhiza microbial communities from riparian zone in the Pacific Northwest, United States - 17_EM | ecosystem: Host-associated > Plants > Roots > Unclassified | place...
TTCAACGCGGCGTCGAAATCGGCCGCCGGCAGCGCCAGCAGACGCTCGGCTTCGGGCTCGGGCAGCGACCAGACCAGGCCGTAGCTGTGGCCGGCTTGCGGCCGGTCGAACGGCAGCAGCGCCAGGATGTCCGGGCTGCGGAACCATTGGTGCGCGACACCGCTGTGGGGCCGATCGGCCACCAGGCGGGCGGCAATCGCGCGTTGGCCGTAGCTGTGCTGCTCGAACTGCACCCCCAGTTGCTGGCGCAGTACCGAGGCCTTGCCCTCGGCCACCACCGTCAGGGCGGCAGGCGGCGGCTCGGCGAACAAGTTGACCTGCGGGCTGAAGCCGACCGCGGTGTCCAGCACGGCCTCGAGCGCCGCGGCATCGACGATCCAGGCCAGCGCCGGCACCGCTTGCGCAAAGGCTGAGAAGGCCAGCTGGGCACCCGGGGCGTCGCCCGCCACGCGCATGTCGTGCACGGCCGTGCGGGCGTCGGCCGGCAGGGTGCCCCAGGCGCGCAGGTCGGCCAGCAGCGCCACCGAGGCCGGGTTCAGCGCGTAGGCGCGCACGTCCGGGCTGGCGTGGGGGGCTGTCGGCCGGGCCTGCAGGGCCACGTGCAGCCCCTGGCGGGCCAGCGCCAGCGCCAGGCTGCGGCTGACAATGCCTGAGCCGAGAATGCGCACGTCGAAGGCGGTCATACGGGGAATTGTAGGGAGGCCGCCTAAAATACTCGGTTCCGCGCCCGGGATGCCCATGACATTCTTGATCTTCCTGGCGACGCCCCCTTTTCTCCCCCGGAAGCACCCATGAGCCTGAAGTGCGGCATCGTCGGCCTGCCCAACGTCGGCAAGTCCACCCTGTTCAATGCCTTGACGAAGGCCGGCATCGCCGCCGAGAACTACCCTTTCTGCACGATCGAGCCCAATGTCGGCGTGGTCGAGCTGCCGGACGCGCGCCTGCAGGCGCTGGCGGACATCGTCAAGCCCGAGCGCATCCTGCCGGCCATCGTCGAGTTCGTCGACATTGCCGGCCTGGTCGCGGGTGCGTCCAAAGGTGAAGGCCTGGGCAACCAGTTCCTGTCGCACATCCGCGAGACGGACGCGATCGTCAACGTGGTGCGCTGCTTTGAAGACGAGAACGTGATCCACGTCGCCGGCAAGGTCGACCCGATCTCGGACATCGAGGTCATCCAGACCGAGCTGTGCCTGGCCGACCTGAGCACCGTCGAGAAAAGCCTGCAGCGCTACAGCAAGGTGGCCAAGTCCGGCGGCGACAAGGAGGCCGCGCGCCTGGTCGAGGTGCTGAAGAAGTGCGACGCCGCGCTGAACGAGGGCCACCCGGTGCGCTCGATCGACTTCAGCAAGGAAGAACAAGCCGTGCTGAAGCCGCTGTGCCTGATCACCGCCAAGCCGGCGATGTTCGTCGGCAACGTGTCCGAATCGGGCTTCGAGAACAACCCTTATCTGGACCGGCTGCGCGAGTACGCGGCCAAGCAGAAGGCCCCGGTGGTCGCGATCTGCGCCAAGACCGAGAGCGAACTGTCCGACATGGCCGACGAGGACAAGGCGATGTTCCTGGCCGAGATGGGCCAGGACGAGCCGGGCCTGAACCGCCTGATTCGCTCGGCCTTCAGCCTGCTGGGCCTGCAAACCTACTTCACCGCCGGTGTGAAGGAAGTGCGCGCCTGGACGATCCACATCGGCGACACCGCACCGCAGGCGGCGGCCGCGATCCACACCGACTTCGAGAAGGGCTTCATCCGCGCCCAGACCATCGCTTACGAAGACTTCGTCAAGTTCGGTGGTGAGCAAGGCGCGAAAGATGCCGGCAAGATGCGGGCTGAAGGCAAAGAGTACGTCGTCAAGGATGGCGACGTGCTGCACTTCCTGTTCAACGTCTGATGCGGCCTCCCGGCGAGGCCGCCGGGAGCTTGCATCGTGAACAAAAAAGCCACGCGCACCGAGCGCGACACCTTCGGCCCCATCGAGGTGCCTGCCGACGCTCTGTGGGGCGCGCAAACCCAGCGCTCGCTCGAGTTTTTCCGCATTTCCAGCGAGCGCATGCCCGAAACGCTGCTGATGGCGCTGGCGCGTGTCAAACGCGCAGCGGCCGGTGTCAACGCCGGGCTGGGCTTGCTCGATCAGCGCCTGGCCGGGGCGATCACCCAGGCCGCTGACGAGGTGCTCGCCGGCACGCATGCCGGCGCCTTTCCGCTGTCGGTCTGGCAGACCGGTTCGGGCACGCAGACCAACATGAACATGAACGAGGTGCTGGCCAACCGCGCCTCGGAGCTGTTGGGCGGCCAGCGTGGCCAAGAACGGCAGGTGCACCCGAACGACCACGTCAACCTCGGGCAGTCGTCGAACGACATCTTCCCGACCGCCATGCATGTGGCCGCGGCGCTGGCGGTGGCCAACGATCTGCTGCCTGCGTTGCGGGCGCTGCGCGCCACGCTGGCCGCCAAGGCCAACGCGTTCGCCGACATCGTCAAGATCGGCCGCACCCATCTGCAGGACGCCACCCCGCTGACGCTGGGGCAAGAGATGTCGGGCTGGGTCGCTCAGCTGGACCACGCCGAGCAGGCCATCACCGCGACGCTGGGTTCGCTGCACGAGTTGGCGGTCGGTGGTACTGCGGTGGGCACCGGCTTGAACACCCATCCGCAGTTTGCCGACGGGGTGGCCGCACAGCTGAGCCGCGACACCGGCGCGCCGTTCAGCGTCGCGCCAAATCGCTTTGCTGCGCTGGCCGGTCACGACGCGCTGGTCAGCGCCCATGGCGCCTTGAAGACCCTGGCCGTCGCGCTGATGAAGATCGCCAATGACGTGCGCTGGCTGGCCTCGGGGCCACGCTGCGGGCTGGGTGAGCTGCGCATTCCGGAGAACGAGCCGGGCAGCTCGATCATGCCGGGCAAGGTCAACCCGACCCAGTGCGAAGCGCTGACGATGGCCTGCTGTCAGGTGATGGGCAACGACGTGGCGCTCGGCATCGGCGGGGCGTCGGGCAACTTCGAGTTGAACGTCTTCAAGCCGCTGATCGTCCACAACTTCCTGCAGAGCGTGCGCCTGCTGGGTGACGGCATGGCCAGCTTCGACGCGCATTGCGCGCAGGGCATCGAGCCCGACCGCGAGCGCATCGCCGAGTTGCTGGAGCGCTCGCTGATGCTGGTGACCGCGCTGAACCCGCACATCGGCTACGACCGCGCGGCCAAGATTGCCAAGCACGCGCATGCTCACGGCCTGTCGCTGCGCGAGGCCGCTCTGGCGGTCGGCGGCGTCACCGGTGAACAGTTCGACGCCTGGGTTCGCCCGGAGAAAATGGTCTAGGGCGGGCCTAGCCGCTGACCTTCAGCGCCGCTGCGTCGCGGTGGCCGGCAAAGCGAAAGCCGAGCTGCATCTCGACCAGCGGCACCGGGTAGGGCGTCTGGCAGCGCCAGCCGCGAAAGCGCAGCTCGCTCAAGCCCGCGCGCCGCAACACGGCACCCAGCACGCTGGCGTGATCAGAGACGCCGGTGAGCGGTGGCATCCCCGGCCCGGCCGGCAATTGCTCGATCGGCGCACTCAGGTGCAGGCGCCGGTAGTGCGGCACGCCGGGAGGGGGCGGCTTCAGCAGCGTGCCGCTCGCGCCCGGCAGGTAGAAGCCGATGTGCGGCAAGGCGTCCGGCCACAGGCCGTCGGCCAGGTAGATCTCGCGCACCAACCGCTGGCAAGGCGTGTGCAGCATGTAGTTGCGAACCGTGAGGTAGGCCCGGTCCGGGTGCAGTGGCTCGACGCCGTTGATGCGCATCGCGGTGGTCAAGCGGGCTGGCAGCGGCTCAGGCGACTGCGGCCCGAGCAGGAAGGTGCTGCTGCCGTCTTCACGCTCCACCTCCAGCGGCGGCAGCGGCAGGCTGCTGCCTTCGGTGACGAAATAGCGATGCGCATCGAGGGCGCTGTCGGCGCCGGCCGGCCCACCGTCGATCGGCCTCACCTGGAGCAAGTCACCTGGCGCGCCGCTGGCATCGGGCTTGGCGTGCAAACTGATCAGCGGCAGCGGCGTACCTGGCGTGATGCGGCGCAGGCCCAGCCGGCGATGCACCTCGACCGCGTCGACCCGCTGACCATCGGCCGACGGGAACAGGAACATCGCCGTCGACAGCGTCTCGCAGTAGTGGCCGAAGAGGAACGACACGGCCTTGAACGAGGCCTGGCGCGCCATGTGCTCGCGCCGCTCACGGATCGACGAGAGGTCTTCGCCCAGGCGCGCGTCCAGCGCCTGGCGACCGCCCGGCAAGGCGTCCAGCAGCGCGGCGAATGCGTCGACCGCGCGCTCGACCGCCGGCAACCAGTCGATGGCGGCCGGTTCGTTGCGGCTGCGTTCGATCAGGATGCGCAGCCCCGTCGGTGACGGCAGCAAATGCAGGAACTGCGGGTCGGACTCGGCCCGCACCGCCTGCACCAGCCTGCTGGCCAAGCTCTTGTCCAGGCCGATGCGGCGCATCAGCCGAACCGGCCGGGGTGGCTGGCCGGCCAATGCGTCCAGCAGAGGGACCAGTGCCTCGCGCAAGGCGGCGGCTACCGTCGCTTCGCGCGGTTCGGTTGCCTGGCTGACGATTTCGGCGGCGGCTTCGTCAGGCAGCAGGTCGGGCAGCATATGCACGTCTGTCCCCGTGGGCGGCGCGCAGTATCGGCGATGCCCACGGGCCGCTATGTCAGCGTTTTCAGCGGGCTGCGGGCAAACGGCGCACCGCGATGCTGCGCGTCTGGCCGGTGGCCAACTCGATGCCGGACACGCCCATCACTTGCCCATCGGCGCTCAGCGCGCTGATCGACTGGATCGCGAGCTTCTTGCCGACGTTGTAGCCACGGTCTTTGAAATACTTGCCGGCTTCGACCATGCCGGTGCCCTCCGTCCAGATGAAGCCGCGGTTCGACGGCGAGAAGAAGCGGCGCGCGGTGCCGACCACCGTCTTGCCGTCGTCCGACAAGGCAGAGGCATATGCCATGCCACCCGGTTGGGTGCCGGCCAGCACGCCGAGCCACTTCTTCACCCACTGGTTCCCGTTCCAGGTCCACATCGCGGCGCCGTTCATCTGCGTCACAGGGTCGACTGCCTGGCCGACGATGATCGTGCCGGCCGCATTGACCGCGCCGGCTTCACTGGGCCAATCCGAGTCTTCCAGCACGGTTTTGACACCGTTGACCCAGACGGCGGCGCGGCGGATGCCGTACTGCGGGTGCTCGTCCCAGCCGACCAGCACCGAGCCATCGCCGTTGGCGTCGTCGATGCGGCTGGAGCCGCCGCTGCTGCCCATGTCCTGCACCTGGCCGCCTTCGGTCCAGCGGCTGCCGTGGGCCAAGCCACCGACACCGGTGTTGCGCCAGTACAGACCGGTGATGGTCTTGCCGTCGCGCGACATGCCGAACACGCTGCCGTCGTAAAGGTCGACGATGGCGCCATCGGCCGGTCGCGGCGGCATCAGCTGCTGCCAGCCGGTCTCGGCCGTCCAGCGCCCCTGGGTGGCGTAGGTCTGGCTGCTGTCGATGATGGTCGACGCAACGACCTTGCCGTCGGCCGAGATCGCCGGCGTGCCCGCGCTGGTCTGCAACTTGCGCTGTGTGCCGCGGCCCAACGGCTGGGCGCCGCCTTGCCAGGTCCAGTGGAAAGTCTGGTACGAGCCGCTGAGCTGGCCGGTGCCGGCCATGCCGTCGGCCGACAAGCCCGTCACGTAGCAGTGGCAGATGTCGCGGCCCTCGAAGGTTTCGGCGCGAGCCGCCAGCGGGCACAGGGCCGCTGCCAGCAAAAGCGACGGCAACAGCGAAGCGGGACGGAAGGCGAGTGCAGCAGCAGCCATGAACAAGTTCCTGTCGAATGAAAACGGTGCCAACCACTTTAGTGAGGTGGCGAGAATTCTTCAACAGTTCTCCAGGAGAATTATTGACGGTACTTTCCCGTAAATAGGCAGCGAGGAGTAGCACCGAGGCAGGGTTGAGCAGCATCAAACCCTCCTTTAGCACTCACCAGACAAGAGTGCTAATATTCGACGGAACTGCTGCCCTTGCAGCGAATCTGAACACGTGATGAACACCACTGCCACCTCCAACACCCTGACCCTGCGCGATCCGTGGGCGATGGTGCCGGCCATCGCCAACCTCGATGCGTACATCACCGCGGTCAATCGCATTCCGCTGCTGACGCCCGAGGAAGAAAAGCAGTTTGCCGGCCGCCTGCGGGAACAGGGCGACCTCGAATCCGCTGGGCGCATGGTGTTGTCGCATCTGCGCCTGGTGGTTTCGGTGTCACGCCAGTACCTGGGTTACGGCCTGCCGCACGGCGACCTGATCCAGGAAGGCAATGTCGGCCTGATGAAGGCCGTCAAGCGCTTCGACCCGGACCAGGGCGTGCGTCTCGTCAGCTACGCGCTGCACTGGATCAAGGCCGAGATCCACGAGTACATCCTGAAGAACTGGCGCATGGTCAAGGTGGCCACCACCAAGGCCCAGCGCAAGCTGTTCTTCAACCTGCGCTCGATGAAGCAGGGCCTCAAAGGCCAGGCGCTCGAAGGCCAGACCCATCGCTCGACGCTGACGCCGGAAGAGGTCGGCCTGATGGCGCGCGCGCTGAACGTCAAGCCGGAAGAGGTCGTCGAGATGGAGACCCGACTGTCGGGCGGTGATGTGGCGTTGGAGCCGCAGACCGATGACGGCGAAGAAAGCTACGCGCCGATCGCCTACCTGGCCGACGACAGCCAGGAGCCGACCCGCGTCCTGGAGGCCCGCGGTCGCGACGCGCTGTCCAGCGACGGCATTGCACACGCCCTGGAGCAGCTGGACCCGCGCAGCCGCCGCATCGTCGAAGAGCGCTGGCTGAAGGTCAACGACGACTCGAGCGGTGGCATGACGCTGCACGAGCTGGCCGCCGAGTACGGCATCAGCGCCGAGCGCATCCGCCAGATCGAATCAGCCGCGCTGAAGAAGATGCGCAAGGCGCTCGAAACAGCCTGACGCAGCGCACGCCGCATCAAGAACGGCTCCCTCGGGAGCCGTTTCTCTTGGTGCCGCCGCCCAACGAGCGCTCCGCAGGAGGCGCCCTCTTCAAGTGACGTGCGCGGATCCGGCTTGGCCGGTCCGCTGCGCGAGCCCCCTTGGGGGGCTGAGGCCGGACATGAACAGTCCTGAGGACTGTTCGTGCCTGCCGAAGGGCCGAGCCTCTGGCTCGGTGCGGCCTGCAAGGCAGCCCTCGGCAGAGGGCGTGGGGGCCTATTTCAAGCGCCGTCGAGCAACGCCTTCACATCTTGCGCCAGCGCTTCGGGGCCGGCGCCATAACGCTCGGCCAGACGCACGCGGCCCTGCGGATCGAACACATACGAATTGGCCGTGTGGTCCATCGTGTAGCTGCCATCGGTCGTACCCGGCACCTTGGCAAAGAACACCTTGAACTCACGGGCCACCGCCTTGGTTTCGTCGACGCTGCCGCGCAGCGCCACGAAGTCCTTGCCGAAGGCTTCGACATAGGCCTTCAGCACCGGCGCCGTGTCGCGCTCGGGATCGATGCTGACGAACACGCCGACCACCTTGTCGCCGTCGGCGCCCAGCTGCTTCTTCACCGCGGCGATCTCGGCCAGCGTCGTGGGGCACACGTCGGGGCACTGCGTGTAGCCAAAGAAGACCACCGCCACTTTGCCCTTGAAGTCGGCCAGGGTGCGGGCCTTGCCGTCGGCGTCGGACAGGTTCAGCTGGCGCGCGTAGTCGGCGCCAGTGATGTCGATGCCCTGGAAGGCGACCGGCTTCTTGGCACAGCCGGCCAGCCCGGTCACCAGGACCACGGCGGCAAGTTGAAGCGTCATGCGACGCGTCGGATTCAGTTGCATGGAGACTTTCTTCAGGTGGAGGCCGCGGCCAGCCAGGGGCTCACATAGTGGTCGACCAGCAGCGCCGCGAACAGCAGCGACAGGTGCAGGATCGAGAAGCGGAAGGTGCGGCGGGCCAGCGTGTCCGAGTAGTCGCGCCAGAGCTTGAATCCATACAGCATGAAGCCGATGCCCAACGCCACTGCGGCGGCCAGGTAGATCCAGCCGCTCATGCCGTAGACGAAAGGCAACAGCGTGCCGGCGAACAGCACGACGGTGTAGAGGAAGACATGCAGCCGCGTGAACGCCGCGCCGTGGGTGACCGGCAGCATCGGCAAGCCGGCACGGGCGTAGTCCTCGGCCCGGTACAAAGCCAGCGCCCAGAAATGCGGCGGCGTCCACAGAAAGATGATCAGGCACAGCAGCCACGCCTCGGGTCCGGCTTCGCCACGCATAGCGGCCCAGCCGAGCACCGGCGGCATCGCGCCCGACGCACCACCGATGACGATGTTCTGCGGCGTCAACGGCTTCAGGATGACGGTGTAGATGATCGCGTAGCCGACGAAGGTGGCCAGCGTCAGCCCCATCGTCAGCGGGTTGACCCAGAACCACAGGATCGCGCAGCCGACGGCACACAGCAGCCCCGAGAACGCCAGCGTGTGGCTGTCGGCCAGCTCACCCTTGGCGGTGGGCCGCCACGCGGTGCGCTTCATGCGACGGTCGATCTCGCCTTCGACCAGGCAATTGAACGCGGCCGCCGCTCCGGCCACCAGCCAGATGCCGGCCGTCGCGGCGATCAGCACGCCCCAGTCCGGCCAGCCCGGCACGGCCAGCAGCATGCCGATCACGGCACAGAAGACGATCAGCTGCACGACGCGCGGCTTGGTCAGCGCGTAGTACTGCGCCCAGACGGACGGCGGAGTTGGGGGCAAGGTGGTCGAAGACACGGTCGTGTTCATTGTGGCGCGGGGTGGCGCGTGGCCGTGACGGCCTGGATCGGAAGCGAAGCGGAGGTAGCGCGCACCTGCAGCGACACCAACAGCAGCACCAGCGCCGCGGCACCACCGGTGTGCATCAAGGCGGCAACGAGTGGCCACTGCAGCACGACGTTGGCGGCGCCGGTGCCGGCCTGCAGCGCAGTCAGCAGCAGCAGGGCCTGAGCTGCACGGCGTGCCGCACCACCCGGTTGGCGCCAGAGCACCGCGGCCAGCGCGACCAGTGCCGTCACCAGCACCAGCGCGAACACACGGTGGGCCCAATGGATCGCGACCAGGGCCTCGGCCGGCAGGAAACCGCCCTCACCCGCCCGCCCCAGGTGGCGCAGGACCGTGAAGCCTTGTTCGGCATCCATCGCCTCAGGCCACCACTGGCCATTGCACTGTGGGAAGCCTTGGCAGGCGAGTACCGCGTAGTTGGTGCTGACCCAGGCGCCGAGCATCACTTGGGTCACCAACAGCAGCAAGGCGCCGGCCAGCAGCGCGCGCGCGGCACTGCTCAGCGCCAACACGCGAGCTTGGTAGCGCTGGGCCTGGACCATCAACAACGCCAGCAGCACGAGGCCACCGAACAGGTGCAAGGTGACGATCGCCGGGTACAGCTTCAAGGTCACCGTGTACTTGCCAAACAGGCCCTGCACGATGACCCAGGCGAATGTGGCCCACGGCCAGGCCACCGAGAACGGCAGCTCGCGCCGCGCCCGCACGCTGATGACCAGCAGAGCCACGATCAGCGCGCCGACCGTCATCGCCAGATAACGATGGACCATCTCGATCCAGGCCTTGTGCTGCGTGACCGGGCCGGTGGGCTGTTGGGCCTCGGCATGGGCGATCTGCGCGCCGGCGGCGAGCGGGCTCGCTTCGCCATAACAGCCCGGCCAGTCCGGACAGCCCAAGCCCGAATCTGTCAGCCGTGTGAAGGCGCCGAAGACGACGAGGTCGAAGGTCAGGAACAACGTCAGCACCGTCAGTGCGGCACGCCGCACCGACGCGCCTGCCGCCCGCTGGCGCCAGGCCCACCAGGCCAGCGGCAGCAGCGCCAGCCCGGCCGCCAGCATCAGCAGGCGCAAGGCAGGCGAAAAATCCACCGCCGCGACGGCGCCGTTCATCTCAGCGCTCCCGCCCCGGCCGGTCCCAGAAGGCCGAGGCGCGCAAAAGCCGGTCCAGGTCCTTGAAGAAACGCTTGGGCTCCAGCTCGACCGGTGCGCGCATCATCCATTCGCCCATCGGGTCGACCAGGTAGAGGTGGTCATCCAGCGCCTGGCCCGCCGCCGGCGCCAGCCAATGTGCCAGCGCCTCGCGCGACACGCGCAAGACCTTTGTCGGCGCGTCGCCCTCGGCCATGGCGAGGGCGATCGGCTCGCGCAACGGTACGTCGTCGGTCACCAGCCAGACACGGTCGACGCGGTCGCGCTCGCGACCAGCCATCTCACGCAGTTGACGCTGCTGGAACAGGTGGCTTTCGCAACGCGCATCGCATTGCCCGTCGCCGACAACCACCAGCAGCCATTGGCCAGCCAGATCCGTGTTCTTGACCGGGCGGCCCTGCAGGTCATGCAGGCCGAGATCCGCGGGCATCGAACGTGTCGGCTGGATCAGCTCGGCGTAGTTGGTGCGCGCACTCGGCCGCCAGACGTAGTAGGTGAAGTACGACAGCAGCACCGGCGCCGCGCAGGCCAGCAGCACCAGCAGCGCGGTCGAGCGCCCGCGTGGACGCGCTGGCGGCGCGTCGTCGGGCAGCCGCGGGGTCGGGCCGCTGTGCACGGTCAAAGCCATCGGGTCAGTCGGAACCGCCGGCGCGCTGGCGCCGCCGGGGTCGGATGAGTTGGAACCAGACATACAGTCCTGCGGTGAGGGCACAGAGGGCAAACCACTGCGCCGCGTAGCCGTAATGCTTGTGCACGTCGACGGCGGGCATCGGCCAATCGCGCAGCAAGCCGTCCTTGGCGTCGCCCGTTTGGTCCAGCTCGGCGATGGCGAGCGGCCTCAGGGCTCGCTGGACCCGGATCGCTTCGTCGGCGAAATCGAGATTTTGCCGGATCGCGCCGGAGGCCTCGGCGCCGAGGGCTGTCAGGCGCGAGGGCCAGGCAACGATGCGACCTTCGATCTGCACCTCACCCTCGGCCGTGCGGTACGGGGCGATGCGCGTGCGGTCCACCATGTCGCGCGGCAGCCAGCCGCGCTGCACCAGCACGGCATCACCGGCCGGCAGCTTCAACGGCGTCAGCACGAAGAAGCCGGGTCGGCCGCGCATCTGCCGGTTCTCCAGGTAGACGGTGTGCTCGGGCAACCACTGGCCTTGCAGCGTGATGCGGCGATAGCGCTGGCGTTCGGCCGCCGCCTCGTCGACCGGCAACTCAACGGCAGCCAGGGCAGGCGCGTCGGCCTGCGTCTCGATCGCTGCCTGCAGTGCCAGCTTCTGGGCGGCACGGTCAAGCTGCCACCAACCCAGGCGCGCCGTCAGTGCCATCAAGGCCACGGCAGCCAGCAAGACCACCCAGCGCGGACGGGCTTGGGGCGCAGCGGGCTCAGCGGCGGTAACGGAAGGCGGGCTCATCGGCGGGTGAAATAATCGGGCCATGAAAGTGTTCATCGTGCTGGCCCTGGTGGCGATTGTTGCGGCGCTGGCTGGCGCAGGCCTGTTCATGCTGCGACGCGGCCAGGCGCCCGCTGGTTCCGGCGAAACACCGGCCGGGCCGGACAAGCGCATGGCCTGGGCGCTGGCGCTGCGGGTGGGCCTGTCGGTCGCGCTGTTCCTGATCATCCTGCTGGCCTACCAGCTGGGCTGGATCCGCCCCGGCGGCTTGCCGCTGCAGCCTTAGTCCCCGTCGACCTCGCACCGCTGACCTCCAAAGACAAAGCGCCGCTGCAAGCGGCGCTTTGTTTTGTGGGAATGGCCGGCGCAACCACCGGCCTGCTCCCAGACTCAGCCAGACTCAGAGCCAGTACACGACGATGTACAGGCCCAGCCAGACCACGTCAACAAAGTGCCAGTACCAGGCCGCGCCTTCGAAGCCGAAGTGCTTGTTGGGCGTGAAATGGCCCTTGCCCAGGCGCAGCGTGATGAACAGCAGCATCAGCATGCCGACGAACACGTGGAAGCCGTGGAAGCCCGTCAACATGAAGAAGGTCGAGCCGTAGATGCCGGAGGTGAGCTTCAGGTTCAGCTCGTGGTAGGCGTGCATGTACTCGTAGGCCTGGAAGCCCAGGAAGGTCACGCCCAGCAGCACGGTGATCCACATCCAGAAGATGGCCTTCGAGCGGTGCGCGGCGATCAGCGCATGGTGCGCGATCGTCAAGGTGACGCCCGAGGTCAGCAGGATGCCGGTGTTCAGCGTTGGGATCGGCCACGGGCCCATGGTCGTGAACGGGGCCACCGTGCCCGCCGGCGAAGCGAAGTTGCCCGCTGCGGTGCTGGGCCAGATGGCCTTGAAGTCGGGCCACAGCAGCGAGTTCTCGAGGCTACCGAGCGACGGCACCGAGTGGATGCGGGCCCAGTACAGCGCGCCGAAGAATGCCGCGAAGAACATCACCTCGGAAAAGATGAACCAGCTCATGCTCCAGCGGAACGACAGGTCGATGCGCTCTGAGTATTGACCGCCCTCGCTCTCGCGGATCGCATCGCCGAACCAGAAGTACAGCGTGCCCAGCCAGATCGTCAGGCCGGCCAGCAACGAGTAGGCGCCCCAGCCGTGACCATTGACCCATTGGCCGGCGCCCAGGATCACGAAGAACAGGCCGAGGGCGGCCATCGCCGGGTGACGCGACGGACTCGGCACGAAGTAGTAGGGCGTCGCCCCGTGGTTGCTCGCTGCGGACATGTGTTGCTCCTCGAACCGAAAGAACCGTGTTGTTTGTTGCTTGACCAGAGGTCGACGCTCAGCCGGCGACGCCGCTGCCGATAACCCATTTCACCAGCACGACCAGCGTCAGCACGAACAGCACCGCGCCAATGACGCCGGCGATGATGACGTGCACCGGGTTGAGCTGGCTGATATCTTCTTCGTAACCCTTGCCCTTGCGGATGCCCAGGAAGGACCAGGCGACCGCCCGCATCGTGCCCAGGAACGAGCCTTTGCGGGCCACCGCGGCACGCAGGCCGTCATTGTCAGGCGTGTCCGAGCTCATGACTTCAACTCCGCCGCGCCCGTGACGGCCGGCACCGCGACCGCAGCCTTGGGTGCCGCCGGCACCTTGCCACCCACCTCGAAGAAGGTGTACGACAAGGTGATCGTCGTGACGTCCTTGGGCAGTTGCGGGTCGACGTAGAACACGACTGGCCACTGCTTGGCCTCGCCCGGCTGCAGCGTGTACTCGTTGAAGCAGAAGCATTCGAGCTTGTTGAAATGCGCCGCCGCCTGGTGCGGCGCGTAGCTCGGGATCGCCTGCGCCACCATCGCGCGCGTCTGCTTGTTGCGGAACTCGTACATCACCGTCGCCAACTCGCCCGGATGGACCTGCACCGACGCCACCGCCGGCTTGAAGTCCCAGGGCCCGTGGGCATTGGCGTCGAACTCGATCGTGATGTTGCGCGAGGTGTCGACCTGGGTGTTGGCAGGCCGCTCGCGCTTGCCACCGTTCTCACCCAGGCTCAGCACGTTGATGCCCAGCGCTTCGCAGATGTGTTTGTACAGCGGCACCAGGGCATAACCGAAGCCGAACATCGCCACCGTGACGACCAGCAGCTT
>Ga0307515_10016546_pt1 | contig 13496 bp, 2 predicted proteins | sample 17_EM_MG_FD_194513 | JGI IMG/M metagenome (GOLD analysis project Ga0307515, IMG submission 194513) | Populus trichocarpa ectomycorrhiza microbial communities from riparian zone in the Pacific Northwest, United States - 17_EM | ecosystem: Host-associated > Plants > Roots > Unclassified | place...
ATCTGGATACTCCTTAGTAACCTTTTTAGCTATCCTCTAGATTCTATTAATAATATACTCCTCCTAGAGTCTTAATACTAAGCCTATAGCTCCGTTATATCCTTAAGTTAGTCCTTTATAGAAATCTTTTATAAACTGCTCTGCTATACTTCTTAGGATGTACTTTACTTCTTAGTTTTTATATATATCCATCTATAGATCTTCTAGCTATACTTTTAGAATTCTCTATACCTAAAAGCTTTCCGGTAACTTATAGACTCTATTTAGTTCTTCTTAAGTTATTATAATTTTTAGATAATTATACCTAATTAATCTATCTATATCTTTTCGCAATAAAGCCCCTAATGGCTTCTTATTGTTTTACAGTTTAGCTTTTTAACTCAGAGCATTTGCTCTTATATTGTCTATACCCTTAGTATACTAAATCTTAAAATAGTATTCTATAAGCATCTTTACCCATCTAACCTATCTTTAGTTAAGTTCCTTTATTATAAGGAATCCTATTAGGTTCTTATAATCTATCTTAACTATAAATGGTTTTTCTATACCTTATAAGAATGCTCTCTATTTCTTTAGTGCTGTAACTATACCTAATAACTCCTTATTATAGATGTTATAGTTTAACTCTAGTAGTGTTATCTTCTAACTATAGTATGCTACTAGGTGCTATTTATCTAGATGCTTTTATATAAAGCATACTCCTAGTATAAAGTCTAATATATTTGTCTTAATAACCGTCTCTAGTCCTAGTTAATAGATCTTAAGAACTAGCTCCTGGGTAAATAACCTTTTGACTTCCTTAAACAGCTCTTATTATTCCTTTCCCCATGCCTATAGTTCTTTTTTCTTCATTAATCGCGTAAATAGCTTAATGTCCTTTAACTATTACGCTATAAACCTTCTATAGTAATTGCAAAACCCTAAAAACAATCTTAACTGCGTAACATTCTCTAGTTCTTGCTAATTTACTATAGCCTCAATCTTCTTTAGATCTATACTAAGTTAGCCTAGTTTAATAATAAATCCGACGAAATCTGTCTTCCTAGTGAAGAACTCGCATTTCTTAATTGCTACTAGCATCTGTTCTTCTTATAGTCTCTTTAAGACCTATTTAACGTGTTCCCTATATTCTTCCTTAGTTATTAAGTAGATAATATTATTATTAAGGTATACTATAATAAATTTATCTAAGTGCTCTCCTAATACATTGTTAATTTACTTTTAGAACGTTACTAGTGCGTTTATAAGCCCGAATTATATAACTAATAGCTTATATAGTCCTTCCTTTAACCTAAAGGCTACTTTCTATTTATTACCTTCCTTAATTCTAATTTAATGGTACGCCTATCTTAGATCTATCTTTATAAAGATTTGCGCATTGCCTATCCTATCTTAGATTTCGCTAATTAAGGGTAAAGGATACCTATCCTTCCTAGTAATGCTGTTTAACTATCTATAGTTAATATACAGCCTTAGCTTGCTATTCTTCTTTAGGATAAATAGTACTAGATAACCCGCTAATAATTGCGATGGTTTAATATATCCCTTTTATAAGTTCTCCTAGACAAACTCTTTTAATGCTCTACCTTCTTCTTCGGTAAGCTTATAGATTAAAAAGAACCTTAAACTTATTCCTAGTTCTAATTCTATCTTATAATCCTATACTATATACTTTAATAGCTTTTCACTTTCTAGTAACTATAGTTTCTTACTATACTTATGGTATCTCTTTAGTATATAGCTTAGCCCTTTTTCTGTTTCTTTATAGGTCGCTCCTACTTAATACCATACTAACTTAGCTTATTATTATATCTTACGGCGTTAAGTATTTTTAATATCGACTTAACCTATAACCCAATTAATTCTTAAATTATACTCCTATAACTAAGGTATCCCTAATATTACCTTATCCTTCCCTAATAGTAGGATATTAAAAGACATCCAAATTTGTCTTCCTTTAATAGTTAACTAAATAGGTCCTATTTTAATATTAATAATGCTATCCCCATAGGCTATTAGATCTCTTAAAATTGTTACTAATAAATATAAGTGCTCCTTTCTCCTATATAGTAGTCCCATTCTTTTAACTGCTGCTAGTAAGATATAGTTCCTTATTACTCTACTATCTATTAGTGCTTCAAACTATTAATCTTGCTATTTAACTTATAAATTTAGGTATCTTCCTTAAATTCCTTTAAGGGTCTAAGGCTCTACTACTAGTTCCCTCTAGTCCTATAGGCCTCTACTTTTCCTAACTATTAGCTACTAGATCCTATTTATACTTGGTCTAACTTAGGCTAATACTTAGTTTACTTTTTATCTTCAATATACTATAGATAGGTGTTCTTTAGATATTCCCACTACTATCGTCTATCTAGGTATTCTTCTATAAGGAATCTTCCTAGTTAAAGTATTAAGTCCCCTTATTCTTAAACTTCTACTAGGTGCCAGCTATATATATACTTAGCGTTTTAGTATTTTACCTCGTCCGTTATCTAATACATTCTTATTAAATATTTCTAATTCTTATTTTTTAGTGTCCTATATATACTGCACATATTATCTATATACGCTATCTATAATAGTGTATAATATGCTTAGTGTCTTAAGTTAACTCTTAGCTTATCTTCGTCCTTAAGTTTAAACCTTTCTTATATTAATCTAAGCGTTGCGACTTTATTTGTAGGTACTAAGATTTATCTTTCGCTTCTCTAGTCCTCTGATTACTCCTCTAGATCTTTTAACATTATAATTAAGGCTCCCTTAATATAAGTTATAGCCTTTTCCATAATTAGGTGGTTTTAGATAACTTTCTTATCTAACCATATATAGAAATCTTCCCACTCGTTATTATACCTTTGCCTATACCACTTTTAGTATAGCTATTTAAGTATATACGCTCTGTCTATAAGGAAGTATCTTCTTATTACTGCGTTATAATAGCCCTTTATATATTATTCTTCAAATCTAGTTAGGATTCCTAAATCCTCTTCTTATTCTAGTTCGGTAAGCCACTTAGCTCTTAGTATACCTGCTTTTGGCCTATTAGTAATTCTTTATATAGATGCTCTGTCCCTTATACGACCTAATAGACTAAATCTCTTATTTAGTTTCTGCTCTTACTATAAGGTAATTCTTACTCTGAATTCCTCTATGGTTTCTTTTCTTTCGCGTCTTATAAGTAAATCCTTAAAGTCTTTATACTTCTTAATCTTGGTATTAGTTCTTTAATCTTTAGACTAAATACTATATTTAACTAGTAGGTCTTCTAGGTCTATATATCTATTTTTTAGTCTAACTACTGCCTAGATTATAGATTCTCTAATCTATAAAGAAGCTCCTTGCCTTTTATCTATGGGTGTCCTTATTTATTCTCCGAATTCTTAATCCCTTAAATTCTTTAATTCTAAGCTTACTTCTAACTTAAGCTTAGCTCCCGCCTTAGTTTAACTAGGCGTCCGTAGTGTTCTTATCTCGTCTTAAGAGTCTTAAATCTTATCTATCTCGTCTTAAGAATTTAATGCCTATGGGAAACTCTATCCTAAACTCATTTATATATTCCTAAACTAAGCTTCTGCCCTACTCTATTAGTTTTCGTCCGTTATAGGTCCTTAGGTATACCTCATCTTATCTTAAAAATCTTAGTCGTCTCTTATCTCGTCTTAAAAATCTTAAGCCTTTAGCCTTTTACCTTTATTAAGTAGTGAATTAGCACTAGCAGTCGTCTACTTACTTAATCTTTATAAGATACTCTTCCTACTATCTTATAAAGCGATAGATGCCGTATCTAACGGTATTATAATACCCGTTACTAAACCTTACTCTATAGTAGTCTTAGTCTCTACTTCTAATACTAATATCTTAAGATCTTCTTTCTTAATATCGCTGAATGGATTTTTCCCAAAGTCCCTTTCTAAATACTGCCTTATTGACACTATACTAAAAGTTGCTATTAGATCTTTATTACATTTATAGAGCCTGTCTTGCTCTTTATAGTCTTAGGTAGCTCTTAGTTTCTCTAAACTAGATTCTTATAGCTAATAGCTTACGCCGTACTTAGCGTCTTTATAAATTCGGCACGCGTTATTATAATAGAATGTAAAGTAGTTAATTAAACAATCTTTTATTCCTTATAGTGCATTATCGTCCCTCTATATATATATACCGTCTGCTAGTCCGGTTCCCTTTATTACATAATAACTCTAACCATCTTTACAATCTCTAGCGAAATGACCCTATTTTCCGCAATTTATATAAGCTCCCTCTTTAAACCATCTTTCTTGCTATAGAGTCCGCCTAAATGTCTTTTGCTACTAAGATCCCTAATTCAGCCTTTGCTCCCTAGACCTTTAATTACTTAATCCTTATCCTCTTGGTTTCTATAGTCTCTTACTCTATCTCTTATAGGTTTCTTTAGTACTACTTAGGTCTATTAGCTCTGCGCCATACTATAGTTTCTAACTTAGCTTTAGTTAATGCGTACTCTACGCCTTATATAACTATAGAACTCTATCCTAACCTCTCTTAGTTTTATTCCTTTAGTAGATCCTATTATCAATCTTTATCACTTAATCTATTAATTCCCTTAGGGTATCTATATCTTTTATCAGAATAATTACGTCCTAGACTTTAGCCTTAAGTCCCTGTTTATACTATGCCATAAGCGCCCTATTATTCCACTTAACTTATATTACTAGCGTTTAGAACTACGTTATATATTTAATCGCTAAGGTTCGTTGCGTAATGTCTTAAAGCTTTCTTTCTACCGTAGTCGTTGCCTTTGGGTCTTTAAATATCTATATAAGTCGTTCTATGAATCTATTCCAGCTTAAGAACATAAACTATACTTCTTAGTTCGTTATTGTTATTCTATTTGCTTATATCTCTATAAGGTAAGGCTTAAACCATTTAAGTGCTCTTCCTAATAAGAACAATCCTACATACGCTATTTAATCCATAGGTGTTGCCAGCTTTGCTCCCTCTTGCGCAACCTTAAAGTGCATTTACGTAAGGAATTCTTTAAGCTTCGATCTCTCTCCTAAGAATCTCTTAATTAATAGTAACTTAACCTTTACTACTCCTATTCTGTTAATCCTTTGTTTAAGTGCCGCATTATTTTCTATTAACTAGTCGACTATTTCCTATAGTTGTCCGACCGTTATAGGTTATTATAAGTTAGTATCTGCCATACTAGTATTACCTCCTAACCTTAAAGTAGTTGCCGCCGTCAATGGCGTCATGGTGGCTGCTTTTGGTGGCATATTGTTCAACTTTTAATACAGTAACTAGGTAGTGATTGTGTAACGGAACCTTATAGTAAGTACTACAATAGGTCCTGTTATTGGGCTAGGTGTGTAGGTAATGCGTAAAGTTAATAACGTAATAATAACTGGTGGAGTGGTTGCCTAACAGATTAACTTTAATTGTATTCTAAGAATTACTATAAGGAAAGAACTATCTAGAGTAGGGACTATAGTCCTTTAAATACACAACCATACTCCTATAAAATCCTCCCTATATGTAAGGTATGTATACTCTATCTACTCTGTTATAGATCACACAGATTGTATAGATTATATAGATTACATCATGTAACTTGGTTACTATTCCTCGTCATATAGTTCTACCGGCTCTATCCTAGACCGTGCCTATATTAGCTAACTAGCTTCTTCCGACTCTTCTCTAAGTAGTTATAACATCGTACTTAAAGCGTCCGTAACACCCTCCCTTTTTAACGCCTTTAAAGTATTAATATTCCACATCTCATTTATTAGCCTTATCTTAATTGGCTTAAGGATCTCCCTTTGCTGCTTATTATTAAACCCTAGCTAGTTAGTAAGCTATTTAAAGAAGAATCCGAGTAGCTTAACTAGGTCTATTTTTAACCAGACGGGGCTAAAATTATAAGGCTAATTAACCGTTAAATATAGATGCGGAAAGTAGTGCGGAGGGTATATAGGAAGCTAAGGTTAAGACTAAGACTTAAACTCCTTAACTAGCCAAGCTTTAATAAGATTGTTAATAGTTTTATCCTTCTCCTTTAGCTGCTCTGTTTTATTGCTTTTACGGCCTTTCTCCTTCTAGTTTATAAGCTGAACAATAATATTCTATAAAGGCTAATCTACAGTAGACTCTTCCTTTAATAGCTTATAGTTCTAATGCGCTAGATTTTCTAAGCTAATAGGATAATAATAGAGGACGTAATTTAGCGAAGTTAATAATTGACTATTACGCCAATATGTTATAGAATAATTGCTATAGTACTTATTTAAACAAGACTACCTACTAGCTATCTTAGGGACGTAATTACTAGCGTTCTCCTTAGTAGTAAGTAGCTTAGGCAAGTTATTAAGTTAAGCTTACGTAACGGTTCTTCTTCCTCCTAACCTATTACCTACTCGCTAACTTAATATAGGTATAAGTGTTACTAAAATTGCCTCCTTTTCCTTAATTAAACTTAATATAAAATTAAGCCTTAAGGATTTTAATAGCTAGCGTAAATGCTATTCTTTTATAATCTTAACCGCCTACTAAAGGTCCTTATAGTTATTAATCTGCTATTAATAGAAGTTATAAGCTCGCGCGTTTTTATATAAGGCAATCGCCTTAAGCTACTAGACTCTAAATTTCTACGGTAAAAAATCCCTTAAGAGCTTTCCTTTCTAAGCCTTAATTGCAGTTAGGTAGAGTATATTCTGGTCTAATATTACTAATTAAGACCTAGGTAAAACCTCCTTTCCATTAAATGCCTTCTATACGCTTATAAAACGTACTACCGCCAGCAGCTCCGGCGGCTCTTTTACATCATTATCCTCTACCTCCTCCTCTCCCTTATTATTATCTTCTATATCTATATCTATTGGGGGCTAGGCGGACGCCGGCAGTAATAGTATAAATAGTAATACTTTAGGGCATAAAGGCGGGGAAACAGGTATAGGCTGAGGCGCTGCCCTAGGTCTTGCTTTCTTAGCTGCCGGTATAAAGGGCGTCGATATTAAATTAGGACGCTTCTTTGATAGTTTAGGACGCGTTAGTACACGCATTAGGGGCTTAGCTGGCTTATTGCGTTTATTAGGAGCCATAGAAAACACCATAGAAGGTCCTATATAATTATCCTAATTAGGCTAGACTTAAGCTTTATTTTAAGCTACTTACGGCTGTTTACTAATGGTTGCTAGGTCTTTAAATAGCTAGCATTGCACCTTATACAAATTTTAGTGGGGTGCAATGCCGGCTATTCGCGAATTTAAACGATGTAAACGATCTTTTGCGGGTGACTGTAACTAAAGACAGGTTAGATAGGCAGAGATGCTTATAGAATACTATTTTAAGATTTAGTATACTAAAGGCATAGATAATATATAAGCTGTAACCGACTACCGGACCTTGCATATTACCCTGTTTCACCTGGTTAGCACTACCCTCGTATATCTCGGATACGTTTGAAATGAGTCATGGGCTTCGGAGTTTGGGGTCTACTTTCATGTATTTATACCACTTGATTTCCATAGATTTACATTAAGTTGCTCGTTCAATTCCCACACACTGCAAAGCTTACAGTTATGAGCCCGGCCTGCCTACCGTACTGCATCTAATCTGTACATTCAGCGCTTACTAAGCAATCAATCTGCTACCTCGTTTAAGAAGTCACTACTTCTTCCACCTTTGCAAGTGTTTCGAGCTTCTTCCGGGTACCGCTCTTGTACTCGTGATTACCTTTATTTACCAAACGGACGATCGAACATCGAACACATCAAATATCGAACATCGGCCGAACCGAACCTGACCGTACGAACCCGACCGTACGAACCCTGACCTCCTTCAACCCAGATACACAACCATTCGACAGAGTCGACCTACCCACCACAGCGTAACGACCTCATATGGCGTCCAAGCGAGAGCCTAGCCAGAGCGAGATGCCAGAGCACAGAGCCAGAGCGAGATGCTAGAGCACGGAGCCAGAGCAGAAGCTAGCTTGGATATACTGATGGTGAGAGAAAAGGATATTGGGAAGACACAAGGAAGGCACCAGACCGACGGTAGCCAGAGGACCGTCGTCAAAACTAGACAACCGTTCGAACGACCAGCCAGCGAACACCAGATTAATTCGACTGGACCGAACATCGAATATCGGATCAAGCCAAACCAGAGCCTCGATATAGGCCTGTCACCAAATCAAATCAAGGCCTCCTGGGGAGGCACCAACGAGACAACCAGTCGCAGCCATCACGCTGTAGACGCCCTTCCGAAATGCCAGCCTACATTGGCACCAGCCTCATCGGCACCAGTTGCGACGACCGCAACGTCACCAAATTCGACGTCTTAACGTCACCAGAGTCACCAAGTGACTACCTCCAGATCTACCTCGATTACAGCTCATATGGCTACAGCCCAAATGACTACCTCGAGCACGGATTGATTGACTGCCTCGAATGCAGATCAAAACACCACACCTGGATCAAACGATTCAGTAGAGCCTCCTACAAAGGATGCTAAAACATCTACCTCGACTATAGATTAAAAAGATCTACCGCGAGCATAGATTAATTGACTGCTTGAATGCAGATTAAATTAGTACACCTCTTTAAATATAGTCTCCTAAGAGGCTAGAGAGGATATATTGTTAAACATAGTCTCCTAAGAGGCTGGGGAGGACACCTTTTCAAATATAGTCTCCTAAGAGGCTATAGAGGACATCTCTTTAAATATAGCTCTATGTCCAGAGATATAAAGCTAGGGAGTATAGTTTCTACCTTTATTTTTTCTTTCTACAGCTTTTTCTATAGCTTTAACTACATTATTAAATCTGGGGGGGTATGTAACCGACTATTAGACCTTATATATTACCCTATTTTACCTATATTAGCACTACCCTTATATATCTTAGATACGTTTAAAATAAGTTATAGGCTTTAAAGTTTGGGGTCTACTTTTATATATTTATACTACTTAATTTCTATAGATTTATATTAAGTTGCTTATTTAATTCCTATATACTATAAAGCTTATATAAGTAGACGCTTTAAGCTAAAAAGCTAAACTATAAAATAATAAAAAGCTATTAGGGGCTTTACTACAAAAAGATATAAACAGATTAATTAGGTATAATTATCTAAAGATTATAGTAACTTAAGAAAATAATAAACTAAAAAGAGTTTACGGAACACTAGAAAGCTTTTAGGCGTAAAGAATTCTAAAAGCATAACTAAAAGATCTATAGACGGATATATACGAAAATTAAGAAGTAAAGTATATCCTAAAAAGCATAGCAGAGTAATTTATAGAAGATTTCTATAAGGGAATAACTTAAGGATATAATAGGGCTATAGGCTTAGTATTAAGACTCTAGGGGGAGTATATTATTAATAGAATCTAGAATATCACAAGGAAAGTAATAAAAGAGTACCTAGATTACTAAAGAAATAAACTAATAAGGTATACGTTAGGAAAAATTTTACTAGCATTTTCGCAGCATTTGGCGGTATTTAGCGGCCAAATGCGCAATCCGCGCACTATAACGTATAGCGTATAGTATCGACTTAGGTGCGGTATACTGCCGCATTTAATAACGTGATGCAGTATACTGCCGCATCTAATAACGCGATGCAGTATACTGCCGTATCTAACAACGTAATATAGTATACTGCCGTATCTAATAACGCAGTGCAGCATACTGCCGTATTTAGTAACGCGGTACAAGCATACTGCCGCATCTAATAACGTAGTGCAGCATTCTGCCGTATTTAATAACGCGGTATAGTATACTGCCGCATTTAACAACGCGGTGTAAGTATACTGTCATATCTAATAACGTGGTGTAGTTAATTGCGTATTTATAGCCACCTAGGTAAATAGTGCCTTTATTCTATTAAGCTCTCTCTATACTTAATACGCAATTAATATATAATACCCCCCTTACGCATTCTATATATCTTACTTACTTTAAGCAATAAATAAGTATTGCTCTTTCTATACACTTAATAGTATTTACTTAGTCTACGCGGTTAGTAGTATTTACCTATTCTACGTAATTAATATACTTTACTTAGTCTATATAGTTAGTACCCTTTACTTATTTTATATAGTTAGTACCCTTTACTTATTTTATATAGTTAGTACCCTTTACTTATTCTACGCAGTTAGTATTCTCTACTTATTTTATACGCCTAGTATATATTATATAAAGAATATATTTCGACCTAATAGTAGTATAGTATAACCTTAATACGCCTAATAACGCCCTTTAGTTAACCTACTATTTTAAGTTTAATATTTATATAAGTCCCGCTATAATAGTAGTACCGCACTATTAAACCCCTAATTATCTTTATTTTCGCCGTTATTTTCCCTATTTATCCTACTACCTTCTCTACTCTTATCCTCTTCGTTACCATTATTTTCCCTATTTATTCCACTACCTTTTCTACTTTTATTCTCTTTATTAGCAAATTCTAGTATTACTAGTCTATCTCTACTCTATAGGTAGGCCTTTATATCCTTTAATATAGTACTATTTATAATATTTATAACCTTAAACTTGCCGGCAAAAGTATACTATAAAATGCGGTAATTAATTCCTGTTTCCTATTTATTATTACCTTAAATTTATTTAAGGCGCGCTTAAATAGCGTTAATATTATAATTATATAGCATTAAAATTATTTTATTAGTATACTGTAAGAAGGAGACCTTATATATAGTTTTAGGGTTTATTCTTTATAATAAATATACTAGGCTATTATTGTCCTATTATATTATCTTTATTAGCCTATATATAATAATTAAAATAGCATAATATTATAATATAGGAAACGGCGGTAAAGTGTTATAGTATATAGCGAGTATCGCGATATAACGTTGCGATACGATTAATATAATATTATATATTTACACTTACAGTATACGGTTATTAAGTAAACCTATTATTATACTTAGGATCTAGTTCCTTTAAATCTTCTATAATATTCTTAAATAGATTACTAATTACCTGCTAAGTCTATAGCATTTTATCTCTAGTTACGTTTTATATCTTATTAACTTATTATAAAAGTAGCCTATATAGCCTTTTATTACGCTTAGGTTAGTAACTCTTTTAGGTATTCTATAGTTACTCCTAACTATCTATAATATGCTTTAGTAAGTATAGTAAAAGGCTTCCTATAGATTTACCTATAATTATAGCATTGGCTTTAAACTTATAAATAACTTATATTCCACTTCTATAGTCCTTAAAAGTATATTAAATTACTATATATATAAGCTATATTATATTAGCTATAATAGGCAAGAAAAGGTTAGCACTATTTTTATTAAGGGTAAGTAACCTTAGCCTAGAATTAAAGAATATACGCTTAATATAACGTATAATAATTAGCGCCCTAAATCTTATCTCTTTATTCTAGCCTTAGTTAGTTAGGTATAGTAAAAGGTAAAGTACTAACTAGGCTACTAAGCGTAAAGTAGTTATCCTTAAGTAGTTTCACTACTTCCTTTACTATAGCCTTAGTATCTAGTTTAAGGCAGTAATAGCTCCTAGTAACGGTATTGCGCACTATATTTATTATATAATACTAAAATACGCTAAGCTAGTTATATAGCTAAAAAATTAGTTAATATAGTACTACTAAATCTAAGGACCGCGAACCTTACGTACCGCCGGCCCTAGTAGCATACTTAATACTCTATTTATTAGGTTTCCGTAACAGTCTATAATAGTAATTACCTTTTTCTATATCTACTTTATTAGTATGTTTAGACTGCTTATATTTATTTCTAGTTAGGGAAAAAGATAAAGCTTTTTAGGTATAGAGCTTATTATTACTTATATAATAAGACATGTCTAAGCAATACTATATATCTTTATATTAACTAGGCTAAGTAGCTGCTTTATACGTTATTTAAAGTCATCCTATAGCGGTTATTTATTTAAGTAATATATGCGTTTTTTTTAAGTATAGGTTTTGGATGTTTTAGGGTCGCTTAGGGTTTATAGGCTTTTATTTAATAAGAATAGGACTATCCGTTAGGATAACGTTATTAAAATTAATAATAATAGGTTATACTATGGCATATTAATAATAGCCTTACCTTTTAATGGAGATAGTTACGGTATAGAGCCTAATATTATCCCCTTTAAGATTTAGATTATCTTAGGAGCTACTACTTAACTTATAGTGTCTTTATTTACTTTTCTACGGAATAGGTAGAGAATAAGTATATTAGTTTAGTAAAACTATTTAACTTTTATATATACCTTACTTTTCTAGGAAATGCTAGATAGTTTAAAGTCTTATACCTAATATACTTTAAACAATAACCCGGTTAACTTTTATAATATAAATTAGGCATTTTTTACTAAGTATATAGAAAGGAGCTTTAATAAACTTATAATAATAAGTTAGGAGGGCAACCTAACTGTCTATTAGGCTTTATAATGGGGTAATTAAATTGCCTTACTATAGTATTGGGTCCTACTTTATATAATTTTTTTCTATACCATATAGAAGCTTAGTTCCTTACAATATTTGCCTACTTTTAAGGTAGATAGTACGGTATATAGGATATAAAGGGTAGCTAGCGCGTAGAGGGTAATATATAATAGTATTATATTCTAGTTTATTATAGTCGCGGTAATTTACCCCTTTATTATAATCCGGTACCGCTAGTTATAACTTACTACTATTTTAGCTAAGTTATATTTATTTACCGCCTAGTATAAGCCTATTTCCTTATATATGCATTAACCTATACCCTATTTATTTACTTAAAGTCTTTATTATATATAGTATTATATATATTCTAATTACTATAGTTGTTTATAAAGAAATAGTTTATAATATTAATATCCGTTAATATAAGTAAAATAGGCCTTGTAATATAGTTAATATTATATATCTAAAGGGTATCTAGTGTATATTTCGTTCTGCTATTAAATGGCTTTATACTTTATACTCTAAGTATTCCGGTTCTTGTGTTAATCTTACTACTGTTATAAATTTAAAGGGTCTCTACTAACGCACTAGTGTATTTTAGGTATTTACCCTCACTATCTAATCGCCTAGTATTTTGGATTGTAAATAGTAGATAAAGCCTTCCTACTTTATTACTATAGAGGCTATTATTTACCTACTTATATTCTTATACTATTATAGTATTATAGCGAGGGGCTCCAGTATTAGCCTATAATAGGGTATATTGAGTAAATACCTTATTAAGCTTATTAGTATTAGTGGTATCCTTTTTAAAGCGAATATAGTATATAACGCTGTAATAGATACTTAAGGGCATCTTTAATACCTAATTATTACCGGCCTCTAGTTGGTTAACGTCCTAGTTTATTTACTAGATTCCGTTAATCTACTTATAGCATTCCCTTATAAAGGGGGCTAGTTTAGATATAAAATTGGTAATCTCTATCCGGCGCTATACCTCCTTAACTATACGCTAGATAGATATATTAATTCTCTAGTCTTAAAGTGTCTAAGTTATATAGTTGT
>Ga0307515_10016547_pt1 | contig 13495 bp, 13 predicted proteins | sample 17_EM_MG_FD_194513 | JGI IMG/M metagenome (GOLD analysis project Ga0307515, IMG submission 194513) | Populus trichocarpa ectomycorrhiza microbial communities from riparian zone in the Pacific Northwest, United States - 17_EM | ecosystem: Host-associated > Plants > Roots > Unclassified | place...
CCACCCTCAGTGTTGCAGGATCAATATTCTCGAACAGACTCTTCTCTGGGATCGCACACGACCTGCCTAGCCTCTCGCCAGAGGTGGTTGAGGCATTACGACAATCCGTTGGCGGTCTGGCTCTTGTCCCGCAGGAATTCAAGGCCAACGTCATAGCGCTATATGTTTCAGCGATTGACTTCGCTCTGGTCACGATCGTTCCATGGGCTGGCGTTGCGGCCTTTACGAGCCTTCTCATCAAGAACTACAGCCTACTTGAGCGCAGCGCCATGAAGACGATGATGGACGAAGCGGAGTCTAAGGAACTGAAAGACAAGACCAAAAAGGAAGAAGCGGCCTGAGCAGAAAGATTATGACTGACGTTTTTAATGCGTTGAACTTACGAGAACGAATAATACGTCACATTGATTTGGACTTTGGATGTCCCTACAGGCGTCAGACATGACCAGCAAGCTGCTACGTCTTGTTCCATCGACGAAATGTGGGCAGTAAGGCAATCAAGCGGTCTAGGTCTGCGATATTGATTTCTGAACGTACTCTTGGTTGCCCCTCGCATCTGATTATGATGTGGGGGGCAAAAATGGAGCCTCTCCGAGAGCCCGAAGCCCGCTGAATGCATATCCACTCGACGTTCCATTTCGCTAATACCCCACGATACAAAACAAGTTCGGCGCGCCGCGTGCTTATGACCTTTATAATTAAATACTATATGGTCAGAAGAGCGGCTTGAATGCGCTATTGAATCGATTTCGTTGCCGTCGGCGCGCAGGAATAAAATCTGTTCGGTGCTGCTCGTCGTATCTCTCAAGCTTAAGTGGGAAGGAGTCATTTTCAGAACTAGAAGATGCAGGGAAACATGTTAGAGGAGTAAATCTAGTCCCTGACCTGTTCTGTGAAGCCGCTGACGCAGAACGATATCGATATCATGCGTCATCGGTCGGATACTCTCTAGCTTTGGCATAGTGATAGTGAAGACGCTAGCAAGACCAATTTGGCTCTTTGCAGGTGTTCTAAGCCCACCCACGAATCACCGCGGTAATTTTTGGCCTCACGATTTATTTGTTCACAACCCTTTGCTAATGGTTTGGCCATTTACAAGTGCTCGGACTGACAGGCTTGGAAGCGACATAAACAAGTTGACCATTCTCCCGGAAGGAGTGCAGCTATATAACACGCGAGGGATGCCTCGATTAACTCCCCATTCACCTCTGCCTTTGCTCATCCCCACCGCCCTCCCTCTACCTTAGAGAGCACAATAAATCCCTCAGGCCTACCCAATCACCCACGACCTACATGTCGATGGCTAGTGGAGATTATACACCTGGAAGCCAGCGCTGACAGTTAGTGGGTTCATTGGGTTCCCTTTAGGATAGTGTGAATCTCCGTATATGGACTCATTCGACTAGCAATGGCGGTGCAAGAGGCCCCACAGACTACCGATTCCTCGACGGGCTCTTGCATCGCGGCTCCCCTGTCTGGTATGGCAGTATCAACCAGGAAAGTGGAGGAAAAGGGTATTTCGTGTATCCGGATCTATCTTCATTTCCCTCAGGTGTACCACTCGACAGGGGTAGCGTCGATCCCCGTTCTCGTACCGACGGCGACCATTGGAATTGGCCTTTACCAACCAGTCTGTATCTTCTACTCTTCACTAGAAGAAATCATAGGACGGCTGGCGCGTGTCGGCTCTAAGACCACCCTCATCTGGTTGTATCACCAGAACCACGGCCGACCTCTCGTCCACTCTTATTCTTCGGACTGGCAGGTACTACACAGACTCACGTCGTGTGTCAGCGTCTTCGCCAACCACGCCGACTTCGGCCAGGGCAATAGCAGCAACCCGGGTATCGAGGGGAAGTAGGCGACGGCTGATCACGTCTCAGCAGATTACATGGGGAGGCTCACCTTGGGGCGTCGCTCAGCTGACCAAAGACTCACTCCTGGACGGGTTGGGAACACAGAACGAGAGTTCTAATCAGATTCAACAGCCCATTTTCCACTCTAGACACTGCCTTGACGAGATTTACAGACCTTTTATCATAATTATCTTGTTTTTATGGAGGAGTTGTTGCACTATCCCGGCGCCTGATAGCGAGGAGGCGGGGTCAGTAATATGCACGACGAGCTTCAGGGTTTTGCGTTAAGATCACGGGATGGGTGATGTGTGCTGCTTCATGTGGGGTTGCGTCGTATCTTGGAGCGGTATTTAGAGCGGAAGGTTTGTGAGATGAAGCTCAGCGGTGGCCACTGGAACGAAAAAGTGCATCTCGTATTACAGGCTTTTATACCATTCTTTGGGGACGTAGCATATGCAAGTGAGACAAACCGAATCCTCGCTTGCTCCTATGCGTCATTCGGGGTATTGGTTACGGTAATGGGTGGCAAGGGGTTGCGGTGCATGCTCGACAATTCAAGCCGTATAATTCGCCATTGTCGGGTGCAACGATGACCTAAGCGACCGAGGTCGATATCGCTCGGTTATGCCCCCATTAACTAATCAGTGGCAATCGATTTCCAAGTCCCCTCCATGGGAACAAGGTGCACCCACGAATGCACCCTTACGTGTCACTAAGTGAATGCCGGACCACCTGTAGGGTGCCAGGTGTTAAATCTGATACACAAGGCTCAGTAAGTGTTGAGTGAGGCGCCTTAGTTGTTTGGTTCTTGTTCCTTATATATATATATATTGCACGACATCTTTGGCTTAATATACTTCACGTCTTCACCCGCTCTCTCTTTGCATTAGGTTGGTCGTACTCGTTCAACGGTAATTGATAGCACGGTGAGTGATAGCAAACTGAGTAATATTACAATATGCACTATCAGAATGAGGAATGGGCCAGATACTCCAACACAGACTCAGTAAAATGAGTCCGAGAATTGTGTATTTGTGGCTGAATGCGAACAAAACAAAGGATTTACGTCAGGCCATGTGCGCCTTACCTAATGTGACAGCACACACGTTTCCGGCATACGCACGTTTCAGGTGACCTTGCCTTTCTGCTGCGTAGCTGTGGAGATTTTGGAGGATCAACGACGCAGCGAACCTGCCCACCTCGACCTTAAATATACCTCATGACACTAGCATGAGTTCCTTCACCCCCATTTAGCGCACGAGGAAGGGGCTGGACAGTAGGCGTGGTCAGGCTGGGATTTGAAAAGTGAATTGATTCACAGTGGCTAGGCACCGGCTGATAAGGGTCGTTCTATCGGTAGGGCTAATTAGGCTTTCAATGGCTTCCGCAAGAACTTATTCGAGTCAAAATGCTACAAGATATGACCAATAGGTCACATTGAACTGACAGGGGGAGATAGGTATCATGTCATTAGCCACTGATCGCATAAATGAGCCCCATATATTGCTACTCTGTGTTATTTGATGACTCTGAAGTCTAGTAAGGCACAGAGATTCAGGCATGTCAAGCATTAGAACGACGAGATGTACGCTCTCTGGCTTGTAAGGAGATTGGTGGGTCTAAACTGGGGAGTAGTCGACCCGATGAGAGATAAGGGTATCACCACTACCCCATTTGCTCTTGCGGCGCGCTTCTAAAATAAAAATAAAAATGGAGGTCAGAATTGTGTGTCTGGTTGTCACGTAACCTTCACCTTCATAGCTTCTCTTCCCTTCCTCGAGGTGTAGGGGTGAAATCGCCGTCTCTGTCCGTCTCTGTACCGCGCACCGTGAATAAACACGCTCTCTCCTGTTATGGGATCGCGTCCATAGTCCCTCAAGGTTGAGAGAGAGTACTTTTCGTTGATTTGGTATTACCTGCACGTAAAGTTTTTTGGTCAGACTGAACACCTAGACTTTGAGCGTAGGTACAATAGGCACATCGTCTGTGAAAGCGTTGGCCCATAGGTCCCTTCCTCATGCAAGCGCACTTCTTCGACTCTGATCAAGGTAAATTCTAAATTCAACCAGTTCAGGGGAGCAGAACGACTCACGAAGCGATCGAAGCGACCGAAGCAGGTAACCAGCCCCCGTACGGCTTATCCGTCTCATCTCGATCGAGGTGCGATTCCTGCTCAGCTGCTCGTTGACTAAAGGTGACCTTCTCCCTCCTTGCCTCCTTGAATGCTTGAGTAGATCGAGTGGGTACACTCGGATATATGGCGGGAATTTTCCACTTAGCAACGTAAGTACCTGTTATGTTACTCCTGAGAATGATGGGCGGCCGTGTACGCGATCCAGTGGCTATTTCGTTGCGCTTGCTCCCCGCCACGGGGGTTGGCTACGACAAACAACATGCACAGAGGTCATCGTGTTACGCACTCCGAACTCTGCACTCCTGTGATGTGGTGAGTCACGCCATAGTCATGGTCGTCGTTGTGTTAATTCCCCCACACAACCGATGTACAGGTTGGAGTAAACGAGGGAGGACTTTAAATTCGGTTCTGGATTAGTACCGCTGTCCGTATTGACAATGTTATTGAGATCGTGCTCGACAAAATAAGCGAACGAGTCGATTGCCGGTCGTCTTTGACGTTGAAGGAGGGAAGGAGGGACCATTTGCCTTTGACTGTTCTGATTAGACCCGAAGAACCTAGTCCTCCACACACCTTTTCTGGATTTTCTCAGTCGTTTTCTTCCAACAGCTAGCGCCGGTGACAGTCGATCATTACGAAGTAGCAGTCAATTGAAGCAGTAGCACGAATTTGGTGTACTATTGCTTTATAGTATGTATAATGAATCCAGGTATTGGTAGAGTTAGAATATTGCGAAGCACTCAGCTTTTCCAGGTAGATGCTGACAGCCGGGCCAAGTCGAGGTTGAGCATTTCACAGGTTTCCCGACTTGGTAGAAAGGTCCCTTCTGCATCGAGTGACTAAGACGCATCACGAGGGGACAGGGTCAAAGGTGCCAACGACATAAGTTCTCAAACAAGGAATGCAAACAACTCCACAAAAATGCAAGTACTTGGCCCTCCAAGAACTCTTCCTGGATTCCGTTTCTAGATACAGGCCAAATACGAATAGAGTATAAAACCAAGCAGGCATTACGAAAAAAGCGAAGAAAAAAAGAGATGAACACAGCAGAAGGCAGGGATGGAGGTACTGTGCGAGCTGTTCGAGGTCGTGGTTGCAGCAGTGGTAGACTACGCGTTGGCCTCCGGCACGATGGCATACTTGCGCCTGAACTTGGCATCGATGCTTTCGAGGTAATACATGCCCGGCCAGAGGTTCTCAAGCGAGCCACTCGGCTCATACGGAGCACAGTTATGGTTCCTCTCGCGGATCTGTAATGCAATGCAAAGCAAAGCAATTCAAAGAACCAAAGGCGTCAGTCATCGTCGTCGTCGTCGGGGGCTCCCACAGCAGAAGCTGGAAAAAAAAAGCCGCACCTTTAGCGCATCGACGAACTCCTCGCACGGAACGACCTTCATACTCGCGAGGCGGTTGAGGAGGTCCATCTTAGTCTGGATCTCAGTCGTGTCGCCCTTGACCTTGATCCCCCAGTAGCTCGCGGCGCACCCACTGCCAAACGCGAACATTGCGATCCGCTTGCCCTTGATGTCCGCAGGCGCGACGGTGGACAGCAGCGACGCGAGACCGCCGTAGAGCGACGCCGTGTACATGTTCCCACACCGGTGTGCGCACTGCATCGACGGCTCGACGTGCTTCTTGTAGTGGTTCTTCGAGAGGCCGACGAACGTCTTCTCCAGCGTCTTGTCCGTCAGCGACTTTTCCGGTGTGAGCGCTAGAAGTGCTTGTGCTTCCTCTGCGGGGATGGAGGCGTATTCGGGCGCAGAAGGGTTCGCAACGAAGTCGTTGTACATCTAGACGATTTTCTTCGTAAGAAGCGGAGTTGTCAAGAAAAGAAGCAAATATACCAGGCGACCATGGGATTTGGCGACGAGCTTCCCATAAGGCGAGTGGTATACCATGTAGTCGAAGTCGTTGATTGACGGAATGTGGGTTTCGCATTGGCCGTTCATGCCATTACTACCATGGGTAAGAGCAGCTCGTTTGGCGGACTTTTCCTTATATCGCTTGTAGGCATTATCCAAGGCGCTGAGATAGGTCGTGATAGACAGGGGACCATCGACGACAGGATACTCGGATGAGAGGTTGGGCTTGAAGAAGTCATAGGTGTGCGACATAAAGGTACCGTGAACGGCTGGAAACCGTTTAAACCCGCGTCGGGGAGATAAGGAAGAGGAATCTAAACTCACGCTCAAAGACCAAAGGAGCATTCGGCCCAATGAGGATGGCGCATGCACCGGCACCACCAGCCGGTCGGGCGCTACCCTCTGCATAGACGGCAATATCACCGGCAAAGACGATTGCGTTCCGGCCATCCCAGGACGAACTCTCGATCCAGTTGATTGCATTAAAGACGGCAGCAGTGGAACCGTAGCAGGCATTTATGTTGTCAACACCTTCGATGTCGTGATTACCGGCTTCCTCGAAGAGGCGCATGAGCACGGTCTTGACGGACTTTGCCTTGTCAATGATGGTCTCAGTGCCGACCTCGAGACGGCCAATCGACTTTGGGTCGATGTTGTACTTTTTCATTAAAGATGAGACGGCTGGAGAAGAGTACGTTAGAAATAGCTTCGATAGGAGTGGCCAGGAGGGCTATTCTGAGATTTCGTGCGTTCTAAGGAATCCCGACAGCGGATAGCTGGTGAGACGAACGTGCTGGGCCGTTCACGAGACACGCGCGATGAAGAGCATCCTGACCACTGCTCTGGAACATTCACAGAAAGGGGGTCGACGTACCATTCAGCGCAAAAGAGTTGATGTCTTCCCTGTCGTCAGTGAAGACCATGTATTTCTGGCCAAGGCCAATAGTGTATTTTCCAGCAGGAACACCATCAAACTGCTCTAGGGCTTCTTCGGAGATGCACTGTTGGGAGGCGGGGTGAGGGAGAGTGAGTAACGAGTGGAGGTTGTCGAAAAGGCGGGGGAAACCGACGCACGCGACGGGGGAAATACATCTCCATGGCAAGGATGCCGACGTCTTGGGGTCGAGAGGTCGAGGTGGACATTTTTGAGAAATGGGTTGGGATGGGATGGGAGGACAACGCGAGGGAGAAGGTGAGATGAGGATGAGAGGGGCAGGTTTGGTGGTTTGGTTTTATAGACGGCGAGTGTATGTATCGTGTGTAATTCTCGGACTGGATAGGCCGGGTCGTACCAGTTTGCGAGCGAGGCACCGTGGTACGATCCTTCCGTGCACGAACGCTTCTTCGCTGCCTGCTCTCTTGATCCCTAATCCCGTCCGCTCCGAAGCATCCGCTACCGGTGTTGTAACCACCTTGCACATCGCCCATTACCTCGCTTTGGTATTTTCGTTTTTAATTTCTCAAACCAGAGTCCATTCATACCTTCATTCGTGCTAGCTGCCCGCTCGGAACGAACCGCTCGCGTGTCCTAGCACTCATTCATTCACTCAGTCCCTCGATATCATTTCTACTCGCCTCGCCTGCAAATCTATCGATCTACGCAGCCTTATTTAGCTCTCCGGATCAACCGCCCGAACGGTACGCACATTAAGGGCAAATTTAGCTTAGAATAGTGCACTCGCCAGCCTTCAATAGACTACGGTGAGATGTCCCAGGCTGTCCTAGACTAGACTGTCCGTCGGCTGTCATCCTCATCCTGGCGACTCGCACGAATCGTCGAACTCGTGAACAGCATCGCGCCAAATGAACTCACCTAGAGGTAGAGTAACAACCACGCCACTGGAGGTAAGCTCCATCACTCTATCAGCCCCATTGGAAATCCGCAAGCGGTTACGTACAGCGATACAATCCACCAGGAGAGGGACCAGGAGAACGGAGGATCAAGGAGGCATGCCCGCTGGGAATGCGGAAAAATATGTTTCCGCTGGACACGAATTTCCATTAGGAAGAGTGGCAAACACACCAGAAATCCGATTCCAACCAGCTACAAAAGCAAGCACCCATTCGGCGACGCCTGCAGCAGACACGCTCCGCAGGACGTGGTATTCCACCCAGCCAATTCCAATGACTGTTATGTCCATAGCGGCGCCACCGGTCCACCCATTAATGATTTGGATTACGTCCCTTTCCAGACCTCTCGCGCTATCAGAACGGCAGAGGACGGTTACACTCGGCCCTGCTGCACGATTAGGGCCTTTCGCCTCGCGTTTGTGCGAAAGCGATGGTCACCTTGATCTACCTACTCAAACGAACGGCTTCAACGACCGAGATTTTCTAACAATAGGGAGCTCAACGTCAGTTATATTCATCAAAGGTCCACTCGTATGTGTCATGAAGGTTGCATAACCTTTGGAGAAACCGGGAAAGTTGAATTACTCGGATACAAGTACTAGTGCGACTGTCGTGCTTGGATCCCCAAATTGGGCGTAAGGTAGGTGAGGTACGAGATGTTACGTTCTACGAGGTACGAGGGCGAGACGCCCGGCCTGACAGCCTGGCAGCCGGTAGAGGACGACGCGGTGGTCGAGATGAACCTGGTCCAACCGACGAAGTGCGAAGGGCCGACTTTTCGTATATCCCAAGTCGCTATTACCCTCGCATGCCGCAAACGCAGCTACGTGAACGTCACGAAAGCGATATGATTCGGTGATCCGCGCCTTCTGGGTTGACGACGACACAGGTATCGGCTCTCATTACCAACCGTAACATGTAGCGACCATGTTTAGCTGTCAGTACGGCGTATCTTGCGAAGAAGGAATGCGTTGGACACGTGGGATCGGAGTGAGTCGCGACTATAAAGCGCATACTGTTTCTCTTTCACAAGAAACATAGACCAACGACCTAGTGGGGTGATTTGGGCCCAGGAACCCGACTATAGTTACCATTCCACTGATATCCTCAGTAGGGACCAGTACCCCACAACCCCTAGAGAGCTACAGCTGTCGGAATTTGACCTGCTTCATGTATTCTGCTGCAATGTCCCTGATAGTCAGCTGTTTGTGTATAAGTATCTGTAGCCAGCTTGTTTATTATTAACGCCACTTGGACCTGAACGCGCTGACCAATACTGCGCACTGTCTCCACTTTGGTGAAACACCGCCTGTTCTCTGACATTCGGCAAGAACAATTAATCGTACTCTCTTCATAAGTCGCACTCGCTACGCAACCCCTCTCTAACCCGCTCGATTGCCTTTACATTGATAACCCCGTTGATTTCTACCGGAATAGTAAAATGTTTTGCAACTCGGTATTGTGTCATTGCAAATAAGGGAAGCTACGCTATGTACATTCCGATGCTTTGTGGCTGAAAGGATGGGGTCGATTTCCCTCAGCCATGAAGAAATCCGGGATATTTTGAGTACCGTCGATTGAGTGTTGAAGGAGATTCCCTCTCCTTTGAGCCCGCTCGAGAGTGAATCCCCCTCAACACTCTCAATAGACGGTATTCAGAATGTCTCGGATTTTAATTTCTTCATGGCTGAAGGAAATCGATCCCATCCTTTCAGCCACAAGGCCTCGGAATGTACATAGTAAAGCTTCCTTATTTGCAATGACACAATATCGAGTTGCAAGACACTTCACCATTCAAGTAGAAATCAGCAGGGCTATCAATGTAAAGGCAATGCTCGAATACAGAAGCAGCCGCAAGTTTTATGCATGTCTTGTGCCTTGTCTTCGAGATTCGGTCGACCTTCAGTTCCTTAGCCTAACAGACGGCAGCGTCTATACCGTCGATCGGATCTCGAAGACAAGGTACAAGTCTGGGTGGACAGGTACCCATTTGGGAATAACTCAAGCACCCGACATTATACTACGAGTGGTCCCGCCCACCTCGATGGCGGTGCTGGTGATGTCAATAGCCATCTGATTTCCATGTTGATATGCCTAGTAAATACTTTGTTAAATCGATCGACCCTCATAGCCAACGATTGGCAGAATTGCTACCATCGAACGGCCCTTATTCCCTGTGTATCTGGCAGGCCCCTTTATTTACGATAGCATGCTGTCACAACCGCGACACCAATTTCGCTTCCGTTACCTCTACTAGTAGCATAGAAGGTATGTATTCTTGATACCTGTTCAGTATTCGGAATATCGCTGTGGGCCTTCATTCTGCCCATTCTGTCTTGCCTCCAGTTACCTTCAATCTCCGCCAAAGAAGTCAAGGTCTACATACACGACAAGCGACCCTATTATTGTCCCGTTCCGAACTGGATGAGGCCTGCTCAGTCGATCTCAACGGCTGGGACGGCTATTGAATGTCACGTCACTCTGTTTGGTCAGTTTGGTCATCACATGTTTTCTGCCCGGTCCCCACCCAATCTCCACAAACAACCCCAATCTGTAGCGTGTGAATCTGCAGGTAGCATGACTGGTACTTCTAGTGAGCGGCCAGAGGCAGGAAGTGTTGGGGTGTTATGACCCATCACCCTATTACGTAGTTTGTTTGGTCTCTTTCTGTATTTATTCTGCGCGATGTTTGTCCCACATATATTTACGTTTCGATCCCCCCTTTTGTCGTTCATCAGGAAGATCCACAGCTCTTCCTTTTGTTGGAGTTGTTCCTCCACTTTACGGCTGGGTAGCGTAGCGGTAACACACCCCGCCCTTCTAGAATTAGGAAGTCCCAGGTTCGACTATCCGGTCTGGCCTTTCTTTCCTCTTCCTACACCCTTCTCAGCCGCTTGTACAGCTATACACCCCATGAAACAGCGCGCAAGGTCGAACATCTTTATTTGCGATCGAAGGTAGGAGCGTATGCGGGCCCCCTTAGTCACCCAATGGCATTAGGGTTATTGATTTGACAAGAAAAACATTACACTAGAAATGGTGTGAGGGTACGTGCTAGGCAGGCGAGCCTTTATCGAAAGCTCTCAGGTTGTGCTTTCGGTAAGCTGGCAATAGTGTTTCAGACACAAAGCCCGTGGATAATTTTGAACTCACAATTGCCACAGACAACCCTATTAGCTTAGCCATTCATTCTTACAAGCCTGTCAGAACTTTTGGAAGGATGTGGTCCTTCGGGGTTAGAAACCGGCTCTACATCTGTTTTTTCAAGGCCAAGGCTCACATAATTTACCAGTACTTGATTTTATCCCTCTGACCCTCTCCATCGCTTATCACGCAGAACTTGTCGGACCGACTTTGCGATTGAAAGTGACCGTTCATCCATTATTCCACCACCTGCCAACCATCATTAGTTACTCTGACATACCACCTCTAAATCACTCGCTTTGTTTATCTGCTTTTGGTTGAGAGACCAGCTTGCCAATTCTACCACCCAAACCTGTCACAGTTGGGATATCATCGTAGACTCATCAAGTGCACCGTGGAGCACATCGCTTTAGTTCACAATTTTTTAGTTTATTAGATAGACTTGAGTCACCTCCAGCTTGAGGGTCTGCATGAGCGTTGGTGATGGGAAAGGGCATTTCCATCACATGTCTCGGCATTTGCACATTGTGCTGGGACCGACTTATTACCAGTGATACTGATGGGTCGTGCCACTTAATTGCCTTGCTGATGGTGATCGTCAAGGAACCGACCCAGCTGTTTTGTTCAAAGGGGTTCTCGTAAGATTCATATCACTAACATTCGGTCAAACTGGAAATGATTTGCAACGCGAAGGCAATTTAATCTCAACTTCAAGAAGTTGATGAGGCAATTATTCAGGGTGGAACAAGAGACCAGAATTATAAAGCCTGGCTTCACCGACGACTGCCATGCAGGCGATGGCCCTAGGTAATGGCCGAATCACTCTTCCTGACCACGCCACAACAAATTCTGGTTACGAGAAAAAAGGAGACAAGGTTAGGTACCCAATTGCTGAGCGGTATAACCCGGGATGGTTTTAGTTGAATTTCTTGATTACAAGGTACCATACAAGTATGCCGGGTCTATTCTATTGGGTTTCACATTACCCACTTCTTGCTGTGTATGTAGATTCATGTATTTTCCGTGAATTTGTCTGCTTGGTTCGAAGACACACGAAGAAGGGAAGATAGGGGTACTGTGAAGAAACTGCAGCGTAGAAAACCGGGACCATGGCACTACACATATCACTTCCTCCATATGCACCTGTAACGTCAATCTCCGAGGTAAAGGGGGTGACCTGGTCGAAGACCAGTGCCCATCATCGATCCGAATGTCGGAGTTGCAAGGCCGCGGACCGCGAGCGGAAACAATCAAAAAACAATCAAATCACTGTATCACATGGGCGCTGGCCCACCATCGCATCGATCACGACATGTGACTATTTGGGACAACTGTTGCAGACACTCAGAGACCTACACGACCAGATGGACTTATCGGTCAGAGCACAAGACAGTGGCTTCCTTCTATGAATTACTGGCCCGATACTAGTAGGCAAGGTCAATCGTTGAAAGAAAAAAGGGGAAGAGGAGTCTGTATATGTGACTCGGACTAATGTCCATGATCTTTATTTCCTGGTATAGGATAGATACCAGCACTCTAGGTTTATCTGAGGTTACCTTGTTATTTTCTTCGGCTCATCAACGCGGCGGGGGCCAATCAAACCAGGCTACGACACACCGAGCTCAAACTCAATGCTTGAGGGAGTGAGTTGAGCCCAAAATGACCTCGAAATATGTGTATTGCCATTGCCCCGCTGCCAATGCAATGAGTGAGCTGTTTAGGTGGCGGACGGATGCGTGACCGCTTGTCCTTTATCCTCTCTCTTCGTTCTTGGGACAACAAAATTAAAAATGAGTCGGCCATTCCTGTCTCTGTCGCTTCAATGGTCCTGTGAGCGGGGCACGGAGAGAACCGAAAAATAGCCTGTTTGGTGGGCCCGTCCCAACATTGATTTGTCAAGCTTTAATTCATGGGGCTGGATTGTTTGGAGACAGCTGACTGCTGACTGAAACTTGACACGCACAGGTAGGTACGTGTCAGCGATAACATGTGCTCAAGTTCCGCGGGGTATCGCTCGATCGAGGAACGTCATGGGATGGGGTTCGTTTGGCTTGGAAACCAGTTTTGCGTATCCCGACGGCTTGAGCCGAGCCCACCTTTGCTCGTTATGGAAGTAGATGGCGAATGGCACTGTTGAGGCTGGGCTGATGTCGTACTGTCGTGTCGTACTCGTGACCTGGGATTTGAGTTGTTTAATTACTGCCATTACTGCCCCGCAGGTCCGCGCAGGCCCGCGCAGGTCCCATGGTCGTCCGTCGATTGATTTGGAATTTGGTTGTCGTCCCGCACTGCATTATCGGATCTTACCCACGTCTCCTTACTTACGTGCTTACTTACTTACTTATTTATCAACTAATCCGTTACTCATCCCGCTCCAAACCGATCACAAAACCCAACGGATCTTGACCTTGAACTGCGCCTCTCCCGTCGCTGTTCTTGCGCGCCAGCGCTGACAGACGGTGAGAAGCATCGCTCAGGATAACACCATCCACCTCCGGACTGACTACGACCACCGACGACGACGACAACGCCACATGGCGCAGTACACGCCTAGTGCCGTCAAGACACCAACGGGTGCCCTCGCCGACGATGGTGACCTCCAATCTGCCTTGCCGCGCATCTGTGTCGACTATCTCTCCCACCAGTGG
>Ga0307515_10016548_pt1 | contig 13495 bp, 15 predicted proteins | sample 17_EM_MG_FD_194513 | JGI IMG/M metagenome (GOLD analysis project Ga0307515, IMG submission 194513) | Populus trichocarpa ectomycorrhiza microbial communities from riparian zone in the Pacific Northwest, United States - 17_EM | ecosystem: Host-associated > Plants > Roots > Unclassified | place...
GGCGAACCAATCGCTACCTTCCTCCTTAAATTCTGGAGGCAACGTGGATCGGTCGAGATCTTCGAGAAACAGGGGGGGTGCGCTTCCGTTGGGTTCGGCTAGAGCGATACAGCAAATCAGTAATCGAGAACGCGGTCCGTTGTAAACGTAGGGTAATATTCAACTGGTGACCAACGCCGTGGAAGAGCCCGGGGATGGGTCGGGAAGATCCTGGGGATGTGCTTGTTTGACATTGGTAGGGTCAGGGAGCACCTAAAATGTCACGGGTTATCATATAAAAAAAGCTCAACTGCCATGTCGGATATCACACTCACGGGTAGCTCGGCTAACCTCTGTTGGCTCTCCGGAGACAGTTGTTGCGAACCTTGGCCCGCATACACACTACGAGGCTCATTTTGGGATACAACTGGAGCTTGGTCATCAGGCTGTGGATTTATCCAGTCCGCTACAAGGGCCATTCGAGGGTGAGCGGGGTTTAAGGCAGGATGAAGAGACACGCTTGGCTCAATACTGAGGCCATGGCTCAATGTGAAATCTGACTGATCATCACTGTCTGACCAAGCGTAGTCATCTGAATCAGAGGGTAGTGGCTGCCAAGCCCTTGAACCCGATTCTAGACATTGAAGTACGGTGTCGATTGTGGGGCGCCTCTCTGGCTGGGGTGACCAACACTGCCCCAGCACTTCCCAGAGATCGTCGGTGAACCACACCTCCTCTCGCCCCTGCGGTCTCCCTGGACGTTCGCCTTCGACGACCTTCCTCACGATAATAAAGCCATTATAATTTGGGAAGGGAGGCTTTCCACTGAGCACCTCAAGGATCACCATCCCCAGTGCGTAGCAATCCGAGTGCTTCGTTGGTCGGCCGTCCTCGAGGCCAAACCGGTCTGGATCGAGGAGTTCTGGGCTCATCCATCTTGTTGTGCCGGCACTCTTGGGTGTGCTCGAGCTAGTATGGTATGTGGAGTCTGAGACAATCGTGAGAAGTCCAAAATCCGCCAGGCGAGCATGGCCGTCTTGATCAATTAGGATATTGACCTCGGTAAGAAGCGCGTTAGGCGGTGAAGTAACGATTAGCGTTTGGATTCATACCCCCTTCAGGTCCCCATGTATCATCCCCTCGCTGTGTATATATAGCAATCCCCGGGCAACGTCTTCGAGCTGTCAGGGGCGATTTTGTCAGTGACAGTGGGGTCAGTGGTGGGAGTGAGACCCTACAAGCTTGAATCGATTCGTATCCCTATGTGCCTTGATGAACTCAGTGATGTTCCCATTGACCATCCATTCTGAAACCATCGCGAAGACCTTTTTCCCCATCGTCACTCCCAACAGCGGGAGTAAATTTGGATGGCAAAGGCTCTTCCATGTTACAACCTCCTTACAGAACGTCTGTGCGATCACAACGATAATCAGCTCTTCGATACGCACTTTCGGCAAGACCTGGGTGATGACTCACACATATAATCTTATTAAAATCGCTTTCTGAGTATACTCTCAAAACATTGACTGCGACCTTGCGACCCCGATGTTCGCCCATCCATACATCGGCATACCCACCTCTGTACAGTGCTTCCTGCGATCGGTCACAGCAAAGCGGGATTTGAAATTGGCTCGGAAGCAAGGCGTGGCGACAACATATCTTGCACAAATTGTTTAGATACTTCCTCTTGAGCCCCGGCCCCAGGTTATCCAATGCCTACTCGACATGAGGGGGGATTGTGAGTTCAGGCCAGTGAGCCATTTTCCTCGGGCGGAAGAGCGGAGAAGTACCTCGTCTACTACGTCGACGAAGGCCTGAGCATCGTCCCTGGATAGACACTTGACCGCCTGAGCTACACGACGGTCGGAAAAGATGGCCGTGATCAAGGAGATGCGGTTATCTATAACAATAGGTCGATCAATCGAGTGTTTCCACACTGAGATTCTATAACCCGTAAACTGGTGGCGCCGAAATGCATGGTTCCAGAGAGGTTGAAACTTACAAGCCGCACAGAATTTGCAACACTTGTAGACGCCGACATGGTTCCTGATCCCAGCATTGTTGCGTCATCGTCCATAACGCGTCCGTGAAAGTCGGGTGGATCGGCCGCGGCGGACGCTCTCCGCCAACGGTCGCAAGCATAGCCGCATGAGGTGGTTTGTCACTAAATGGAACAGCACCGGTAAAAATCTTTGTTCAAATGAATGGAGTTCCCTAGATGTCAATTGAATTTGCAACGGACCTCGATTGTGACCATCGCGAACGAGAAGACATCCGCCTCCTTGCTAAATGTCCCCTGATCGGTCAAGATCTCCGGTGCAATCCACCGCGTACTGTGGCCGTGCTCGTCTGGAGTGCTGCGTATCGAATCCATGTTCTGAGTGACCATGTTGAGACCACAATCTGTAATCCGTGCACGGCCGGTGATGTCTACAAGGACACTTGGCTGGTTGGGTGTCAACATGCCAGTGGGTAAAATGATTAAGGATTGACACGCACTCCCTTGAGATCTCCGTGAATAACGTTGCAGGAGTGGAGGTAATTGAGGCCCTCTGCGACATCAGATAACTAGGGAAGGGATAAGCACATCGCACAGTATGGTAGGAGGTACACCTACGAGACTCAACCTGTCAGTATCTGGATGGTTCATGGTGTATCCCGTGAGGTCGACATCCGGCATCCAACCTGAAACGAGTTGGACGGGATCGGTGGTGATGCCCAGGAGGGGGATGACGTTCGGGTGCACCAAGTTTTTCCACGCGACGACCATTTGGTGGAAGGCCTGGAGATTTCTTCAGCACCTAAACATGAGGAAAGGTGTCATCGGATGCGCACCATCTTGGGTTCCCGCGGGTCTCCCTCGGGGCACATTCTTACACGTTGAATCCGTACCTTCGAGCCGTCGAAAGTTCCCTCACGCACGGATCCAGAAACTGACGGGAGCCCGGTGGCCAGGAGGGAATTTGAAACCGTGTACGTTTTCGGTAAGATTTCGTTGATGCCGCATATATTTCTCAGCTCGTCCAAATATTCCTGGAATGCGGGGCTCGCGTGGTTTGGGACAGACACGAGAGCCTATGGCGACAGCGTTGGAAGCGGATTCGAGAGAAATGGTTTGGAAACTCACACTATCCAGGTACTCGACGAGCCACGCCAGATCTTCGCCTTGCAGGCTCGGAACGGCACTTCGATACCCTTCACTGCGAAGGAAGTTGCTGAGGTGCTTGTGAAACTGTGGTGAAGTTCTGTCGAAGCCGCGGAGCTGTTCTAGGACATTGGGTGGGCTCATATGGGTGTCCGTCGAGGCAAATGGCTTGAGGGACTTGGCGAATCGGCGGTGGGGGACGAGTACAGATGCCTCGCGCGGACCTGGAGGCTCAAGCGCCCAAGTGCTCGAAGATTGACATGGTAAGCGCTAAATGCCACCTAGAAAATACGCTGGGAGAACGCGAGCGGCGAGCAGCCCGACAAGCCGCGACCGGTTTCATAACATCAAGATGTTGAGTATGGCCCTCGGATGGGTTGCGCAGTCATTCGACTGCGCTCTGACTTCACTTCCAGTGTCCACAAGGAGCAGGGGCGGCAAGGAACAAAGCCCAGGACCGCGCACAGGGAAATCACACACTTGACAACGGCAAACGCTACATCCGAACGGCAACCACTCACCCCCTCTCTGATTTGTTCACCATCGATCTGGACCCACGCACGGTCGTCATCTCTGTCCTCCGGATTACGATTTCCCAAGGCATGAAGGATCGGCTGAGGGCTACCCCCAGATCCGTGAAATCATACGCCGTGTACGCAAGCTTTTGAAGGAGACAGACTGCAATGTGACATTCAGAGCCGCATACATTCTGGTTTGCCCCGACAACGGATTCCAGTACCAGTGGTGGATGCTTGTCGGCTGGAACGAGGTCATCGAGACGCACGACCATCGCGGGGATGGGTTCTGTGTACTCGTACCAGTTTCGAGACATGACAGTACGTTGTGGCTGATGAGCTGAATCATAGTTGAATATAGGTTCCCGCTACTAGTCGTCTCGACCCGCTCCTCTATGCCCATTGCGCTTGTTCGCATTTTAATCGTTCGCAACTATTTTATGGGACATTCTGTTCATGTAATCATCTAGGTCCCCTTACTTCGCCTCCCTGCTCGGCAGATGACCCTGTTGTAATCCTACTCCGGACGCGCGGTCCACTTCTTGACGTGCTCGAGGTCTAGCATATTCCCCCTTGCCATCTTGCCCCCCACCCTGAATAACAACCTCCTTCGCGCTGTATTTCACAGTGATGGATTTATTAAAGCCATAAAGACAGGTGCATGACTGTAAGCTCGCCCCCCGGATTTCAATTACCTTGATAACCCAGGAACAATTCCGTTCGGAGGGAAACCATCCCATATGTAAGTTCAAAGGCGTTTGGGGTTCACAACGACGATGACTGCCTTCTATCTGAGTGTCTGTTTGTAATAATAAAGGCGAACCGACACGTTTGTGGACGACGTAAATCAAAGCGACCCTCCTCGAAGCTTGAAACCTGAGGATCTGTTTGAGCGCTGGGCGCAGAAACATGTTTTCCCGGAGTTCCGGGGAGAGTATCACGGGTCGAGACACGGAGGTTCCAGGACTTTCATTTTCCCGCACGTTCATCCCAAGGCGATGTCTTTGAAATTCCCGCTCGGTGACAGTTTCACCGAATCTCGGGGTAGATTGGTCGTAATGCTCAAAATCATTATACCGGTGTAGTACATTATGTGTCACACGCGCTATGATGTACAACGAGTACAAATTGCGGGTATCCCCCGCAGGTCATTACGAAACGTAAACAACAAAAAACAGATGAGGACAAGCGAGATTTCACGCCGCCCGGCTAGCGGCCCATCTCTCCTCCATCAAATACAACCTTTCACCAAGCCCCTCGAAGAACACGATCTGCAACTCCGACCCAGTCCAGCAGGGCACGATCGAAGCGTGGGTGGCACCTTCAATTGTGAACACGTTCCATGTTCCAGTGACCAAGTCGTCCGCGACAGGGTGGGTCAATGCTCGATGGTGAACGCATCTAGTTTCCCTGTGAACAAATTGATGATATCAATTAAACAGTTGTTCCAGGTCCTATTGTTTTCGTGCGGATTATGACATACTGGCAGGATAATGGATGCCACTGTGAGAACACCGGCACGACCCCGTCGTTCTTGTACAGGTCATCACGGTGTTTCCCGTTCTGGATGACGTCCACAAATTCGGGGAATGGTTGGACCTTGGTTAGGTCATACGAGCACATCGCACGGGATAGGATGAACAACGGCAAATGAAGAAAATGTGAAATGTTCGGTGTGAAACCGCTTCTCGACTCGCGGTCGGGGATCGTCTAGACAGACAATAGGCATTTTAGCGTCTGGGGGTGAATTCCAAGTCGGGAACTGACCATATTCGTGGCATAACTCGTGTAGTATGTTCCCTTATTCACAACCCCCTCCCCATTCTTCTCTCTCGCTACGACGGACTGATAGGTCACGTCATATGGGGCGATATCCTCACTTTCTGCCCAACCGCTCTTCCATACGTTCTTGAGAAACTTGCGGACGGAGATATTTTTGCAAGAATAGGACCGAGCCTCGCAGAGGAGATCCCACGGGTTTTCGGAGAAGAACGGAGCAAAGAACATGCAGAAGTGGACAATCATCGCGATCATGGATCCTACAGAGAAGAATCGGATGTCTGGAGGGCTAGCCGGCTTCTCCCCGAGAGTGTAAACGGAATGGGTGCCACGGAAAGGCGCAGAAACTGACAGAGCGGTGTATGAGCCACCAAAACTACGTTGAAAGGCGGGTGAAAGAGGTTATGCTTACCGGTATTCACTGACAAAATCATATCGGGATGATATTGGTCTCCGAAGAAACCGTCCCTAATGAGGTCCTGCATCTTTATGATGGTTGCGCCTCCCTGGAGATAGGAAGTCAGAAGGAGCCCCGAAACGTCTCATTCCACAGCATCTACCATCGAATGTCCAAGGAAGTGTAGTGGCCTCGTAGCAGACCACTCGGGGCACAAACCCGATCGAAAAACGCGGCCGTATCGACCATGGTTATGATCTCTCGCGTGTTTCTCGCCGTAATCGACTACCAAAAGATCTCAGATCAAACAATCGCTTACACAGTAGTGGACATTTAATTACCTGTACCACCCATGATCGTGAAAAACAACTCGCAGGCGCGATCATGTAACGAGCTAACAGGTCCAACTCTGCGATCGAACACAAGTTAACGTCCAAGCCAAACCAAGAATCACGAAAAGTATCAACACCCACTTGACGAAATGCGTCTTTCTCTGCTGTCCATCCCGAGACCCCGCGTTTAAGTGATTTGCAAAGTCTCCCCAAAGTGCATCACCAGCTCCGCCACCGAAGCCTTCCACGATTACCAGTGGGATCGGCTCTTCTCCCGTAATCTTATCATCCTCTCCCGCCTTTTCTAGTGGGTATGTGGTCGTAACTGGAAGCACAACAGACGTAGAGGTGGACTTTGATTTCCAAAACTTGAGGTACATGATTCTTCAGGTTCGTAAAAAAAAATTCGTTGTACAGATAGGCGAGATCGGGATCGGTCGGGGGGAGGGGGGACTTGACCGCCGACCGACACGGGGGAGGCGGTGGAAGGAGGGGAGGAAACAGATCACAGCATCGTACGACACTGCGAGGGTGTTTTTATAAGTGCGCCACCCCGTGGCCGCCTCGAACAAATTCCCGCTTTACAATGAATGCCTTGTTTGTGATGTTTGTCAAGTGTTCCATGACTGGAAGGGGCAGAAGTTGGCGGATGCCTGATCCGGAAAAATTCAGGTGCCAAACTTGGACAGTCTGGCCCAGTGTGGGTGAACCAGATAGGAGGCAGCTCTGTTGGTCCCGCGCCCTGTGCACTCAAGGCTAACATTGAACGTTGAGGGATGAAGGGGTTATACACGTCCCAGTACGTACTTTGGATGAAGGTGAAGGCTACCAGGTCGGGTAGCGTACGAAGGTCCTTGCGACTCCGACCCACTCCGGTTATCGCTGTGGGCTGGGCGCTGCAGCACCGCGTGTGATGTATGATGCACGAGGCGCGACCATGAGGCATGACCGGGCCGGATTCCTCCCCCCCAGGATTACACTCAATGGGCAACGCAGTATCTCGCAGATTGTTCAAAGTCCACAGCGGAATGAAAAATCAAACTGATCACCTTCGTCAGTTCACCCGATCAGAATACTGCAGCCTCACCTCAGTCCTGCTATCCTGGTGAGAGTTTCGGTTCACGCACTCAGCCACCCGAACCTGGACCGAACCTCAGAGTTCGCCCTACGCCCACTTTGGTAGAAGGTAGCGATAAGGCCGCAGCCCTTACCGCAGTTGGTATACCAGCACGCCAAAGAGGGGATAGAACCGGAGTAGGCGCCGTGCGATGGTCGGATGCGTGTACATAATACTTATCAGTCTGGAAAACGGGTAGACACATGACATCATTATTTTCCCCGAACCCAAGAGAAGACACCATTGGGAGTAATAGGTTGCAAAAATTCAATCGCTCAGAGAACGCAAATTTGGGACGTATGGACTTCGTACGTACTCGTAACGAAATCGCACCCGAGGCGAAGAGGCGGCCCCGCCTATCCACCGACTTCGAGGGAGTGACCAGCACGCGTGGTCGGAGCGACCCAATAGCCTTCGAGGATTTCAGAGCTGAGGAATTCAAGCGCTGCAGGGGCGTTTGGTGGCCACGAGTTGCACTCACGTAGGCGCGGAGGGCTACGATTCAACAGACAAAGGGGACACGAGGCGTGCTAAGTTGAAAGCTCGGCGGGTACAGTAGGTGTCAGGTTGCAGGTGTGGCTGAGTTCAGAAGGTCAGAAGGGGTCCGAGGCGCAGATGAATATTTGAATCAATGAATCATCATCGCCACGATCACAATCGATGGCCGAGACGCAACTAAGATTTCGAAACCATAACAATTAGCAGATTAGTAAACGGTGGAATATCTATACGGGTGATAGGCGATAGGTGAGCTTGGGAGGTATCCCTCTTAAGGAAAAAGTCCAAGACCCCGAGAATGAGTGGAACGAATGGAAAGGGGTCCAAAATAGAACAAGGCAATTAGGTGGGGCGAGAACTGAATATTGAAAGTGAAGTAAGGTGTATAGAAGTGATACAAATGATACATTATAAATCGGAGGACGTGCAGATGGCCGAGAAAAGCGAGTATTGAACAAGAGCGTGGGTCGAGATCGATGCGTGGAAGATGGGTAACTGTCGAACGATCTACAAGGCTGGAGTGATTATAATGCGAACAGGAACTGTATCAGGAAGGAGGCGCAGAGCAACTGTGTACAGGAAATACAAGGAAGGTGACGTGTCTCTCGGTAAACGCGAGAGTCCATGAAACAAGGATTAGATGTGGAGAATGTAAGGATCGTAAGATTGTTTGGTGTAATCGTGAATCTAAGGAGAAATGAGTCAACGTTTTGCGCAGCTCGTGGAGACGTGAAGAATACATACAGATCATATGAGCATGGGGAACAGGAGAGAACGTGATTTGTAGAAAGTCCGAATAAGGCATTTATGGTATCAAAAGTGTCGAGAAGCGCACACTGGATCCGTGGTCAATGAGATAAACACCTGAGCAAGGTTACAACGAAGTGCCTACCTCAATGGAGATGATTATTTCACATTATGCCACGAGAGGGAACAACTGCCAACCCCGGTGATGTTAACGCGAGCTCGAACACGACACACCTGCAAACGTACATATCAGCAACTGGAATCAAGGGTGAAAACTTGTTTGGACATACGGTATCCGCAACTTCTGCTTTTCGGAAATCCACCAGGATGTCGCCGTTCGGTCCCCTGTTGATCGAGCCAATCTCACCGAACGTCTAGGAAGCAAAATAAGGGATACATCGCTCTCAATATAGTTGGAAGAAAAGACTTACTTCACACCAGCGCTTTGCCGCTTCATAACGACGATGATCATTCAGAGGAATCCCTCCAATGACAAGCCGTTTTCTCTTGTTTCTCCTAACGCCGGCAATCAGGCTCGGGGGACTTCCTGGGAGATTGTGGCTAGAGGGTTTGATGGAGAACGGGACCCTGATGGTACTTTTCGACGGCTGCGATACCAGGTTGGTGGACCCAGGGGGGTCATTCATATGCGTAGCAGATGGCGGGATGCTCCATAAACTTTGTGAACTCTTAGCAAATCCCGAGCTGGATCGGACCGAGTTGCGAGTTCCCGTGGTATTTAGCGACGCTGTTGCCTCTAGCGAAGGCCGGCTTGGGGAATACGAATCGGTTGAACCAAAGCTTTGGCGTGACTTGACTGCTTCAGATTCGGAGATGGATGGGAAATGTCCCATCACGCTCGGGCGCTGGAACTTGGCTTTCCACGGGGAAGTTGATCGCTTGGTCCCGTCAGACTTTTCGGGGGTATTAGGCGACGGAGTGTTAAACGTAGGCAAACTGGACCCCCTGGTATGGCTTCCAGTGGACGCTCTCCTTATTGACGGTGTGAACGACACTCTCCAGTTCTTGAGTGGAGAGGAAGTGTTGCCAAATAGACCAGAAGTGCGGCCACCGTTGGGTGGGGATCTTTGGTTTGGCTCCGTTCCGTTTGGTATCTGTTTCCAACGCACGGAGACGCCGTACTCAGACTCGAATTACTCCTGGAAGTTATCGTGCATGCTCACCTGCTCGTCGTCATCGACGAAAACGAAATCGGAGATATCATGCCGACGAGGTGGAGTCCGTGGGGTGACGGGAATGAGGCGGCGGGAGTGAACGATAGTGTCGGAATGCCGAGGCATGGGAGACAAACGGTGAGGATCCTGATCCTCTCCTCGCTGATCTTCTATCCAACGTTCAACACGTCCCGGGCCCTGGGAGCTGGACCCGGGCAGCTGGTCTTGGGGAGCGGTGGGTGTGAACATGCGAGAACGGGAAAACAACGGGGACTTGTGGACGGGGGACGGTTCTGAGTGAGGTCGCAAGACGCGTGTCAGTAGATCCTGTGGGACAGCGACGGACGGAATGGTAGCACAGAACGGACCTTGGATGGATATAGAGTGGACGTGGCGAGGCATGACGGGTTCTGAGGTTTCGTGGATACCAGTAGCTCAAGGTTATTGTTCGGGCGTTCGTACTAGACTTGGGTATAGTTCTGGCGCGAGAGAGCGAATTAAGGGAACGAAAAAAATATTAAAAACCGCCGCAGTCGTGTCCGGTCGTGAAGGATGGGGCTAACATGCACGACGAGGGGGGGAAAGGGGGATAGTCGTCGTCGGAGAAAGAGACGCAGAAAAAAAAGGAGACATCGACTCAGCCGAGTGGTCGACTTGGGGACAAATTGGCAGATTCTGGTATTAGGTAACTCGTGACCATCTCAGTCCGGATTATTTCATTCGCTATATACAGACAGAGACGAGCTCGAGCCACGCTGGGCGGCACGCAGGCCATACACGAGTCCCTATCCATCACAAACGTGGGCCAGCACGTCGAGAAAGCCCGCTATACCGCGTACTCCTCCAGCCCCTTGATCGGCTGAGAGTGTCAGATCAGTGAAGAGTCTTCAGGATGATTGGCACGGAACCCACTCGAACTTGTCGTAATTATTTGCCTCGACGTCCTTTCTAGCTCTCGGCGGATACAGAGAGCCTCGACAGGATGTTTTCCACAACCGGGCCGAAAAGTTTCGCGGATGACGTCGTCTTGTACCGACGCAGAAGCCTGAACCCCTCGTGCTCTCCGTCCTCGCTTGGCTTATCATCCTCCTGCTCCGTCTCGGCCGCATCGAGCAATGTAACGAGGTCGGTATCAATGGGCAATGTGCCAAGGAAGGGAATTTTTTCCTTCTTCGCCATTGACTCCCCACCTCCCGTAGAGAACACATTACTGATCTCCCCACAGCACGGGCACGCGTATCCACTCATGTTCTCGATAACCCCCAAAAGCGGTAGGGAGACTGTTCGGGTAAACGAAACACACTTCATCGCGTCCAGGAGCGCCACAGCCTGGGGTGTCGTGACCACTATGCCCGACAGGCGTGAGTGCACGGGCGACAGGTGTTCGATTAACGAGATGTGTTCGTCCGAAGTACCTGCTCAAAGTGGAAGAGGGAGTAACCGTAGATATCAAAGAGGGCAAAACACAGTAAGCGAGTCGCGTTGGCAATGGGATAATCTCGGGTTAGATCACGATAGCCCGCAAAGGTCGAGAAGAGGCTCACCAGGGGGGGTGTCGATTATAAGATAGTCTAACTCGCCCCATCGCACATCGCTTAGAAACTGGCGAATCATCGCGTTTTTCTTCGGTCCCCTCCAGACGACAGAGTCATCTTTCTTCTTCAGCAAAAACGCAACGCTCATGCACGCAAGCCGAGCCTCGCCCCCATCGGCATAGACGGGAACCCAACCATCGGTACTTTGATGTACAGGGTGACCGTCCAAGCCGAGCATCCGTGGAATCGAAGGTCCTGTCAAATCCACATCCAAAATTCCCACTCGGGTATTCGGACTCGAGGCGTACAGCGAAAGAGCGACCTGAACGGATACGGACGATTTCCCGACTCCACCTTTCCCCGAGCAGACGATGATGATGTGCTTGACTTTGGATAGTCGTCGTGAGACAGGTGTCTCTCCTTGGGCCGACATCGAGGTATCGATAAAAGGCGGATGACCAAGAAACGGGACACTGAATCAGGAAATGTTCAACATCGGCTCCACCGGAGTTAAGATCGCGTCGACGACGCGACAGACACGACCTGTTGCCAGGTAAGCGTGCCCAGCCTTTCAATTGCCCTGAACTAGACTGGGGGGGATGCGCTCATGATACAGTCCTAATGCACGACCTTTTGGTTTCTCTTACGAACGAATCTTCTCAATGGAGTAGACGTGACCAACTGAGTAATATTATAGCGGCCAGGGCTTAAACAATTGACCAGCAGGTGATCACTCAATCACCCTCATTCAACCCTGACTCTGGTCTAGTGGGGGCTGAAACGTGATCACCATTCACGAGGCTTCCTAAGAACAAAGGGGCTGGCGGAATGCGAGCGCTCCGAAGTCCGAAGGGTCGAAAATCTACGTCCGCAAGTGGAGCGTGCACCCGATACTGGATTTGGTTACGACATTGACGTTCACGTCATCGGCAATGCCATTGACCGGGTCTCGAGTTATCAGGAACACCACTCGAACAATGGGCATTGGGCAATCGCGAGAGGCTATCCCTATTCCTTCAAGACAGCGCATAGACACCTGGAGGTCAAATTTCTTCAACGTAAACTGTCTTTTGTGTCCGGACAGCATGGAAGGGCCACTCCCCACAACGTAACCCGGATCGCTGTCAACGTGAAGGTCTGATCGCGTTGAAACCGTTGGAACAGGACGTGTTAATAGGATGTTAAAAATATAGCTGGTATCGCAGTGCCTGGAGACGAATCGTGGGTAGAAATATGGGGTGGGTTTCAGGAGACGCACTGTACATTGCACACATCATTCATGCGCCCTGATATGGGTTTAGAAGGGGTCCTGCTCTTCGTTGTCCGCATTTATCCGCAGCACCTTAACCCACTCCCGGTAGTTGAAATTGCCTTGCCGATCGGTAAATGGGCCTTTGAGGAGTTTGTCGATCTGCGAGCAAAACCTCAGTCCGGAAAAAGTAGAGGTTCGGAATCGCACAAGCACCTCTGACTGGTCCATCCGTTCCCCTGACTCACCCAACCACTTCCTCATTTCGTCCACCTTGACGAATCCGCTATCGTTCTCATCGAAACATTCGAATGCATTGAGCAGCTCTTGTTCCGTGTCGAAATCGTACAAATGCTCGCCCATCATCGTCAGGAACATAGGAAAGGTAATTCCCCTGTCCCCGGAAGAATCAAATTCGGCAGAAGGATTCCTGCTGTGCGTCCCCGGTCGATCGCTGAGTAGATCGTCAATCCGTTGTTTCGATGCGGTGATCCCTACGAGTTATGAAAGAACGGAACGTCTGAGCGGCGTGGAACGGAGCCGAAGAGTGCCCAGGAAGGGAACAAGGAAAGCCGTACCGAGACTTGCGAAGATGTGCTTCAGGTCCTGCTCTGTGACAACGCCGTCGGCATCGTGGTCGACTAATGAAAACGCCTCTCGGAAGAGCTGGACCTGATTTGGTTGAAAGAGCGAGAACACGCCCGACGGCTCTCTCCGTTGCCGGGACCGCTGGGACTTTGGGAGTTTGGTGGGAGTTGAGTTCGGGGTGAGGTAGGAGTCGTACTTGGACATCGTGGTCGCTGGTGATCGAGTTTCGCGAAGCAAGTCACGCCGAATCGGTCATCCTCTCTCAAAGCTGCCGTTTGGTAAAAACCGTTGCAATAATTATTTCCTACCCTCCTTTCATACGCAAGCCGCCGTCAGAAACAGAGGGATCAAAATAGCGCATCGCTACTGATTTGGCAGTGAAAACTGGAGGGCCGCATTATCGGCGGTTATCTCCTGCTTCGCGCTCGTGGAGTGATAA
>Ga0307515_10016549_pt1 | contig 13495 bp, 21 predicted proteins | sample 17_EM_MG_FD_194513 | JGI IMG/M metagenome (GOLD analysis project Ga0307515, IMG submission 194513) | Populus trichocarpa ectomycorrhiza microbial communities from riparian zone in the Pacific Northwest, United States - 17_EM | ecosystem: Host-associated > Plants > Roots > Unclassified | place...
GAATGCATAAGTTTTGAAAAGCGTTGAACGATAAGTAGTAGCTATGATTTCCAGGTGCAGCAGCAGCATTCCCAAAGAAGTGGCGGCCGGAGAAAGGCATAAACATCGCCAGGCGTTGTGTAAAAGGGCTTCAGCATAACTGCAGCCACTGCGAAGAGTGTAACACACGTGTCGTTCTGATGGTGCGTATACGTCACCAAAAAGTAAAGGAGGTAGGTGTGCAATGCGACCCGTCGCCTGGGCGACGTGTAGCGTGTAATTCACCGTCAGAGGGTACGAGGTTCCGTCAGAGCCGTCTGACCCGTCCGGAACACCTGGGGGTTTCTGACGGAAACTAGGGTCGTTGCTGATGATGCTCACGATCAGTGACTGTGAATCGGAGATCTACTCAGGGATAGTCGGGATGCCGAGCTCGTTTAGTCAATGTGAGATCTGGGTGAGTCTCATGCAGCCTACTCATCAAGGCATAGTATTTGGCATCGGTCGTGGACTGGGCAGTCGACTTCTGTGTAATTGATCACCAGTGGACCGCTCCTCCGAAGGCGATGACCAGTCCACATGTCGATATATGATAATTCGGGCATCCAGCATAGTCCTAATCGACATAACATCCAAGTGTGCATACTCCTGCTCCTCCGAGTGCTCGTTTTCCAAGTGCTCCTCTGACTGCTCCTCCAAAACGCAGTCGCCAGTCCTGCGTGCCGTTGAGGTACCGAAACAGGAGATTGAGCGGAACCATATGCTCATTGCTCAGGGCGTGATTGTACCAGCTGAGAACTCCGATGACATATGCGATATCAGGCTGAGTGGCGTTCGTCGCGGAGAGAAGTCCTCCGATCATCGATTGGTATATGGTCGGATTGCAGGCATCTTCGTCGGGCTTCCTCTCGTGAAGCTTCCTCGCCATCAGGGTGGCAACTGGCCTGGACTCGTCCATTCTGAACTTCACGAAGATCGTCCGAATGTAGCAGTGCTGATGTATGTCAATCGTGTGATGCTCCCGATTGCGTTCAATGTTCATGCTGAGATGGAAGGTAACACTCCCGAGATCATGCATCCGGAACCTCTTCTTCATCTGGTCCTTGATCTGCCCAATTAAGCCCTCATTAGCAACGATGAGGAGATCATTGACGTACAGAATGACTGTGGCAACGACTAAGCCCTGATCTTTATCATTGAGCATGAACAGTCCTCAGTCGACACTTGATGCCACAAACCCAATCGAGATCAGGAAGTCCTTGAAAGTGCCATACCAAATGTTCACGGACTGTGTTGGGCCATAATGAGACTTTCTCAAGCGGAGTAGCATCTTCCGCGAAGTCATTGATCTTGGATTGTTGAATCGGCACCCATTCTGGAGTAAACGAAATTATCCCTGCCACGGGTGTGTATAGATCTCTTCTCACAAGTCGACTGCCGAGAAACCTGTGCAGACGTCCATTTGATGGATCTTGAGATTGTAATTGATGGTGATCGCGAGTCCTAGCCTATCATGGCCCCTGCGAGCAGTCGGTGCATATGTAGCCTGGCAGTCGATGCTTTGGATATGGTGATGTCCTCCACAGACTAGCCTGGCCTTGAACCGCTGCACATTGCCTGCTCCATCGCGCATGATCTTGTATACCCAGTGATTTGGCAAAGCCTTTCTCCCTTCCGGAAGCTCCACGAAATCTCCAAAGACATGATGCTCACCAATTGCATATAACACTGCTTTCATTTCATTATCCCATTTCTTGGCGAGCGTAGACTCGGTGGCTGCTTTGTAAGACTTTGGATTGTCGATGCCATCCTCATGATCGTCGGAGATTGCCGCTGCAGCGTCGATGAGATTCATATCCTCGAATCCCTCATCTTCAAGAGCGAATTGTGCAGACTCTGCCAATTTACCAGCGCGGCAGCGGCGACTACCTTTGGCCAGCGGCTTCCATGCATCTCCACGTGACGTCTTGAGGCCAGCCAATTCTCGTGACCTCTCCTTTGGCTTCGGAGGTGAATCTTCATTCAATGGCCCCTCAGTTTGACGTTTCGAATATCCATCTCCGGTTGGCTGCCAGGTGTCAGATTCCTTCCTGGTGGGTGTGGGTTTGGGTTCCTCGATGACATCACTGTAGAAGTGCTCGTTCAAGATCGCTTCGTCTGCAGCATTCGGTGTTGTGTACCCATTTCGTTCTCTGAATACCACATTACTGCGGCAGTGAAGCATGTTGGCCAAGGGGTCGTATACGAAGTCCTCCATAGTCGATATACTATACATACTGATTATGCCGGAAGTGGCACTGGAATGCTGCTTCTTTCATATCTCTTTCGGAACATGCACGAAAGCCGAGCATCCGAGCACATGGAGATGCTTCAAAGATTGTATTCTCCGGATCCATGCCAGGCCTCGTATGGAGTCTTGCCGACAACCGATTGCGTCGGAGTGTGGTTCCTGCGATTGACCGCCACTGAGAGTGCAAATGCCCAGCGCTTCTTCGAATATGCGGATTCATCCAGCATACATCATACGCTCTCCATGATTGTGCGGTTCGCCCGTTTGACCACTCCATTTGACTGAGGAGTGTAGGGCGTAGTTGTTTCCTTCAGTATGCCCTCTGATTTGAGGTATTCGGCGAATTTCTTGGAGGTATCCTCACCGCCTCCATCTGTACGAAATCGCTTCACTTGCTTGCCGAACTCCTTCACTCTAAGAGCCTTCCATTCTTAGAATGTCTCCTGGGCCTCTGATTTGTACATCAATATGTACTCATCCGTATGCCTCGTGGTGTCGTCCATGAAGAGAAACATATATCGACCTCCTCTGACGGCTGTTTCCAGGGGACCGCATATGTCCGAGTGCACGAGCCGTAGAGGGTCAGTGGCATGGGAAGTGGTGTTCTGAGTCAAGGGTTTTCCCGTCAATTTGCATTTGACGCAACTCTTGCAATCGCACTTGCCGGTCATTCTCGGACTATCGGTGATCATCAGCAAGATCTCAGTAGCCTTGAGACAGACATTTGCCAAGCGGCGGTGCCATAACATCCGCTTCTCTGGATCGTGCCGAGATGTATGGCCAGTCGTCTTAAGAACCAGCAGGGAGCTGTCGTCGATATCGGTGAATTCGGTCAATTATGGAGCTCGATCCAGAACTAATATCCAATCGACCTGAGGTGCAGTGGCAATCAACTTGCCATGGCGATTGTAGAGGTTGAGACCATAGTGATTCACAGGTTCCACTTTGACGTCCTTGTCCATGATGTGAGACTGTGAGATGAGCTTGAACAATCCCGGCAAATGCACCACTGCTTGAAGTATCATCGTTTCTGCCTTTCCATCTGGCAGCTGGCAAATCACCCTAACACTCCCATATCCGGATGCAATTGATGTGACCCCATTGTATCCCTTCACCTTCTTCGTATTGGGAGGAGATTCAGTGTAGGTGATCAACATTGATCGACTGCCAGAGATGTGAGTCATGCATCCGCAACCGATGAACCATTCACTGAATGAAGCATTTGAGCTGGCCACCATCCGGCAGTTCTCGATCGATGTGGTGAGGGTCGAAGTAGTCTCAATCGATGCTTTTGCTGCGCTGTAGGCAGCCTTGGAGGATCGCCGCGTTGCTTTCTCAAGCAGTTCCCGGTGATATGCTGTCGCTGCATGGCAATGGAAGCACTTCCACAGATCCTTCTCTCTCCTATCATCCTTATTATCTCCCTTGATATCTGTCTTATACCTCTTTGGACTTTTGCTGCCTTTACCGGCTTTACCGCCATTCCTACCACCTTTGCCACCCGTCTTTGCAAAGTGCAGAGCTTCTGGAGCGAGCCCATTCTCTCTCTTTATTGCAGGTTTCATTTCGACAAGCTTGGTGGCAATCTCATCGGGGGAGGCAGTCATCGTCATATTTTTGTCCCTTATGACCTGAAGGAAGACATTCCACTCGTTGTTCCTTGGGATTCCATGAAGGAGGTAGATACTGTGCTTCTGCCCACTCATGATGGCGATTGTCTTTGCATTTGCGTCATTGTCAGTCTTGGCAGAATCAGTGCCAGTGGTCAACGGCCCTGTGCAGAGATTGCAATTCTGGAATGTCCGATCGATTTGCGATACATAGTTGTCGACATGTCCGCAGTCCTGTTGCTAGATGCTCCAAAGGCCTTCGCTAATCTCGATGATATTCAGCTTCAACTTTGACTTGTAGGCTGATGCTGGCATTTCCCAAAGCGTCTTCGCTTCGTCAACAACTGTATATTTCGATTGCATCCTCGGTTCCATGCTCAGCAGGATAGTCGATCTGGCAACACCATGGCGATTCATCCAGTCAGTGAAAGCGGCCTTCTCTGTAGCGGTTCGCATTTGCAGCTGGCTCTTCCGGCTTGTCATCGTATCCTTTGATGATACTATACACTTTCTTCTGCTCGAGAGGTAGAGCCATCTCGGTTTCCCATTGTGCATAGTTCGTGCCATTGAACTTGGTGAGTGTGATTGTCATCGAACTCATCTCATACGATCCTGATCTTGTATCGCAATGGTCAGTTACAGTAGTCTCTCGGACTCAACGGGAGACAACCAGCAGCAGCCGTAAGAAACACGGCGGAATGTGGGGTGATCGCTTAGCCTGTGGAGATGCTGCTCCATGACAATGTTGACCTCTACTCGACAAGTGAAAGTGGAAGTGTAGATAGTCGGTTCCCTTTGAAACACAAGGGCGCCTAACCTGTTGTACACAGACGGGTGCTACAGTAGTCGAGCGTGTGCGGGCGTACGTGAAGGTGTGCCGATTGTATCGTGTAAAGAGACCTGTCCCATCGACATAAGGTCAATCGATGACTAATGGCGCTATCTACAAAAGAGGCAAGTCACATCATAGTTCTTGGCATACTGATATCTGTACTTCCAATCAGCTCAACAGTCAATGCCAAGACTGCTAACAAATGGGTCATAAATACTCACTCACATTCTGATTTTGTGCCTAAATATCTAGTAAATCACACACCATTAAATCACATAGTCATTATGAATCTCACAACAATAATGTTGACTTAAAATAAATGCTGGGGTTGAAAGCTTTATAATACAATGGTAAGAATGTATTGTGAGGCATCAATCTCACGGCGGGCAGAGGAATGATGAATGCATGCATGCAGTTCCGGGGAATTGAGGTGCACTGAGGTTTAACTGGTTATGCTTGGATTCACTGGCTGAGGATTGCAGGCTAACCATACTCTGACAGTTAATTGCACTCTTCGTAGCTGTCTTTTCATGACTCGAGCTTTCCAGATTATCTCTCTTCAACCTTGTCTCGATGGAATTCCGTTCACATACTCTATCTTCTGATACGAGTTTTGGCTGCCCAAACATAGATGTAGTCAGAATACTGTTAAGTTTTGATTCTAAGATTTATAAACTTATGGCTCGTTGAGTAAGTGAGGTACATGGGTGAGCGGGAAAGTTGCCGGCAATCTTGCAGAGTCCGCTGAGCAGAATCAGTCTTTAGAGTTTCTCGCTCATGAGCTCTAGCTCTGTTGACTGAGCCCAAACTTGCAGAAACTATTTCAGGATTTGGAAGCATTGGTCCAAACATACTACGTAGTCAATATCGAGTTAGATGGGGTTAGTAATGGGCCAGGTCTGCGCATTTATGGTTTAGTTGTGCAGAGGCAACCTTCCTCTAACTGACAGTTGATACTGAGCTGACAGTTCAAGGCATGTTAGCGGTGGCATTTACATACCAATCAGGCATTGTTTCATATATTAGCAGATGCAAAGCGGGATGAGCCGCGTGCATCTAATGGTGAAGTGGCTTGATGGATCTGTGTGCACTGCGTCCACTGATTCAAAGTTGAAGAAAACATGATGAGAATGAAGCAAACGAAAATATAAAGAGCACTATGGACAGGGGTACATGCGCAGCAGTGGCTCATTTGTCGCTCTTGAGGCGTGCCTGGGCTGGACTGATATATTCATAATGAGTCGTAGCTTGTCAAAGTTGGCTTTATAAATATCCAAGAAACTCATTCTGGACTGGATTCCCAGATCTCAGTTGTGCCTGAACTTCAATCGTAGGCCAGGACATACCCAGGTGCGAAAGCAGCAGCTTAGCCAAGAATACCTGAGCCGTGTCTCAGCATCCGACTCTCTGGGATGCGGATCAGAGGTGTTGCCAGAACTTCAATGAAATGCCAGCAAACGTTGCAGCTTTGCCACGAATATGTGAGCCAGTGTCTCATATTCTGACACAAGTACTCAATATCACCTAGTCTGTTTGAATTGCCAAATGGAATTGGCAAATCTGCTGTGATAGATCGGTCAAAATGATATGCCCAGGTTTCTCTGGTGCACCGGAACGTCAACCATAGCCCAGCAACAGTTACGGCTTTGCCACAGATTTCCTGACGCAGGGACTCAATATTGCCCGGACTGTCTTGATGCCAAATGCAATAGGCAAATATGTAGGGATCGATTGGACATAATGATATGTGGTGAAGATTATCGAGTGCACCTGAACTTCGATTATATGCCAGCAAAAGCTGCGGCTTTGCCACAAATAAGCGAGCTGTGTCTCATACTCTGACATAAGTACTGGATATAGCCTAGACTCTCTTATTGCCGAATGGGATTGGCAGATATGTAATATGCCGAAGTGACTCCAGTGCACCTGAAAGTGGTTGAATGATGCTTTTTCAAGCTGTTTCATTCGAAAAGCGTTCGTGGCTTCAGGCATCCCGTGCTCCTGAAATTTGCAACGGAGGGCTTATTTGAAGCCCTTTGCTGCATCATTCTCGAAATTTGACTCATGCCGTTTATCATGGGATAGGTCAGCCATGGGAACTTGTAATGTAGCTTATCAATTGATGTCATCTCATATTGCTCATTGATAGAATCAATAACGCCAATGAAATCCCGCTCTAGCCATATCTGATTTGAGACACAACAATTCTGACATCAGAAGATTGATTCATTTCGAAATTGCAGAGAGAGAAGATTGATTTGTGTAGTATAGTGTTCCTTACAAACGAGGTTGTTGACTATTTGTATCAGTTATGAAGATTATGTTGCTTGAATGTCTAAAGAGGCATACCTTGATGAAAGTGTCCTAACACTCTAAGATGGATGGTTCATCAGACTGCAATGTGTCTCCATTCTCTGTCAGCGGCTGGGTATGGTCCTCACAAGACTCCAGAATCCGGCAAATCATTGTTGTCATGATCTTCGGTTGACCTATCAAGCAGTGCAAGACTCCGATTTGGGCCATTCCAGATAGTTGATGGAGATCACGCGCGTGGTTATCATAGCCACCAGGACCCGTATTCAGTTACCATGAGTGTGGAACTCAGTTTGGCCCCAGCTGGAAAACTTGTGCAGATGCCTGCTGCTGCGTATTCAATGCCTAGAACTTCTGAGTTATTACTGCATGGTTTCCTGCTGTCAGATTTTGGCTTGTCCCACCCACGTTGGGCATGGCTATGAATCCAGAGGGATTTCGTGAATCCTGCAATTTGAGCTGCATTTCTTTCCGTTCATCATTGCCCATTTCTGCATACATGTGGAATATACCCACATGATCCACAAAATAGTTGGTTAGCCACCGCTTGAAATGACCAACCTGGCCAGGAAGAGGACAAAATAGCACCGCGTTGTGTGCAGGGGGTGCACTGGGGAGTGCATCAACATTTCTCTATTTGGGAAGGAGCGTCTCTCCTGATGCGTCATCTTCATCAGGTTCGGGATCCTCTGCTGGTTTGTTGATAAGATTTGGCAGAAATTGCTCTCTCAGCCATTGGAAAATCGGAGACTCCAACCAAGTATCAAGTGGCAATTCATTGTACCATTGTCCAGAAAGGTCGCTGCGATCCTCTGTGTCACCCAACACTAACCAAAACCATGCTAGCCGTGATCGAATCAACCCTCCATGCTCCCGAAGCATCCCGTGAAGTGTACCTCTCCACCAGGGTCTCCAAAGTTGCTGGCTTTTCTTCAGTTCACTCGAGATCAATGCGGTGTGCAATCACCATCGGTATCTGAATACGTAGTTTTCCCTTCACATGATTCGTTTCAAACCACCGCCATATCGTCCAAGGCTTTGCAATGTGTACCATCTGGCGCACCGCATCCTGTCGAAATTCTTCATCTTCAGTCCGGCTAGCATGCATCAAACTCTCCACTACGGAATACAATGCCTCTGCACCATGCTTTTCCATCACCGTATCACCCTCTGGATATTCAGACGCTACTGAAACAGCCACATCGTCTGATAACAAGAGTCATAGAGTGAATGGAAACCCGGCTTTGCAGTGAAATGAAGTTTGAATCCAGTTGTTGCATTCATCGCAATTTGCCAGCTCACACTGTTTTTGGTCTTGTACCGATGGGACTCATCAAACATCCCAAAACTCCAAGAACAGTATGTGAGTTGGCCGTTACTTGATAGTTTTGCTTTGGATGTTGAGGTATCTTATGAAACATGGTGCATAGTCCATCGGTTTTCCGGCTTGTCAATACTGGTGTTCAGATCCTCATGAGTGAGATTCAGATTTTCTGTGTAGAACAAGTTTACACGTTTGAATTCGGTTCCATAAGTCATCTCGTCAATCACACTCTTGAACATCTCTGCCACTCCGGGCATTGTGACCACCAAGATTGGTTCCTGGGCTGATGTAAGAGCTGGATGCCCCTGTGGTGGAGTTGTCTGTATCTCTGAAAGGCAGCGGGGCACTGAATTCTGTCTCCGCAAGGGATATCACTCCCGTTCTTCACCAATTATCCCGGGAAAGTTGTTGTTTGCCATATTCACCCCCTTGTCAAGGGTATGCCACCACATAATCGACAGCGGCAACCCCATTCCAACTTTCCCAGTCAGCAGTATACATATCACTGCTGCTGCCACCAAGGTGAATGTCTTGCCAAGACCCATGTCATCCACTACCAGTGCTCCTGGCATATAAGAATCCCAAACCCACCTTCTCACAATGAACCATATGGCCCAAACCTGGTGTGCCAGAAATTTCATTCCGGGCAGGCCTGGAATAGAATACATCTGGCCTGGAACACGGTCATCTGAAGATTGGCGAATCGGATGGGCATTCAGCAGCCTGACTACCTCATGAAGACACTTGCATTCGAAGTCGTTGTTGACTATAATGATAACAGTATTCAATACTGAACTCGTATTTTCCCGATTGAGGACCTCCTCACCATCCTCCACTTGCTCCCAATCCTTCCTGGCAACTTTGTCTGCGTTGATTTCGTCCTCAATGATCACTTTCAGTTGCTCCGATGTGAGCTGGGCAGATGGGCTCATGTTCCGGCACTCCTGAAATTCGTCCGAATGTCGGCTATTTCACAGACAATCAACTATTTCAACAAATCTTCATGGATGGAATACAATCAATTCAATTTTTTCAATCAGAACTCACATTAATAAATGTATCATTCTCTTACCCACCATCCTCCTCTCCATCTTCTGTTCCACCCGCTTCAGAACCTTCCAAAGTCTATGCATAATGATCAGCAGTTGCCTACGTCTAGCGTTAACACAGCTGGCAGGGATTACCTATACCGGTCTAATTACGTGCTCGGCCATCTCCTTCCCTGTAGCTCTCATCATTTGTACCATACTTATCTTCACATTGTGTCCCAGTTTCAACTTGACAGCATTTGAAAAGCAACAGTTGAATGAAATCTGGCCATATATGGGGTAATGAATCATGTTCCCGTGTGTATATGAACCGATATACTCTTTGTCCATTCTGTCCTGCTCCAAGATGCACTTGAACATTGATGTTAGAATGTATGGCTCTTTCGGGCCTCCATTTTCATCCATGAACTCAACCAGCTCATCCCAGTGCCTCACATCTGTATACAAGGCTAGGAGTTGTTTGGGGGATAGACTGAAATCCTTGCCATTCCACAGCCAGCTAATCACAACCATGAATGTTGTATTTGGCAACTCAGCGAGGTTACTTCTCGCATTTTTGCCTGTGCGCTCTCCCGAGTCCGTCACCAGTCGCTTGTTGCTTTGCCTTCCCTATTTCCTCATCTCACGTATTTGGCTTGGACATTTCAGCAATAACATCTCAACCCAATGCTGGCGAATCCATTCCGCATTGTAGAAAATGACCAATGGCAGCCAGTCCTCGATTGTCTCCAAACAATCTGCAACTGCTTCCTCCCAGCGCAGGGGTCCATCTCTAACTTGTTTCAAACAGTTCTGCCTCTGGATTATGGACTGATGCTTCCTCTACAGAAACCCAGCCACCCATACATTTCTCCACTTGTTGAACTCCCTATAGTTGGCCTGGCCCATCCTTTTGGCAAATTGCTTCAAGAAGAATTCTGTTTGCTTCATGCTGATTGGCGGTTTGCCCTCTGTGCTGCGCAAGTCCGAGGAATCAACACTATCATCAATTGCATCATAATCATTGTAGGAAATTTCCTGCAATGGCGGCAAGTCGACAATCCCTGTGACGTGTATTCTCTGCAGTTCCGCAGGCGGCTGGAATCTGTTTATTGGGAGGCTAATAGGGGGTCTCCCAGCAGTGCCAGAAGGAGGTCCAGGTGGAGGATTAGCGCTAGATGATATTTGCCGATTGACTCGATTGTTTTCCTGCGGCCATAGAAGAACTCTTGGTGCACGTGGAGATTAAAGCCCTTGTCCTGATAACTGCAGATGGGGGAACATTTGAGACCCGCCATAACCGCCTTGGTGTGGGTCCTATCCTTGCCACTTTGGCCCATTACTAGGATATCCTTGGCTTGGGCTGGTGGTTGGTTGCGAACTGTGTGTCTGGTTCAATGGAGACTGGTGATAACACTGTGGAGCGGCTGGAAATGGCTGCTGTGAAGTAGGGTAACCATACCCATGGGGCGGCTGATTTTGATCAGTGTGTTTCCCAAATCGACTTTCTTTGCCCGTGGCAGTTCGTGAACTATTATCCGAGGATCCTCAATTGTCATCACGGCAATGTCGCAAGGCAAAACGCCCACCCTGTGTAGTCATATTCATTGTCTTCGGTGGAGATCTGTTCGTGGACATGCTCTGTGAACACATATGGTGGTAAACAACTATAGATGCGAGATGTGATGTAGAATATATCAGAGTATGGTTGAGTATATTGTACGTAACAGTGACCTTCAGCGGAATGAAGGGCTTTCTATATCCCATTCTGTTGTCATGACCTGTGGTGTTTCACTACACCTTCAATCCATGAAACCAACCTGGGCCTTGCGAAAAAGAAACCTTAATCAGAAACATCCAGCCTGTCTTTGTAATATACTCGAATTCAGATAATAGGATATGGCATAGGTGCTCACCTTCATACACTTCCAAGACTTCACAGGTCACAGATGGTAAATGATATGATATCTCCAGGAACAGCACAAGGACTATATCAAATATGAAGGTTAGCACGACTAGCAATATTACACAGAAGCTGTGCGTATATAACCTTGCAACCTCATTCAATAGGAGGCCTGTGAGTCGAGCAGCAACTGTGATTGCTTCCTAATGGGCTCCTTGCCTATAAATCTTAGTTCTCCTCTCATGATCCACCCTCCAGTCAAAAACTAACTTGTTCATTGTATTAAGAGGATCTACCTTTATTTTGAACTGCTTGGATGCTTCAGCGTTGGTATAACTCACAATGCAGCAATGACATAGTATCGGACCCCATTGTTGTGATTGCAGTGATGACATATGAAACTTCCCCCCCGCATTTGGCGGTGTGCGATGTGGCTGTGAATGTTTTATGCTAACCTGAGTTAGCTCGCTTTCAAACCAATATCCCTGAGGCTGTACATCACCCCCTGAAGCATCATCGAGATTCATCTGAATACATGTTCAGTGACCATTTCTCAAATATGGTCAACACTCGCCGGAAACATGTTAAGTGCTTTATCTGCAAATGGAAAGTATCGGATGAGATCAGACTAGAGGCTCACAATCCACAATATCAACCAATATCGATGAATGAAGGGCTATTACCTGATGGAAAATTAATAACTGCAGACTGGGATCGACAAACGCCATCATGGTTTGACTTCAGTTGGTGCACCTGAATGGCCATCGATGAGCTTAGTCAACCAATTCATCTTCCCTTAGACTATGTACCTGGTGCACCACCACCTGAAGATGATTCCGACAAAGAAACTATTGACCCCCAGAAGCCTGATCTGACTTGTACCCCTGATCCAACAAAGACGAAGGCTCACAGGCAGGTAGTTGGTATGGAAAATGCGGGGGGGAAAGCATATGGCAAAGCAACTGGATTGTACAACAAGCATCTCAAGTACTCAGAACAATGGAATCCGTGGCATCCATTCCGGTCAGCACACGACTAATAACAGGCTTGATCATTTTGCCAGCAAACGACAACGTGGATAGATCAACATCTGAGACATGGACTGGACAACATCAATATCGAATCATTTCAATCAGCAGATGCTCTACGAAATGTCCTCTCTAGATTTGATTTTGGGCTCAGCAATGATAGTTGGATTGATGATCATTTGGACATCTTCGTAACAGTATACTACAGGGATATTTTGAAATGTATTCCGTACCTTTATCGCAGCTCCCATTTCACTCACACCTCAATTTTGCATTGGCGCTCTTTGCAGAGTCGGAAATTCACCAAATATATAGGGAGATGAACACTGGCCATTGGTGGTGGGATGAGCAAAATCAGTGTCCTGCCGAAGCGACGGTTGTGCCAGTTATTTGTGCATCTGAGGAGACCCAGTTGATCACTTGTTTGGGCGACCAGCATGTCTAGCCGCTGTATCTCACGATTTGTATTATTTGAAATAATATTCACAGCACACCTAGAAAGCGTGCTTGGATTCTTCTTGGGCTGAACCCCTCTCCCCCGAAAGGCGCGCAAAATACTGACAAGGCATAGCATCCCACTGATGGAACAGTGCTTTCCCCACTCTGGAATCTTGACATAACCGGCCCCAGCTTGAAATGGAATCGTGCTGAGAGATTCCACAGACAATATGACACTCTTTTGGCTGCCTGGGTCAGGGATTATCCCGAATAATTCATGCTTGCTCAAGCCTCATATGGCTCCTGCCTGATGTGTGAAATTCCTAAAGGCGCGCCAATGGGGCATTCGACATTTCGACCAGTTGATAATCCACCAGATACTCATGTTTTCTTAGAGCTTCTCGGCGAAACTAATATTGATGTTCTGCACACTCTTGGTGTTTATCCAATCTGCAACGAAATGTGGCAATACCCTCTCGGCAATGTCTATCACCTTTGGCTGCCCGATGAATTGCATCAGCTGCTTGTGGGTCCAGGCAATGACTTATTGCACTGGCTGCTCAGATACCTGAATGCTAGAACCGTCAAGAATAGTGTTAGCAACGGGTCCGGGTAACCCGCCAGCGGTCCGGGTTTGGACCGCGAAAACGGGTCGGTTCGGTTCCAGAACCGGCCAAAAACCCGACCCGCAGACTCTTGGCGGGCCAAACCCGGACCCGTACCCGTCAACCCGCGGGTTTCGCCGGGTTT
>Ga0307515_10016550_pt1 | contig 13494 bp, 9 predicted proteins | sample 17_EM_MG_FD_194513 | JGI IMG/M metagenome (GOLD analysis project Ga0307515, IMG submission 194513) | Populus trichocarpa ectomycorrhiza microbial communities from riparian zone in the Pacific Northwest, United States - 17_EM | ecosystem: Host-associated > Plants > Roots > Unclassified | place...
AGCTTCTCCGTGGCCAGCTAAATTTTTTGTTTTATATATAAAAATACATAGAGAAAAAATTGAGACTCGATTATTAGTTAAAGTAATAATTTAAATAATATAAATAAAAAAAATAAAATTGACAAAGTTTTTGAGAGAGGCTTGCAAGGAAAAAATAGATTTTATTAAAAAAAAAAGGAGGAAAATGGATCGTTGTTGAAAACACCGATCCCATCTTACAGTCTGGTCCTTATAGAGAGTGGCGAAGTCATGTGTCTTGAAGAGTCCTTAGTGGAAAGTACAATGTTGTGGTGCTTCCTAACTAGCATGGAGATGCAACTTTGTAATCAATTATGAATCTATACAATGTCGCGCTTTTGGCTAAGGGATGATTCCCTAGGGAGCAGTGAAATATTTTTATGTTTGTTTGCTTTCTATCATTGAACTCTATTGATATTTTATTTTACTGATAATGGCAGGTGGCCTTGGTTATCTCAATTGAATTAGGAGACTTCATCACCCTTCCACGAATACCACCAAAGAAGAGGAGAAGGAAGGGGGAAAGATTGAAAAGATAGAGGCGGAGGTTATAGATGATGAGGATTCTTTGGAAGAGATGGGAAGAAATATGGGTGCTTTTAGTGTTAGGTTGGCCACCTACATGGAAAAGGAGACTGGCACCTAAAGCTTCATGTTCTAAACGATAGTCTCTTCGTTAGTTAAGACTAGAAAAGGTTGGTTGGTTTTAGTTCTCGATACCAACACTAGAAAATGTTGGTTCCAACACCATCAATTATTAGGATAAGCGACTCCCTCTAACATTATCTAGACCAGAAAAGAGAGAGATGCTATGATGATATGGTTAAGGGATAACACTTTGAAACTTTGAGAAACTAGAGTTGAGATCTTTGGTGTTATAATTTATTTTTGGGCTATTTTTTTAATTTTTTTTCTTTCCCATAAAAAAATAAATAATAATAGCAAGAAAACTGGTATTTTAGAAAAATCTGGTTCATGAAGGATTTCATATGTAGAAAAATCAAGCTGCAATTTTAGATGGAATCGGGAGCTTAATTGTACCCTATTATATTCAAAACTAGAAAGATAATGCAGCTTCAAGGTCAAATTAAATGATCATTGGATAAATCTACATAAAAATTAAGTCAAATGATATAATTAGATTCTTAATAGGCCAATTTAATTTAATTATAGATCAAATTTAAGGTTTAATTATGTTTTAAAATTAATTTGGGTCCAGTTAAAGGATTTAATTAGGTGCAATAACTTAATTATACTTTAAATGGATCAAATTAATTTTATTTGGGGCTTAGTTGGTGAAAAATTAAGTTTGGGAGCCTAATTTGGGCTTAATTGAGAAGATTGAAATTTTAGGAGACCAAATTTAATTTTTACCAAGTTAATTTATTGAAATCAAGGGTAAAATTGCAATAAAATCAAAAGTTTAGGGTCAATTAGAGGTCAGATTGAAGAAATTCACAACCAATGATCATTTTGAAAAAGACACTGAATTCTAGGAACCCAATTGATTGAAATCAGGGGTGAAATTGAAGAGAATTGAAAGTTTAATGGTCAATTTGCATAAATCCAAGACCAATGATCAAAATAAAAAAGACACTGAAATTCAGGGCTGACATTGAGGTTCGACAAGGACAAAATTGCATAAAATTGGTCTGACATTGTTCTACACCCTAAAGTAGGTCTCACCGACCAACTGCCCCTACAGCTACCACGACGTCGTTCCAAAGTGGTCAACCTAACCAGCTTTAGCTCTCAACTTTTTCAAGTCATGATAGCACCTTTAAGTCAACAATTAGGATCCTTCCCAAATGAATCAAGGGCCAAGATTTGTCCCCAAAAGAGACAAAGTGTCCCTCTTCCACCCCGTTATAAATAGGGGTGGATTCCATGACTTAAGGGGAAAGAAATCAAAGTTCAAACTTGGCAATAAACCATCCCCTCCCTAGTTTTTACGTCATTTTTTTTTCTCTCTCTCTCTCCATTTTTGCTCCCATCTAGCGGCACCGCCATCTCTGGCCACCATGCACGACCTTCTCCACGGCAATAACCACCTCACCTCCGCCGGGTAGCCTCCTTCTCTTCTATCTCCTTTTTCTTCTTCACCTTCCCTTGCATGCATTTTGCATGCTAAATAATTAACATGGTCACTGGGCCAGGCCAGTAACCAAATGGGCTTGGGTTGGACCGGTTTTAGCTCAGCTCATATGGATGGACCGAGTCCAGCCCAGACAAAAACAAATGAGGGAAGGATGTTAGGACAATAGTCAGCCCAACCTGACTGAGTCGGGCTGGACCAATCTCGGTCCAACCCGATTTATATTTAGCAATAATAATAATAATAATAATAATATATTATTATTATATTATATAATAATAAAAAAATCCAAAATTTTTAAAAAGTCCTTTCAGAAAATTTGTGATTTTCTCGCATGTTTTTCTACCACTTTTGCATAATATCAGACCGTATATTTACACTGTAAAATATAGATCCTGTATTATAATACCTAGTTTTCTTCAAAACTTTTCTAAAAAAAATTAAAAAATTAAAAAAAATCAAAAAATACTTCACTCTTTAAAAAAATAAAATAAAAAACAGAAATTATTTTGTTTTTGTGCATACGGCAAGATCCTAAAAGTTTTCCAATCATATTTTTATAAGAAATACAAATAAAAACGCATCTTTCTCATGTTTTAAAAATGCAAAAATAGATATCGTAACTAGTTTTTTATTATCCGTTAGGGTTTGGCCAAAATATCAAAAACCCTTCATTAATCATTTTGTTCACTTAATATTTAAAGTTTTAGGGTTTAACTATAAAATTTAATATTTGGGGGTGTAAAACTATATAGTAGAGTATATCCCTCAAGTATTAAAGATACAAAGAAACAAATGTGATGCTAAAATTTAGACCTTAAAATGATTAGGATTTAACCCAATAAGGTAGAGATTTCCTTATGAAGGGAGATCTACCTTGAACCTTAGATAAAACCAACAGACAAGAACACGACTTAGAATAACAATCAAACAACAATGCATATTACCTTAGGTAGGGTGTATTGGGGGTGATGCGTCTTTCCTTTGCACAACCAGTCACTTACTCGAACTCTCGTAGACCATAGGTTTTCTAGTAACCATAATACTAGTTGGCGACTCCTGAATCTTATAATCATACTTTTATGATTATACCCCAAAACCCATTTCCAACACACCACTTATAGGAGGCAGACCCGTCGTCACTTGTCGCCCCATAATTTCCTGAAAACCTCAACATGGAATGCAAGATAAACCTCTCTGAGCATTTAAACATTACTCAATGAATGACATTCTATGTGAGTATCATTAGTTATATTTTATTTGTACTCATTCTTATATCATATGTCTTTCTTTCTAGAGGATTTTTAATTGCAAGTATTATTTGCTAGATGATAAGAGGTAAAAGATCATACATGACCCAAGTTATGGATGCGTTCAAGTTATAAAGCCTTTTAGATTTAGTTCCTGAAGACTACACAAGATAGATGGATGGTGTAATTTTCAAGAAGCTTAATTTACCCCTCACATATCAATTATCCAGTGATAGGTTTGCCTGTGTTTTTCCTTTGGATATAAATTTGTTGGCTTCTAGAATTGATACTAAAATTGTCCAACTAGGCGTGTCAATCTATCTTTCACTCTAATAATCTCTTAATAAATAGGTTATTAATTAATCAATTATACATTCCAAAAAGGAGAAACTACTCCATAAGAATTTAATCTAGAGAGAAAGTAGGTAGTAACCTTATAAAATCAAGCAAAGTGTGGGATCTAAGACCTCAAACCCCAAGAAAAAGTGATAAGTTATGGATGAACACTATACAAGGAAAATGACAAGTTTATTGTAGAAGGAGAAAGAAAGGAATTGTGGGGATTATAAAGTGTAGAAAAAATAAAGAAAATAAGTAAATAAAATGCAAAACGATAAATAATACTGAAATTGGTAAAAAATAATAATTAAAATTGCATATATAGGGCTGGCCATCATTTATAGTGACAATATAACCCTTTATATATTGGTAGAAAGTTTTAATCCTAACTAAACATGTAATACTATATAGATGTTGGTAATAGGTAAGAAGACTTTATTGAATCCTAATACAAATTAAATTCCTTCTCTTAGATATCACATGAATCCTCAGCTAATCTTATGACTTCTAATTAGTTATTTTGTTGAGAACTCCTACTCTAAATATAACTAAACTTTTGTGGTTTATCATGACTCCTAGTTACTTGATGGATTACTTTTTCAAATCTCTTAGTCGATCAGGACTCTTCCAATTCAATTGATTCCATTATACTTGTCGTACGTGTATGACGTCGCGACGATTGCCTACACTCTCATATGTGGGTAATCAGGAAAATAGGGAAGACAAAGAATTCTTGTCTTTTATCCGTGAAAAACGGGAATGGGAGTTGCTACCTAATATCTTGGTCATTAGAAACCCTAATTAGTCTTAAAGATCGGGCACAGGGACTGTTTGCATAAATAGAAGGTATTAGCACCCCAAATACGCTCTACCTAAGGTAAGCTGCATTGTATGATTGTCTAATAAAAGCTAAGGTATGATCGTGTTTTCTAGTTGTTTGTATATCTAAGGTTTAAGAAAAGTCTTCCTTAATAAGAAGATCCTTATCTTATCGGGTAAAACCTAACCGTTCTAACGTCAATAAAAAAAGAACTACCTTTTTAATATCTGGAATATGTTTTACGTACAAATTTGTAATCCTAAATACTAAAAGAAAACAAACTATTTTTTGAGTATTTTTTGAAATGTTGGCCTAATTCTCATGACTTTAATAAACTGGTTATTAAAGCCAAAATGCATGCTAAAACATATATTGTTTGAAGTTTTATTGTATGAAAATACGATATGATTTTTATTTTTTATTTTTTAGAGATTTGGTTGTATGCATGAAAACAAGACATTTTTTAATAATTTTTTGCAATGTTTCGACGAAAATCGGGTATTTTAATAACAGATTTGTATCTTTATGGTATAAAATACAAACCAATATTAAGCAAAATTGATAGAAAAATACGCGGGAAAATCACAAATTTTTTTGAAATGATTTTTTTTGGACTGGGCCGGACCCGACCCAGTGAACACTGGAGAACTCTTCACTATTTACATGAAAAGTGGAGAGTGAATTAATTCACCCTCCACAGTTTACTTTGTTGAATAGTGGAGATGACGGAGCAGAAGAAGAAGAAGAATGAAGAGGAGAGGGGCGGGGGAAAACGGACCGGGCGGTGTCTTGTGGCGGTGGTGGTGGTGGTGGTGGCATAACACGGTTGTAGACGGTGGTGTTATGGTAGAGAGAGATAGATAGAGAGATGTTATTATTCTTATCTTCTTCTCTGTCATTCTCAGCTTTCTCTTCTCATTTGCGCTTCCTTTCCTTTTCTTTCTTATTCCCCTCTGGTTCCTCTTTCTATTTCTCTATTATCTCTTCTCCTTCCTTCTTTTTTTCTGTTCTTTCTCTTTTTCTTTTTTTTTCTTTTGTTTCTCTCTTTCTTCTGTTTTTCTTCGTTCTCTTCTCTATAATCTCACCCTTTTTTTTCTTCCTCCCTCACTTCTCTCTCTCCCCTGGTATTTATAAAAGGGGAAAAGGGAGAGAGAGAGCTACTACCCCTATCTAGTCATAGCGTAGGGGTAGGGTTGCTGGGGCAGCCTCCTATTTTTTTCATCATAGAGGGAGAGAGACAAACGGACGCTGTAAAGGAGGGGAAGAAAAACCTTCTTCCTCTACCTTTATGCGTCAGAGAAGAAGAAGACGTACAGTGTCGTTCAAAACAATATCGTTTTGGGCTTTTTTTTAATGAACAGTGCATGAAACGATGTTATTTAATTTCAAAGAAAATGACACCAAAATGTGTTAATTTCCAAATGAGTCTTCAATTTTTTATTTGTTCAATCAAATCCTCAATTGCAATTTTGATTTTAAGAAGAAGTTCAATTGCGTTCTTGCCAAAATCGGATGTCAGCCCTAAAGTTGGTCGCCTATTTCACTTCGGTATTTGGTCTCGAATTTATGCAATTTGACACTCAATTGATCAACAAACTTTTAATTTCTTCAATTTGACCCCTGATTCGGACAATTCCAGCCCCTCTATTTACACGTTTTTTTCCAGTTTAGTCTGGTTTCGTAATTGGCAATCAAACTTCAATATTTATGTAATTAAGCCCCTGATTTGACCAAATCAACTCTTAAAAATTATAAATTGACCCCTAAACTTTAATTTATTCCAATTAAAGCCTAAATTGACTTAAAAATCAATTTTTCTTGCAATTAAACCTTTTATAAATTCAATTAAACCTTCAATAAAATTTAATCAAGTCCATAAACATCTGATTTTGGACTTTTCTTTTTCAAATTAAATTTTCTTTATCAACAGGGCTCTCATCGGTCAAAAATATATTGTTAAATTTCAATCTTTGTATTTTTGAACTTCCTCAACAAAGTTTTGGCCTTTTTTCGGACTCTACGACATCCTCTTTTCACTACTATTATTTTTTGGTTTTCTTATATATATATATTTGATTTTTTTGTATTTTCTCCTTTTTTGCATGGGGACCCAAAAATATGTAACAACAGATGCCCCCTCTTTACAATACCTACGGAGGAAAGACTAGTTGAGTGCTTTGTATAGTAAGTTTTATAAAGATAAACAAAACTGAACTTTTGAAACTGATATTCTCAAAGTTTGGTTGATCTTAAACTTTGTCTTTACAACAATCCTCTTCAACTAGAAATTAGCAATCAAAACTATGTATATCTTGGTTATTCTGAGATCTCGATTTGACGATCCTATAAATTCTATCTTTGGTTAGGTTAACCTAAAATCCCATCTGGCGATTTCCTTTAACCAGAACAAAAAAATATTCTTCCTGATGGCAGGGTTTGGACTTTCTTTTTTCTTCTGAGAATTTTCTAATGGTAGGGTTCTTCTCACTTTTCTTCCAATGCTAAGATAATGTTGGTGACTCAGTCAACCTGAGATCCCATCTAACAATTTTCTTTAACCAGAACCAAAAAATCTGTGTAGCTCGGTCAACTTAAAATCCCATATGGCGACTCCCTTTAACCAAAACTAAATTCTATGTGTGGTTGGGCTAACCTGAGATCCCTTTTGGCGATCCCTTTTAACCAAAACCAAAGTCTGTCTGTGTGTAGCTCGGTCAACCTGAAATCTCATTTGACGACTCCCTTTAACCTAAGCTGAATTATATGTATGGTTGGGTTAATCTGAGATCCCATATGGTGACCCCCTTTAATCATAACCAAAGTCTGTATATTGTTGAGTTAACCAGAGATCTCATCGGGTGACCTTCTTTAACTAGAACCAATAGTAAATGTGTGGTTGGGCTAACTTGAGATCCCTTCTGGCGACCTACTTTAACCAGAACCAAAATCATGTGTATGGTTGGGCTTACCTGAGATCCCTTATATCGATCCCCTTTAACTAGAACCAAAGTCTATCTGTGTGTAGCTTGGTCAACTTAAAATCCCATTTGGCGATTCCCTTTAACCAAAGCTAAATTCTATGTGTGGTTGGGTTAACCTGAGATCCCATCTAGCGAACTTCTTTAACCAAAACCAAAGTCTGTGTGTGGTTGAGCTAGCCTGAGATCCCATTTGACGACCTCATTTAACTAGAACTAATAGTAAATGTGTGGTTGGGCTAACCTGAGATCCCTTCTAGCGACCTCCTTTAACTAGATGCAAAATTCATCTATATATAGCTCGATCAACCTGAAATCCCATCTAGCTACTCCTTTTAACGAAAGCTAAATTCTTTGTGTGTTCTTCCTGATGGTATGGTTTGAACTTTCTTTTTTTGAGAATTTTCTACTGGTAGGGTTCTTCTCTCTTTTCTTCTTGATGATAGGGTTTGATCAAGTTTTTCACTTGATGATGATTTTTTTTCTTCTTTTTTGACTTTCATGATTTTACAGGATTGACCTCGGTCCTTCCTGATTGCAGGGTTAACATCTATCCTTCCTAATGACTGAAATTAATTGGATTTTCCTGATGACAGGGCTGGAAAACTTGGTGCTTCCTGATTGTAGGGTTGACTTGATAATTCCTGATCACGGAGTTTTGAAAATTCAGTGCTTCCTAATTGTAGAGTTGGCCTGAAGACTCTTTTTGCTGACAAGGTTGATCTTGATCTTCTCATTTCTTTGTGATTTTCCTAATGATAGGGTTTATCTCATCTTCTTTGATGGTAGGCTTTTCTTGTTCTTCCTAATGATAGGGCTTGAACTTTCTTTTTCTTTGAGAATTTCCGAATAGTTGGGTTCTTCTCATCTTCTTCTCGTTTCAAGGTTAAAACCATGATTCTTTATTTATCATCAACTCAATGATTCTTTCTTTGTCCACAATCTTGCTGGATTTCATTGAGGATTTTTCCTGTAACAATTAAAAAATATTTGCAATACTTTGAGGTTAAATGGCATGCATACATCCTTACCTGGTTTGAAATATAGGTCCCCTCTCTTTGATATCCTATCGTCATAGGGTGTCTTTGTTTGCTATTCAAAGCATTCCTTGTTCTTTTGTGTGCTAGCCTTCCACTCAAATGTAAGTGTAATACCCATTATGGGCTATCCATGATGATTGTCTTGTATTTTGAAAACAGAAATTGACCCTTTGTAAGATTAAAATAGCTTTTTCTGTGGTTCTTTGTGTTAATTTTAATCTCTGATCTTGGGTACAACATTTGATGGTACGTGATGAGGTGACTTTCTGTGAATTTTAAGGGAAACAAGATGTTCAAGTCAAAACTCGAGCCTTTATCAAGAAAGGTTGTTTCTCTCAAGCACCTATTTTATCAGCATGCATAATAACCAGTAACTTAATTTATGAAGTCACGATCCTTATGGAAAAACTCTTCAAGTTTTGAGAGTGTTATTTATCGGTTTAGATTGCTTGCTTGATTAAAAAAGGCTTTTTAAAACATGTAATGCAGGTTATGGTTTATGGTTATGAAAGAAAGGAAAATTCATAGGCTCAAAAAGGTGTTTAAGGGTTTCAAAGACCTAGGATCAATATCAACTATTCATTAATTCTCTTTCTCTTATTGTATTTGTAGAGGAAATGACATATAACCATATTAACTTTGAAGAATTCTCTTAACACGGGTCATAATACAAATCCAACTTCTTCTTTGATGAATAATCAGTCTAAATCATTTGATGATATTAGAGGCTTTATCATAGATACCAAAAGTTATGTTTGTAGCTCAGTATTTTTTCTTGGTGTTGATTTTTGACATTTGTTGTTTCTTTCCTTGATTGAAACTTCTTTTGCCTTTCCTAAACTTGATAGGCATTCTCATTCCTTTATCTTTGACTTGCCTTTAAGTGTAGGCGATTTTCATTTTTTGGGTCCTTTCTTAGCATTCTGCATTGATTCTAACATTTTCTCCTTATTTTTAACCAAAAATCCTCATTTGCCCCTAATGTGGGATGTGATCCATGTTAGAGTTCTTTTTTTAAAAGAAATATTCTATCAGGCTCAAAATGGGATTGCAATCATATATTTTAAGTATTGTGAAAAGAGTGAACAAAAATGACCTTTTATCATTTCAAGCAAGGTTAGTTAGAACTGGTAAATTTTGACCACGTCTAGTGTAATGATTTGGATTGGTAAAGAGTCACGATTCGTGAGTTCATAACTACTGAATCCCCTACCTGTCATTATGCATACTGCTAAAACTTAGCTATATGGTTTGTGGTTCAATTTTATGTGTGAGCTCCAAATTTGTTTGGTCACCTCATTCCATTTTAACAAACATCAAATTATTTTTTTAATCAAAATACTTTTAAAGCTTTCAGAATTGATAAGCCTTAATTTTACATGTTGGGGTTCAATCAAAATATTTTTTCAAAATAAACTTTGAAAGAAACATCTTTTTATTTCAAGACAATAATAAGACAAGGGACAAAAGCATAATCCATTAAAAGGTGAGATATGGTCCCAAAATAAAAATGGTGAACAATAAAATTGACAAAACAACATTTCTAATCAGCTTCTTCAACAATCATCCATATCTTGTTATCCCTCGTTGATGATGACCTATTGACAATATGATTGTTGATATAATCCTTCACAAAAATCCACCTGCCTCTTGCTCACCAACTTTTAGACTTGACCCTCAAAGTTCTTGCAATTCTTCACATCTCATATAGATTATTCCATCTAGAGAATGGTGTTTTGGGGCAATGAAAATTCCAATGTTAGGTCCAATTGTGCTTTTTCCTCAGTGCCAAAGGTAAGTTGGAATGGGAAGCATCCATATAGCAAACCCTTCCCTAATCGTAGCATATCAATGTTTCCATTCTTAAAGTTGAAGAATGTCATATCAGAAAAAATATTCTTTTATCAGCACAACATCAACATTGTAAAATGCCAAAGGACTTACGTTGGGTTCTTTCCTTGTTAAAACCCCTATGTTTATCGAATGCCTCTTGCTCCATTGTTTTCTGTTATGATCCTTTATGATCCATAGTTCCATGAAATTGCTCTCCTTGTCTATGCAGGTCATAACGAGCTTCCCTTTGTATTCAATAAGTTCCATATCTTTGTTATCACTATCCTTAGAGGCTAACAGTGGAAGTGGAAACAAACATTGACTCTCCCTTTTCACATTAAATGCAAAGAAACTTTCTTCCAAGTGAGCCCATGAAGTGAGCCATTCACGGATACTTTTGTCATGCGACGAAGGGACTCTTCATAAGGTAACTTCACTTCATCTAACAGCTTCCATTTCCAAGTTGCTAATTCAAACAACTCGACTCTAATGCAGTGGTACATGTATCTTTATGTGAGAGAAACTTGGGCTTCGCGAATCTCACAATCTTGTATCGTAAAGGCTTTGACCTTTCAATCATTAAGCTAGATTCTATAGTATCATATCGTGTCTTTGGATTCATCTTTTGTCATTACTGGTTAGAAGGGTTACACACATAATAAATGGTTGATTATGTGCGCGTCAAAGTAGAACTCCTTGATTTGTTGATGACACAATCTCCACGTGTCCGGGAAGAAAATCAAAGGGTATTTTAGTATGAGGCTTCAAAGCGTCAGTTGAAACAAAGGAAACCTAATATTCGTTCCTGATCATGCTTTGGATAAGGAAACTAGAGACAATATTAATTCTCTGGCTGTATAACTTTGTGAAAAGGGACTCATAGGTTAATTTGTTATACTCCTTAGAAAGAAGCCTACATTTCCCCATAGTTTCCATTGATAAGCGCGTCAGAACTTCATAGATGACATCTTGGCATAGGTCACCACCAGCTGAGTCCATGGTAGAGTAGAGAATCCTATTACCACAAGCTATGTTTCTAAATTGGAGGCCTGAGCAAATCCTTCCTGACATTTTCAGATGTTAGCAACTCTTCACTCTGGAAAGAAAAACAAAATTGGAGGACCTTTATTTCAAACTACGAGCATGCATATTTAATGTATTAACATGTTTTTATACAACGAACTTACCCTTCAAAGGGTGATATATGGTCGTAACTCTTGTATGATGAAACAAGAATTTTGATTCTTGCTCAAACTCTATAACAAAAATTTCCTGAGTGACGACCATTGTGTTACCCACAAGTCTTGAGTTTAAGATGCTTCAAGAAAGGCTTGCCTTAATGCAAAATGAAGGTAGCACATACAACCTAAGGACATGTTCTATTGATTAAGTGAACATGGGTAGGTTTTCTACCTGGTCTTAAAAGAGTCTCATATCTTCCTAGTGACGATCTTCGTAAAGACAGTATAAGAGCATTGCGAGAAATGGTTAAGGCACGTATGCCTACCATTACCAAGCAGGCACTCAGATATGAGTTGGGTGTTTCATGTATCTGAACCCTAACTAATAGTCATAAGGTATATCGTTCATCCCCAACCTAACTTAGAAGTTTGTGTGTGCTTGAAAAATAATACATGTGATGCGTGAGACAATTCTATACAATGCATGAACAAATATGTACAAAATTCAAAACATATAAGCAAATAACAAAAGGAAATGTATATTAACAATAAACACACAAAACTAAACAATAAAACATAAAAATCAGACAAAAACAATGTTTAGTCCACAAGGTCCCTAATGGAGTAGGCATTCTGTCACACGTTTGTGGCGTCGCGACGATTGTGTCCACTCTCGTATGTGGGTAATCGGGAAAATAGGAAAGACAAGGAATTCTTGTCTTTTATCCGTGAAAAGTGCGAATGAGAGTCACCACCTAGTATTTTGGTCACTAGAAACCCTAACCGGTCTCAGAGATCAGGCACGAGGACTGGTTGCATAAAGGGAAGGTATTAACACCCCAAATACGCCCTACCTAAGGTAAGTTGCATTGTTTGATTGTCTGATAAAAGCTAAGGTATGGTCGTGTTTTCTAGTTGTTGGTCTGTTTAAGGCTTAAGAAAATTCTTTCTTAGTAAGGAGATCCTTATCTTATCGGGTAAAACCTAACCGTTGTAACGCCAATAAAAAAAAGAACTACCTTTTTAATATCGGAAATATGTTTTATGTATAAATTCATAATCCTAGATACTAAAAGAAAACAAAAAAGTTTTTGGGTATTTTTTGAAATATTGGCCTAGTTCTCATGGTTTTAATAAACTAGTTATTAAAGCCAAAATGCATGCTAAAACATATATTTTTTGAATTTTTGTTGTATGAAAATACGATACAATTTTTTTTTTTTAATCTTTGAGAGACTGGCTGTATGTATGAAAACAAGACATTTTTTTTGTTTATAATTTTTTGCAATGTTTCGACGAAAACCGAGTATTTTAATACCGGAATTATATCTTTACGGTATAAAAATACAAACCAATATTAAACAAATTTGATAGAAAAATACGCGGGAAAATCATAAATTTTTTCAAAAGGATTTTTTTGGATTTTGTTTTGCTTTGGGCCGGACCCGGCCTAACCATTTTAGCTTGGGCCGACGCTGCCCGACCCAGTGAACAGTGAAGAGTAAATTAATTCACTTTTTACTATTCACTTTGCTAAATAGTGGAGATGACGGAGCAGAAGAAGAAAAAGGAAGAGGAGAGGGGTGGGGGAAAACGGACCGGACGGTGCCTCATAGCGGTGCTATTGGCGGTGGTAGTGGCAGAATGCGGCTGCAGACGATGGTGTTGTGGTGGAGAGAGAGAGAGACTTAGAGATGTTACTTTTCTTATATTCTTCTCTATCTTTCTCCTATTCTTTGCTTTCTCTTCTCATTTGTGCTTCCTTTCCTTTTCTTTCTTATTCCTCTATAGTTCCTCTTTCTATTTCTCTGTTATCTCTTCTCCTTCCCTCTGTTTTTTTTTTCTGTTCTTTTTTTTGTCTTTTTTCTCTCTCTTTCTTTCTGTTTTTATTCGTTCTCTTCTCTATAATCTCACCCCTCCTTTTTTTTCTTTCTCCCTCG
>Ga0307515_10016551_pt1 | contig 13494 bp, 14 predicted proteins | sample 17_EM_MG_FD_194513 | JGI IMG/M metagenome (GOLD analysis project Ga0307515, IMG submission 194513) | Populus trichocarpa ectomycorrhiza microbial communities from riparian zone in the Pacific Northwest, United States - 17_EM | ecosystem: Host-associated > Plants > Roots > Unclassified | place...
CTGAGTCTTGGAGTGGTAAAAATGGCGTAGGAAGGCGGTTCAAGAAATACTATCATGTTGTTAGCAGTTCCCCATACTAAGCGAGTACGTAAACACACTACTAGAAGGCTATCACTTGGCGCTTTGGTCAAGTAATCGACAGCTCCTGGACCACCATTTCGCTGAGATGAGTCCCATAATGTTTCCAGTTGGAGTGCTGACTATGAACAGTGACATGAGTGAACATTGTGTGCAGGTACACAGACAGCTGTCTTACTAGCTTGGTATCATCGCCTTGTTGTTTGTGTGCATCGCATATCGCTTTATACAAGGACCTGCGATGCCTGTCGGCGGCTGAGCTCAATATCATCTCAAATGCATTGAAAACAGCACGCTGTCCAATACTGGCACCATCAAGCTCATCGGGAAGAGGACAGCCAAATATCATTGTCGTTGGCCGCAAGGAAGAAGAGACTTCATAGCTTGTGTACTGGTATGGTTGTATCAAGGAAGCAAAGCTTTCGTCTAGCCTTTCAGCGAAGAGGGCAGATTCGACCGATGCGTCCACGGAGGATGATACATTGCAAAGTTGCGACGATGTCACATTCAGAACCTGGGCAAGGTCGCTGACAGAGAGTCATGGGTATGATGGTTTTCAGGTGGTAATCGTGAGTAAGGGTATGAGATTGCGTACCTTTGCGCAGCGGAGAAGGCGGATACAATGTGCCTCAAAGCAACGATGCACTTCCTATCGTGCTCCACGTAGCGCTGCAATGTGCAATGGTCAGTGACCATTAGATACAGTTCCAGGGTACAAACCACAGTCTGCGGTACGATTTCATCTTGAATCGTATATTTCTCGTCGTTTAATTGTTGAACTTTCTGCCGGTACGCAGAATCTGAGCGGGGTTAGCCAATGAATGTGGGGAGTATTATATTATATACCTGCAGTAAGGAAATTCGAAGGATCGTTTCTAGTCGTTAGGAGGAGGCGAGACAGAACATTGGGTCGAGGCTGGTTTTTTCTCTTTGCTAATAAATTCTAAGCTGGAAATAGCACCCGTGATCCACGCGTCAATATATTAGTGGCCCACCTCCTCCCGTTCCTCAACGGCCAACCGTTCGGCGCCAGACTGGGCAGTTGTGACCTCGGCGGTTAGGGACTCAGTTCGCCGTAACGACATTCTCACTCTTCTACCCCATTGTTCAAGATAGTTGGTGCCCTCTTCCGTCCAGAATTCGGTCGATAGAGCCTCGTACGCCGCTTGTAATTTTTCGAGTCCCCTCCTTCGTTCTTCTATCTCTATAAGGGTAATTAGAACACCAAATGTACCTCAATGAATGACTATTACCATCCATAAAGAGTTCGCGTGTCTTGTGAGCTAACTCCTGCAGCTGTCCATTGCCTGGTGGACCAGGGTCGGGAATCCGGAGTCCACTGAGATTATCGAGGCTGGCCGGAACTATGATAGGTGCATAGAGGGGCCTGATGTGATACTTACTATGTTTTGTCGATCTCAATCCTAGGCCAGTAGTTAGGGAGAGTTTATGTCCCGGATTCGGAGGCCCATACCGTTGTCGCCAGAATTGTACGAACGCCCCCAGACGTTGTGATTCGGCAAATAGGACCTTAGCAGGGTTTGTTTCTGAAACCATTGTCGCCGTCTAGGTCAAGGCTGATACGCGCTTGCCAGCCAGCCATCCTTTGCGACGGCCAACCTTTCGGTGATAGACTCGGCAGTCGTGACCTCAGCAGCTACGGAATCGGTCCGCCGTAATGATATTTCCACTCTACTACCCCATTGGTCAAATAGCTGGTGCCCTCCTCCGTCGAGAATTCGTTTGATAGAGCCTTGTACGCCGCTTGTGATTTTTCGAGTCCCTGCCTTCGTTCTTCTACCTCTACACTATTGTGAGGTGGTCTCAGTAGTGGTTCAGGGACCTAATCAAGCCGTGACAGAAGGAATGGAATTGTGGCGAGTGAAATTCCGGACAAGTCCTCCATCCTGTTGGACGACCGTAAATGTATTAGTACATTCACTTTTGTGCCCAGATCGATCTCGCGGTAAACATTGCCAAGCCCGAATGATTGTTGCTTTTGTGAGGCTGGTGTGTGGAGATGCAAAGCTTGGACCTTCTCGCCACCCGCTGACGTTTCCAATGGTGTACCCTACTCAACCAGCCTCGCGTATCACCCAATCGCCCAGCCGGAGCAACTACTCCCAGTCGGATTGAAGACCTGAGAGGCGATTCGCAAACGCAACAGCTCTCCGTCAAGATGGCGTGCGACTACGACTTTCGTGAGGCGAGACGACACGCAGCTGGACCCTGTACACGATGCTCCTCGAATTCGTCCAAGGCTACCTGACAACCTTCGACGCATCGACGCAGCCGAGCATGTCCCGGCCTCACCACCAGAAGCTCGACGAATGGGCTGACGTGCGCAACCGCCTAAGTTCTCTCCATAGAATGCAACAATAGGCTCCTCTTCCTTCAAGTAGTCGATACCATCCTCCTAATGTAACCGACCGACCTTTCTGCTTTCCTATTCGCCTAATCTGGACGCAATACCCCGCAGTGACTTCGTCTCGCACTCAATCGAATCGGCGCGCACTAGGTCACTTTGTGGTGATAAGAACGAGATATCACAGCAGGAGCTAATGATGTCTGTATTTGTGTAGGGTACGCCGACCTCTATGATCTGTTCCTTATTCTCACTTTCGGGGGTTACGCCGTTCGTCGGTATAGCCGCACACGTGCCCAATTTGCATTCTTGCATTCTTCGAAAACCGTCGTACGTCTACTTCACACTTCTGCCCACTCTCGTTCTCAGTTTTACCCTCGCCTATCCGCAGGTACAATATCGAGCGGTTCTGTGGAGAACGCAACCTCCTTGCGAGATATGACTCCCCCACGATCCCAGCCGCTCAACGTCTCCAACACGCTGCAGTCTTCCAACGCAACTGTATTTCTCGCCCTCGTCCATCACCTGCGCTGGCATCTGCGAGGAAACGGCAGTTGGGCCCGATGGACCCGAGTTTGGTGGTTTGTCCAATACGACTGGTACTAGTGGGATGGGCAACGGCCCCGCTGGAGCGGGCACCCCTGCGAGAAAGGCCAAAGTGACCAAGAACAATATGCTTACTCAGTATATTTGGTAGGATCTCGTTCCATGGAGTAACCTGGATTGGTTCCGGTGCGTCCATCCTTCCCGATGATACACCAAAACGCCATATTTACCGTTGCATGGGGCAGGACGTCAGAGTTCCAGCTCATTCTCTTAACTACATATACCACTGCCCGTGCCCTAACACGTACCGCCCTTCGTCCAGCGCACCGAACACTCGCACTCACATTGCACATCACGCACCCGCCTCTCTGGTAACTCGTCCACACGCTTAGGCTCGTGCGGTTGCTCCAGTTACAATCGCGGAGCACGTTCGTTGTCACGATTTTGTGAAGAATTTTAATTACCTGCGCAAGGATGCGACGATCCGAGAGTTTGATAATTATTTATTTGCATGGAGCTTGGTTATGACGTATGGTACGTCCTTCCCTGCATGACAATGGTTTGAGTCGGCGCTGACTGACTGGTGTCTGGTAGTTCCATTTGTTGGGTTTGTGTGCTAGATACACTCCACCCCATCGGATCTGACGGTCAATGATCAATCAATCGAGGCACACGCTTGGTGGGGTGCATTCATCCTCACTCCGCTTCTCGTTCACCCAATATATTTCAGTGGTCGGCTGACATAGCATCGCGGTTACAGCTCTTGATCGCCCTTCTTATTTCGGTTGCACGCGAGTCGCACGACGTTCATGGGATGCTCGGTATGTATCTCCTTTCTGCATCCTCAGCAAATAGGTTTACAGGAGCATATCATGGAGTTGACCACGCTCATTCTGCAGGCTGGTCCTTTGGCGACTTTTCATCGAGAACTTCCATGCTAGCCTGTCCTACACCGGTATGTACAGGGATAAACCTTGCATTCCGCCCTCTCACACAGTGCTTTCCCGCTCTTCCCCCGTTCAATACTTATTCCTCGCATAAAGGCTCCTCAACGGCCGCGAGAACACAATGAATGATATTGAGTTGTTTGTTCTAGCGTGGATTAGTGGGAACGGAGCCATCCCTGCGCTGGCGGTATTCTCGCGCCTCTCGCTCTGGTGGTTTCATAACCAGGTCGAAGAGTACGTCCGCCCTCTATTCCTCCCTCCATCTTCCTCCTCTCCTTTTAGTTTTCTTCTCAGAACAGGATATCTTCCGCGGGGAAGTCGCGTTTACGGAGGATACATTGGCTTTGCGAGCAAGAGACTACGAGGTGTTTCGCGCCTTGTAATTCTGAGAATGATGATTTCTAGCGAGAGTAATAGATTCGATGTCACCAAGTACAACCCCGTGGCGCTTATTGGGCCGATACAGATTCACAGCGCGTCCCATTTTCCCCGCCACGTTCACCCCGTCATTGAGGCTAAGAACACCCGCTCATGGGGTCGACAGACCAAGCTCCCTGGACCTTCAGTTCGACTCGCTGCTGGCTCCTGAAGACTATGAGTCTTGTACTTGACTCTGACCCTCCACTCATTCCTCGCCCCTCCGTACTACCTTGAATGAGCGCAAGCTCCGACGGCGGTGATGACTCCCGCTTCTGGTCCTCACGCCAGGCACACCACATTGCACACGTCGTCCAGACGGTCCTCGACATTGACTTTGTTCCCGAGGCGATTGGTGCAACGCGAATAATATCTCCACGCTTACGGGACGCATTCTTGCTCCCAAGCAACTGCTGGGACCTTAGATTAGCTCCCAGTTGACAAGTGCTCGTTCACTCTTTTTGGGGGGGTGGACTTGGCCCATCGTGCATTCATGGGATGAACCATGAATGAGGATCCTGGATGATGGCAACCCGGCAATATTCTTTCATTCCATATATAGCTAGTCTGACCTCAAGGAGTAATAGTCTCATGAGAAGCCTAGGATATATTATGGCGCTCTTCAAAAATCAGTACACATAAGTTAGCCTCTGCAGAGACACATTAAGCCATTATGTTTGACCAGTCATTCTAAAAGACCGGCATGCTTCAACTCTTCGATAAAGTCCTCTGGCAGTATCAACGAATCTTCAGAGGATTTACCAGTGACAAATTTGGTTCTTTGTATTGTTGTTTCAAAATGCCACACAAAGGAAAAATTCGGAACAAAGTTTGGTGTCTTAGTGTGAGAATTTAGATGGGTCAGGAAAGTGGTAATGGAATAGTACAGACTCACTCACCCGAGTGAGAATTTTGATCCCTTCTGGGTTGGAAATCAGCTGGGAATACAAAAGGTACCGATCGTATCGTCGGAGTGTGAGGAAAAGTCTGGCAAGGTTGCAACGCCTTGCTGTACCCAGTCTATTACCAGCCTTGGCAGAGATGCGCGTCACATCGCCGACATTGCTAAGCTGTGGCAATCTAGCAAGCTGTTTGATTTCTGAGTCATGGAGTGGTAGAAATGCCGTAGGAAGACGCGTCAGGAAATACTATCATGTTGTTAGCGGTTCCCCATACTAATTGAGCATGAAAACTCACAGCTAGAAGACTACCACTTGGTGCTTTGGTCAGGTAATCAACAGCTTCTGAACCACCATTTCGCTGAGATGAGTCCCATAACGATTCCAGTTGGAGTGCTGACTATGAACAGTCACATGAGCGAACATTACGCGCAAATACGTAAACAGGCACTCTACCAGCTTGGTGCCATCGCTTTGTTGGTCATGTACATCGCATATCGCGCTATACGTACAAGGAATCGGGATGCTTTTCGGCGGCTGACATCAATATCATCTCAAACGCATTAAAAACAGCACGCTGTCCAATACTGGCACCATCAAGCTCATCGGGAAGAGGGCAGCCAAATATCATTGTGGTTGGCCGCAAGGAGGAAGAGACTTCATAGCTTGTGTACCGGTATGGTTCTATCAGGGAAGTGAAACTTTCGTCTAGCCTTTCAGCGAAGAAGGCAGATTCGACCGATGCGTCCACGGAGGTCGATACATTGCAAAGTTGCGATGATGTCACATTCAGAACCTGGGCAAGGTCACTGACAGAACGCCGTGGGTATGGCGGGTTTCAGGTGGTAGTTGTGACCAAGGGTATGAGATTTCGCACCTTTGCACAGCAGAGAATGTGGATATAATGTGCCTCAGAGCGACAAAGCATTTCCTGTCGCGCTCTACATGGCGCTACGACATGCCCTGGTCAGTGACTATTGGATATAGGTCCAGTGTACCAACTCCAGTCTGTGGTACGATTTCGTTTTGAATCGTATATTTTTCGTCATTTAATTGTTGAACTTTCTGCCGGTACGCAGAATCTGAGCATGGTCAGTCAATAAGTGTGGGGATTATTATATTATTTACCTGCACTGAGAAAGCTTGGAGTATCATGAGGCTGCTCCTTTCTAATTGTTAGGAGACGAGAGAATATATTTGATTGAGGCTGGGTTTGTTTCCTCGCCGATGGATTCTAAGCCCGAAATAGCAGACGTGATCTACGCGTTCCTATATCAGTTACTCACCTCCTCCCGTCCCTCAATGGCCAAGCTTTCGGCGCTGGACTTGGCAGTTGCGACCCCGGCGGCTAGGGAGTCGGTCCGCCGTCGCAACGTTTCTACTCTACTACCCCATTGGCCAAAATGGTCGGTGCCCTCTTCCGTCCAGAATTTGGTTGATAGAGCCTTGTACGCCTCTTGCAATTTTTCAAACCCCCGCCTTCGTTCTTCTACCTCTACACAGGTAATTAGAATACCAAAGATACCTTAAGAGGTTGCTGTTACCATCCATCAGGAGTTCGCGTGTTTTGTGAGCCAACTTTTGAAGCTGTCCATTGCCCGGAGGGTCGGGAATCCGGAGTCCACTGAGATTATCGAGGCTATCCGGAACTATGATAGGTGCATAGAGGGACGTGATATGTTACTTACTATGTTTTCTCGATCTCAATCCTAAGCCAGCAGTTAGCCAGAGCTTCTGTCACGAATTCGGAGGCCCATACCGCTGTTGCCAAAACTGTACGAACGCTCCAAGACGTTGTGACTCGGTGAATAGGATCGTGGCAGGGTTTGTTTCTGAATCCATCCTTGCCGTCTGGGTCTAAGCCTGACACGTGCTTGCCTGCCATCTTTTGCGTGGTCCGCCATTACTGCCAAAGCCTGGTATGCGAATGAGCAAGCAGTAAGAACCGCTACGTCCACCCCTGTCCCTATCTGCGGTGTACACATTAGCACCTCACCGACCTACACCACCACCAATCAGGGCGACCAAGTAAGGAAACAAACAAGCCAAAACACAGCGAGAAAAGAAACCAATTCTAGTGCAACAAGTATCCAAATAGCGCCAACGCGACCCTCGATCCATGAAGGGTTGCCCCTAAATTGGGTCAATTCACACAGGCCGGGGCCGGCAATGCTCTAAAACTGCCTTTGAACTTGAATCTATCAAGAATACGTTGGTAGGGTTATTCTTTGCAGGAACTGTGGAAAGAAATAGCGCACCCCAGGCACAGTCACCGAATTCTAGAGCCCGACCCTGGGTTAACCAATACCAAATCGGCAAACCTTAATCGGTGGAACATGGACTACATGTATTTTGCGCGATCGGCCATATCACCTTGAAAAAGATGTTGCATGAGCTCTCTGCGTTCAAATTACCGCCGTGGCTATTATGGGCGCAGGTGCATTTGGGTTTGAGAATTACAGGCTTGAGGGTACGTAATACATAGTGCCTCTCTCTCATACCTGTGCTTGATTTGGTGGCGCGAGGACACCTGCACGGTGTGTTCGGTGTAGGGAGAGAAAAGAAAGGCTGGACGGCGGATCTAACCCGGGACTCTAATTCTAGAACGGTGCGTTGCCATAACGCTACCCCAGCTGGTCAGTACGTGGAGGAATCATAACTCCCACAAACGCACCCGTACCCTTGAGGCAACAGAGAGCCACTCAAAGGAGCGGAACCAGAACCCCTTTGGAATAAATTTCCTTCCGTGCTGAGGAGCAGTGGCGTGGTATGAGGGGCACCCTAGATTATTTTATGTGGTAGTCCCAAAGGCTCTGCGCGTAATTTCTAGCGATAAGAGTCACGAGTCCACGTGGACAAACCTTGCTGACGCTTTTTCAAGTATCATAAATGTGTAGGGATGCCGTGTGTCCAAGGCCCTATTCAAACCGCGATCGACCGAAGGAAACGAAATGAGGCGAGTGAAAATCCGGATAGTCCCTCATCTCCTGGACAAGTGTAGATGTAAGAGTGCATTCACCTTTGTGCCCAGATCGATCTCCTTGAGATATTGCCCAGCGCGAACGATTTTTATAGTTGTGAGGCTGGTCTGTAGAGATGCGCCTTGGACCTCCGTCGACCTTCTCGCCGCGCCGCCGACGTTTCCAATGGTGTACCTTATTCAACCAGCCTCACGTATCACCCAGACGCTCAGCCGAGGAAACTACTCCCAGTCGGATTGAAGCCCTAAGGTGATTCGCAAACAGCTCTCCGTCAAGATGGCGTGCGACTACGACTTTCGTGAGGTGAGACGACACGCAGGTGGACCCTGTACACGATGCTCCTTGAATGCGCCCAAGTCTAGCCGACAACCTTGGACGCATCGACGCAGTCGAGCATGTCCTGGCCTCACCACCAGAAGCGCGAAGAGTGGGGGCTGACGCACGCAACCGCTTAGGTCCTCCCCATGGAATGCAACACGTGACTCTTCCTCGTCAAGTAGTCGATACCATCCTCCTAATGTAATACCTTTCTGCTTTACTATCCGCCTACTCTCGACGCAATACCCCGCAGTGACTTCGTCTCGTATTCAGTCAGTGCGTACAAGGTTACTTTGTTGTGATAAGGACGAGATATCGCAGCAGGAACTAACGATATGTCTCTGCTGTAGGGTACGTCGGCCTCTTTGGTCTGTTCCTTATTCTGATTTTGGGGGGCCATGCCATTTGTCAGTATAGCCGCACACCTGCCCAATTTGCTTTCTTGCAATCTTCGTAAACCGTTGTACGTCTCCTTCACCCTTCTGCCCACTCTCGTTCTCAGTTTGACCCACGCCTGTCCGCATGTAGAATATCGAGCGGTTCTGTGGAGAACGCAACCTCCTTTCAAAATATGACTCCCCCACGATCCCAGACGCTCAATGTCTCCAGCACGCTACAACCTTCCAACGCAACTGTATTTCTCGCCCTCGTCCGTCACCTGCGCTGGCATCTGCGAGGAAACGGCAGTTGGACCCGATGGACCCGAGTTTGGTGGTATGTCCATTACGACTGGTATTAGCGGGATGGGCAACGGCGCCGCTGGAGCGGACACCCCTGCGAGAAAGGCCGAAGTGACCAAGAACAATTTGCTTACTCAGTATATCAGGTAGGATCTCGTTGCATGGAGTAACTTGTGTTGGTTCCGGTGCGTCCATCCTTCCCGATGATACACCAAAACGCCATATTTACGGTTGCACGGCGCAGGGCGTCGGAGTTCCAGCTCATTCTCTTAACTACATACACCACTACCTGTGCCCTAACATGTACCGTCGTTCGTCCAGCGCACCGAGCACCCGCACTCACGTTCCACATCACGCACCCGCCTCTCTGGTGACTCGTCCGCACGTTTAGACTTGTGTGGCTGCTCCAGTTACAATCACAGAGCACCTTTGTTGCCACCATTTGTGAAGAGTTATTATTCCCTGCCCAAGGATGCGACGGTCGAAGAGTTTGATATCTATTTATATGCATAGAGTTTGGTTATGACGTATGGTACGTCCTTAACTGCATGGTTTAAGTCGGCGCTGACTGACTTGTGTCTGTTGTAGTTCCATTTGTTGGGTTTGTGTGCTAGATACACTCCACCCATCGGATCTGACGGTTGATGATCAACCATCGAGGCACACGCTTGGTGGGGTGAATTCATCCTCACTCCGCTTCTCGTTCACCCAATATATTTCAGTGGTCGGCTGACATAGGATCGCGTTTACAGCTCTTGATCGCCCTTCTTATTTTGGTTACACGCGATTCGCACGACGTTCATGGGATATTCGGTATGTGGCTGCTTTCTGCGTCCTCAGAAAATAGGTTTACAGGAGCGTACCATGGATTTGACCACGCTCATTCTGCAGGCTGGTCCTTTGGCGACCTTTCATCGAGAGCTTTCCTGCTGAACTATCCTACACCGGTATGTACAGGCATGAACCGTGCATTCCGCCCTCTCACACAGTGCCTTCTCGCTCTTCCCCCGTTCAATACTTATTTCTCGCACAAAGGCTCCTCAACGACCCCGAGAAGACAATGAGTTATACTGAGTTGTTTGTTCTAGCGTGGATTAGTGGGGGCGAAGCCATCCTTGCGCTGGCGGTATTCTCGCGCCTCTCGTACTGGCGGTTTTTGGGGCCAGGTCGAAGAGTACGTCCGCCCTCTATTCATCCCTCCATCTTCCTCCTCTCCTTTTATTCTTATTCTCTCTTCACCTACCCAACGAACTAACAACGAGAAATAGGGAGACCTACCGCTACCACTAACCGACGCGAAGCAAATACTGGAGCAGGATGTCTTTCGTGGAGCAGTCACGTTTACGGAGGATACATTGGCTTGGCGAGCAAGAGAATACGAGGTGTTTTCGCTCCTTGTAATTCTGAGAATGATGGTTTCTAGCGAGAGTAATGGATTCGATGTCACCAAGTACAACCCTGTGGCGCTTATTGGGCCGATACAGATTTACAGTGCGTCCCATTTCCTTCGCCACGTTCACCCCGCCATCGAGGCTAAGAACACCCGCTCATGGGGTCGACAGACCAAGTTCCCTCGACCTTCAGTTCGACTCGCTGCTGGCTCCTGGAGATTATGACTCTTGTACTCGACTCTGACCCCCGGCTCATTCCTCGCTCCTCCGTACTACCTCAAATGAGACGGCAATGACTCCCGCTTCTGGTCCAAGCGCCAGGCGCACCGGTCCTCGACATTGACTTTGTTCCCGAGGCGATTGTGCAGCGCGAATATCTCCACGCTTACGAGACGCCTTCTTGCTCCCAAGCAAATGCTGGGGCCTTAGATTAACTCCCAGTTGACAAGTGCTTGTTCACTTTGTTTGGGGGGAGTGGACTTGGCCCATCGTGCATTCATGGGATAGGGATCTGGATAATGGCAGCCCGGCAATCTCATTCCATTCCATATATAGCTAGTTTGACCCAATGAGTAATAGTCTCATGATAAACCTATGATATATTATGGCACTCTCAAAAATTTAGTACACACAAATTAACCTCTGCAAAGACACATTAAGCCATTATGTTTGACCAGTCATATCAAAAAACCGGCGTGCCTCAACTCTTCAATAAAGTCCTCTGGCAGTATCAAAAAAATTTCAGAGGATTTAACAGTGACAAATCCGATGCTTCGTATTGCTGATTCAAAATGCCACGCAAAGCGATGATTCGGAACAAAGTTTGGTGTCTTTGTATGAGAATTCAGATGGGTCAGGAAAGTGGTAATGGAATGGTACAGACTCACTCACCCGAGTGAGAATTTTGATCCCTTCTGGGTTGGACCTCATCTCGGAATACAAATCAGGGGGTTGACAGTATCGGAGTGTGAGGAAAAGTGTGGCAAGGTTGCAACGCCTTGCTGTACCCAGTCTATTACCAGCCTTGGCAAAGACGCCCCTCGCATCGTAGATATTGAGGTCGGACTTAGCAAGCTTTTTGATTTCTGAGTCACGGAGTGGTAGAAATGCCGTAGGAAGACGAGTCAAGAAATACTATCATGTTGTTAGTGGTTCCCCATACTAAGTAAGCGTGAAAACTCACTACTAGAAGACTACCACTTGGTGCTTTGGCCAGGTAATTAACAGCTTCTGAACCACCATTTCGCTGAGATGAGTCCCATCTCGATTCCAGTTGGAGTGCTGACTATGAACAGTGACACCAGCGAACATTACGCGCAAATACGTAAACAGGCACCTACCAGCTTGGTATCATCGCCTTGATGTTCATGTGCAACGCATATCGCATCATACAAGGAACGGCGATTCTTTTGGCCGGCTGACATCAATATCATCTCAAATGCATTGAAAACAGCACGCTGTCCAATACTGGCACCATCAAGCTCATCGGGAAGAGGGCAGCCAAAAAGCATTATGGTTGGCCGCAAGGTGGAAGCGACTTCATAGCTTGTGTACTGGTATGGCTGTATGAAGGGAGTAAAACGTATCAAGGAAGTGAAGCTTTCGTCTAGCCTTTCAGCGAAGAAGCCAGATTCCACCAATGCGTCCACGGTCGAGGATACGTTGCAAAGTTGCGACGATGTCACATTCAGCACCTGGGCAAGGTCGCTGACAGAGCGCCATGGGTATGACGGTTATCAGGTGGTAGTTGTGAGTAAGGTTATGAGATCGCGTACCTTTGCACAGCAGAGAACGTGGATACAATGTGTCTCAGGGCAACAATGCATTTCCTGTCGTGCTCTGCATGGTGCTACGACGTGACATGGTCAGTGATTATTGGATATAGGTCCAGTATACCAACCGCAGTCTGTGGTGCGATTTCATTTTGAATCGTATATTTCTCGTCATTTAATTCTTGAACTTTCTGCCGGTACGCAGAATCTGAGCAGGGTCAGCCGGTGAATGTGAGGATCATTATATTATTTACCTGCACTGAGGAAATTTGAGGGATCGTTTCTCGTCGTTAGGAAACGAGAGAGAACATTGGGTCGATTCTTCGCTGATGGATTCTAAGCTATAAATAGCATCTGTGATCCACGTGCTTCTATATCAGTTGCTCACCTCCTCCCGTTCCTCAGCGGCCAACCTCTCGGCGATAGACTCGGCGGTTGTGGCCTCGGCAGCGAGGGAGTCAATTCGCCGTAGCGACATTTCCACTCTTCTACCCCATTGGTCAAAATAGCTGGTGCCCTCTTCCATCCAGAATTCGGTTGATAGAGCCTTGTGCGCCGCTTGTAATTTTTCGAGCCCCTGCCTTCGTTCTTCTATCTCTACAAGGGTAATTAGAACCCTAGATGCACCTCAAGGAGTGGCCGTTACCATCCATCAAGAGTTCGCGCGTCCTGTGAGCCAACCCTTGCAGCTGTCCATTGCCAGGTGGGTCGGGAATTCGGAGTCCACTGAGATGATCGAGGCTACCCGGAACTATGACAGGTGCATAGATGGACGTGATATGTTACTTACTATGTTTTCTCTATCTCAATCCTAAGCCAGCAGTTAGGCAGAGTTTATGTCACGAATTCGGAGGCCCATACCGTTGTCGCCAAAAGTGTACGAACGCTCCAAGACGTTTTGATTCGGTAAATAGGATCGTGGCAGGGTTTGCTTCTGAATCCATCGTTGCCGTCTGGGTCTAAGGCTGACAAGCGCTTGCCAGCTGCGCTAGCTTTTGCGTGGTCCGCCATTACTCCCAAAGCCTGGCACACGAATGAGGAAGAGGTAAGAACCGTTAGGTCCACCTCTGTCCACATGCGCGGATTATACATTAGCACCT
>Ga0307515_10016552_pt1 | contig 13494 bp, 21 predicted proteins | sample 17_EM_MG_FD_194513 | JGI IMG/M metagenome (GOLD analysis project Ga0307515, IMG submission 194513) | Populus trichocarpa ectomycorrhiza microbial communities from riparian zone in the Pacific Northwest, United States - 17_EM | ecosystem: Host-associated > Plants > Roots > Unclassified | place...
CGCAATCCTTGAACGGAGAGAGCGGGGCCAACAGGATCGGTATCGCGATCTGATAGAGTGTAAGGATCGGTTGTTACAGAGCATATCCAAGTTGGAGGATGAGCAGATGGCCGCGCTCGAGAGTATGAATGAGGTGTAGGCTAGTCCTGACGTGCTCGTGGTATGCCCTATGCTATGTTTCTGGTGTTTTCGCAAAGTTGCGTAGCGTTGCCTTCCGTATGAGCACGACATAATGTATGAGCCTTGGCTAAACGTTACTGCACATATTGACAACTGCCAATATTTTGGTCCCAACTAGTGCGCTCATATCGCTAGGAGTATCTTACCTTGATTGCTGCGCGCTAGATGGGATCTTTACGAACATGCGGGGGTGTTGAAGGAGCACGACCAACCTAACCCAGGGAGAGACAACCGTAAAGTATATATGAGGAAACACATCGCGCGATATATACAGAACAGGAACCAAACAACAAAATACATAGAGATATGACGTTCGCTCACTCAACAGAGAGTACCCAAAGGTGTATGCTTGACACATAAAGCGGTGCTACACCTCAATCAAGGTGATATTTGCTGCTTCAAGCGAACACCAGGTGGCCTTTCCGAAGACGCCCTCCAAAAAAAGGAGAGGCCACCCCTTTCAAGGATTGAAATTCAAAATTGGTTCGGGTAAATTTTCACCAGGACAATCACAAGCATTCCGGAATCACAAACGTAATCATGTATACTGATTTTTTTACTCAACATACCCTCGAAGTAAGTGTCACCTAGCTCCGACCGTTTGAATCGTTTGAATCCGGAACAATGAAGCAATTGACGTGCCTGTCATCGAAGCAATGCATTGGATACTGAATGGATCTCAATTAGGCAACGGCGGTAGTATGAGACTTCCTCGACAGTTCAGGTGATAATGCAGCTGTTTTTAGAACGATTTCCATAATGAACGAGGTCGAAACACGCTAGGCAAAACTGCTCCGATTCCCTGTGGACAGGAGTGCTTGCCGAATGTCGTGATTTCAAAGGGAATAAGTTGCAACCCATTCTGCCACCCAGCCTCACAGTCTCAGGGGCGAGTCGCCTGGGTGGCGCAGAAGACGAGGGGAATTATATAATGGCGTTTCCCAGCTCGTTACAAGCGATCGAAGCCTCTGGGCGGGGAAGCACGGGAGCACAGAGCCCACCTTACCTTGTCTAAGAGAATCGGAATGTTTTGACTTTCTTTTGGTCTTTCTTGTCCGCACGGCTCGGCTCGCGGCGAGGGGGTGTTTTGGAGTATATTAGTTTGCGCCGCGTGCCGAACTGTGCGCGTTTCTTGTGTTGCTGCCTTTTCACGTGCACTCTCGATTTGTACATAATACGCACTCCGCTGGCGACTTTCAGATGAAGGCCCTTCTCTTGTTACATTACTTTATCGCTGACGTCGAGTATCTAGTACATTTCCCTAGGTACACAAACAGCTGTTTCTCCCCGAACACTGAGCCTCACATTTCCCTAGGGTATTAACGACAGGTTATGAGCCCTGACATAAGGTCGATGCGGCGATGAGTGGGCCCGGGAATTCGGCTACGACATGTCCCGTCCATCGCCTATCATGGTCGATAATACCTCTGCCATCCAGGTTGCGAAACATCCGGAGCATCAGTCGACTATGAAGCACATACACCGAGCGTACCATTGGATACGTGACCATGTCGAGCAAGGGGCCCTGAGGATCGAGCACGTTCCGGGTGTCGAGAATCCGGCGGATACCGCTGGGCAGGGTGAAATTCTCAAAATCCCGCGAGATGCTGGGTTTACGGGCTTAGTTTTGGATTTCGTTTTGGTCGTTGATGACTTGCCGACCGGTGAGATTCATCGGGGTTATACGATCGAGACGGGCCTTGATGTCGCCCCCCCTTCTCCAGTAGTCGATGTAGTCGTCGTCGGGCCCTTGACGGTGGGCGAAGAGGAGGGTCCACGCCTGATGATGCAGGCTCGTGTCCTTGGTCAAGTGTTGCGACTCGATCGCCTTCCAAAGCTCGAGGACGCTCCCACCCTCGTGTTCGGCGACGAGGAGAGCTGGGTGAGCTTTTTGGAAACTTGAAAGCAAATCTTTTTGAGACCATGGCCACTGATACTAAAGGTTCTTGCATTCATAGCAATCGTTTTGCCCGCGCTTGCATACAACCTTGGAGATCTCAACCCTGTCCCTTAGTCAAGTGCTGGGCCTCAATCGCCTTCCACAGTTCCAGGACACTCCCGCCCTCGTGCTCGGCGACAAGGTCCCCGTGGAGATCGTAGGCGGTACTCGCTACCACTCCCATAGCAATGCCTTCGGAAGTCTCCCAGGCATCCAACTCAGCAGCGTCCGTCGGACGAACAGGGTCGACTAAGGCACCAGCCGTCGCGTCGCGAGTGCGCATGATGACACGTACATGCTTATACCCCGTCAGGAACCTTGGAGATCTCAACCATATCATCACAGGCAAGCTCATCGCCGCAACCGGGTCGGACTTCTGTGCTCTCACAGAGAACAAGTATACCTTCGTCGACAAGACTCTGACCATAGTCGAATATCTTAACGGCTCCTCCAACTGTCTTATTTTGCGTCCGCGGCGTTGCGGAAACAGTCATGCTTATCACTGCTCAAGTTAGTACTTGGCCTATCTCGTACTTCCATCTCTTAATTTCCTGATATTTCAGAGCATTTCTTGAGCCCCCACGTCCTGGCGAAACACGCCCAACGACTCTCCAGGCCCCTTTCAAAGGCACTCTTATCGACAATGAAGCACACAAACACCACATCGAGAACCACTGCAAGATGTACCCGGTTCTTCACATTGATTTGAAGGTGAAGCAGCGTAACTGCTAGCTAATCCCAATATTTACTCGCTTTCCTAGGACGATGGAACAAATGCGTACCACCCTCGTACTTCAACTTCAAGAGATAGTTGTACAATGCTGTACCGATCTCAAGAACAATGGCCTTACCAGACGCCCGGTGTACAGCACCCTATGCCGTTTGAATGAAAAAGGTGACGGCTGGGGTCACACAATGTGGCATGCTCCAAAGACTATCACCGAGGCCCTCCGTACTATCAACGGAAAAAAAGTTGTTGTGCTTGTAGATAAATACGAGGCGCCCTGGATGACGCTCGAACCCATGGGTACCTGCCCGAAGCCTCCGAGTTCTTCGGAAAGCTGCTCTTGGTGCTTTTGAAGGTAAGAAATGTTGTTTCCGATGATCCAGGGTTAACGTTCATCCTTTGTAGAGCAACGAGCATATTCGGGGATGTGGTTGGGATCTTGAAGTTCGTTAAATCTGGCTGGCTCTCTGGGTTGAACAATCTTGAGGTGGGAGTCTCGTAAGGAATACCGACATGATCCTAACTTGCTTTCAGGTGTGTGCGTTGGACTCCGCATCGGAACGCTTTGCAAAATCCTTTCTATTTACCACAGAGGAAGTGGCCGATTTTCTTCGAAGCACACAGGTTAGTCCGAATTCGTTCCGCCACACCCTGTTTCTCAAACCGTTGCGCCGTCAGAGCCGCCCCAAGCTCAAGGACCTGAAAGGGTTCTACAATTCTTACTGTGCGTATCGTCGAGGCGGAACGATCCCACTTTTCAATCCGTGGTCCGTGACCAACGCCATCGCCCAATGTTGGCTGGATTATTATTGGAAGCACACATCGTCGAATGTACCGATTCGAACACCGCTCTGGTCTCGTAGCCCGCGCCTCACCGATCTAATCACTGAGTTATTGGCGGGAAAGACCGTTGAGCTGCAGTACCAGGTCATGGCAAGTTACGAGGGGTGAGTTTTCAGATGCAATCTTGATGGCTAATCTTCATTTCAGTCTAGATAACATCAGTGACCCGACCCTCTGGGGTCTACTATACTACGCAGGCTACATTACTCCCACCACTTTCGTCGACTCTGACTTCAGCATCTCCGCCACCAAATTCCGCATTCCTAACGTCGAAGTCCGTTCTGATTGGATAGACTGGCTCAGCGAGCACATTGCAGAAAAGGAAGAAACCCGGAAGCTCCCAAGATTATCAAGTCGCTCCTCGACCCCCTCATGGAGGGCGATGCGGAACAAATCCAGAAGGCTCTATCAACCCTCCTACTTAACCATTTTCCCTACTTCTTGTCATCCTCGACCATTCTCGAAAAGGTTTATCAGGTGTTTCTGTACGGGCTACTGTTGTGTTTGACCACGAAAGGGTACGTTGTGAACGTCGAGCAAGAAGCTGGGCATGGTCGATACGACATTCGATGCCAGCAGACCATTGGTGACAACTCCAAGGCAATTATCATCGAGTTAAAGGCGGTGCCGCTGACCGTAAGAACGAGAATCGCGCGCAGAAAGAGGACCAAAAAGCAACTGGAGAAGCACATGGAGGTACAACTATTGGCGGCTATGAACCAACTCGAAGAGCGTCAGTATTACAGTTCGCTCGAAAGTCACATCACGACCGTGCATGAATATGGAATCTGTTTCGCCGGCAAGCTCTGTGTCGTTGGATCAAGGACTCGGACTCGGGGCGATTCCGCGATGGATTGGGTTGTGGCACCAACCAAAGTCTCAGGCGCTCATTTCGAGCAAAAGGATATTAACGAACGAAAAGTCGTGGAGGAGGTGGAGGAAGTGCTGGAAGAAACGATCTCGAAAAGTTGCAGCAGCACCATGCAACTAACCCACCAACGTCTCGTGTATCAACGTCGACGTCTCGTGGACCTCCCCATCGCTCCTCGCCCCGTCCCGGCTCGTCCCGTCCCAATCCTTTTCGCTCATCTTCTCGTAACACAACCAAGCCTGCATCGCCGGAGAAGGGGCAAGGGGACTGTCCTTCCCAAGGTATGTGTGACTACTCCGTGGCCCATTCTCGATTCTCATTAGACTTTACTCAAACGGCCGAGAAAAAAGCGTACCAAGCGCTGATATTTCGCTTTGGTTCCTTCGATCGTCCCTCGATTTCAGCCGTTTCGCCTCCTAAATCGAATCTGTAAAGACACCTATGAATTATATAACGGTCAAATTCTATGCACAATTGGGGCAAGTCGGCGCTTGTCACGAGGGCGGGAGTGACAATCAGCGGCGACCATGGGGGAGGACCGATCGCATTCACGGAGACGGTGGATTGCTAAATGACCAATGAGTGGATTCTCATAAGGGCATTATTAGAATAGAGGCGAAAGAACCGTTGCTGAGGGTGTAATGACAATTCCCCGAAGCTTGACGAATTGAGCTTGATTGCGTCTTCCAGTCTCATTTCCTTTTCAAGTTAAATTACCAGTCAGGTGCTCACTGCGCGTCATGGTCCGATGGACATCGTCAGCCTCTATCGGAATGCTACCCCTTAAATAGAGGTGCGCCTCTTGCTCCCTTCACCACCAACAATGCCCGTCTCCTTTCGCCCGTCTCCGGAGAGATCGATCACACAGTGTCGGGACCTACAGACACCAGAGGTCGATGTCGTCCTAAAGGACCTACGACGCAGGATCAATGGTGCACCAAAGATCAACGAGCTGCTCAAGGCTCCTCTCATCCCTCAATCCGGGCCATCTGGGTCCCCACTGGCTGGCTTCATGACCATGGGAAATGGCCTTGTGCACACCATTATTGAAGCGTACAATCTGCACCACTCCCTTGTCCTCCGACCCGACGATATTTGGTTATGTATCCTCACGCAGTTCAACCTATTTGTCAATGGTGAGGGCAGGGCGGAACAATTACGATCTGTCTTTGTCGCTCATGAGGGCAAGAAAGAACTTGTGATTATGGGGGGTGGTTCACGATATACAGCAGATTATGGGGATATGGCTAAGCGTATGACTGGACTCATAGAGGGGAACATTGTCGACCCGACCTTGCGCACATGGATCATCCCCAGCTTTACGACCACTAGCGACACCGATGTTGTCGTTGCGAGCGTCGTGATGATGGCCACACTCCAAGCCTACTTTGACTATCGCTTCTGCCTCATGTGTGGAATCCCGCACGTCACTCTTCTTGGGGAGAAGGATGATTGGGAGCAGATCGTGCGACGAATTGAAAAGTTGAAGGAGTATGGGCCAGAGACAACTGCGTGGTACCGCCTATTAAAGCCAGTGGTCACTCGCTTTGCGCGAGCATTCGATGAAGGTGTGGCGGACAGCGCAGACAATCGTGATTTTTGGAATCGCGTCGTCCATCAGCAAGGTGGAGGTAGCGGCCCTACCTACTTGAGTGGCTGGATCACTGCATTCTGTGCGTTTGATGATCAAGGCAAATGGTTGGGGGGTCCCCTGGTTCGTTCTATTTCCTCTAGTATGTATTACTCTACCTTACAAGGCACCACTTAGGACATCAATGAGAAGAAAGACACGCCACAGTCCAGCATGTATTATCCACCACGGGGATCAGATCTGGTTCTCGACGGTATAACCTACCACAGGATAGACGATCAAGACGTTCCTTCTGCTCACACCGAAGTCCCCGTGACATTAGACGACAACGGGACGAGAGTGCCGGTATGTTTTGAAATTCCTTTCCTTGACAATTGCTTACTCGGAAAATAAAGTCAAGGATGTTTGCGGGTCTAATTGGGGCATGTGTAAGTGATAGTGGGCAGCCAGGTGCAGATGGAAAGGCCGGGACGCGGGATCAACTGAGCCCAGCAGTGGGTTGGAGCTTCTTTTCCATTCAGGAATAACCATACTACCTTTTCTTGGTAGAACCGTCTTCTACTGGCGATGTGGTCTGTGGCCGAAAGATAGTGTTCTATAGTCTTCATTGACGGAAAATAGCTATTTACCTCTAGGGATTACATATATCAGTTAAACGAGAGAACTCAGTGGGGATAAATGCTCATATTAGAATAACCGCGACCTAAATATTAATCAATGCTAGGGGACGTTAACAGAAAGCAACTTACTCACATTTACATCAATCTGCAAGCAAATCCAGCATGTAACCAATGTTCTATCAGTCGAAACGACCTCCTTAGTATATTTACAGTAGCATATACGCAGCAAGTGCTACTTTAAATGAATTATGTGTGAGTACGCCTACCCAGCCTCGTTTTCATAACAGGGTGCCATACGTATGTATTGCAGCAGTGAGCTGATAAGTTCAAGAACCTATAATGACCTAGAAATTGCGTCTTCCTTGGGCCGTTGCCTGGATCATAGCACTCATGATCGCTTTGGGGGTCCTGGAGGTAGATTACCAGGAATTAACTACATGTACCACCACTCACAATGGAAGATTTAGAGGAACAAGTCATCCTGGCGGACGTCCCGACAACGAGCGGGATATTGGGGTTGCTGTATTCTGTTTGGCGGGCCAGTGCAGTTTTCCAGTCGACAGTGGTCAGTACCAGTGCTGTTGACACAATCACGAGTGAATTATTTGCCGTGACGTCCCACGATGTCTCTTCAGATCGTTAGCGTGGCGTAGGGGATCAATGCAAAGCTTGTATAGTAACCACTGGCCCAATACCAAATATCAACCGCCAGTGCGGTATACATAATTGTATCAGCGAGTTGGGAACTGATGGGAGCGCGTCAGCACTCATTGTTCGAGCCCAACAGGATGTCGTGATACCCAGTCCAGCAATGGGGTAAATAAGCAATGGAGAAAGGAAACCTTGGGACAACCGGTGGTCCCATATATTAGGTCCATTAGCACAGACGGAATCCAAATAGCGACAAAGATACAAAATTACTCAGTCAGCAAGCTTCTCCCAGCAGGATGTATGTAGCAACCATTACCACTCTCGTCATCAGTTGTCGTATATCGTCCAGAGTGCGTGCTCTCGTACCGAATGTATGGTTGGAACGCCATGTGGAAGGCGAGGTCACCGTCTCGATACTAGTATTGGTTCGGTGTTGGGCCAGAAGAATAGTCACGCTCTCCTTCAACACTCGCATGAAAGCTTCGTCCAATTCCATGACCGCTGTGCATTTCCACACTCTTCATCGAACCGACTGAGACGGTAGGTGTGGGTCCAGGATCTGTGAGCGTAACACCAAACGCACGTAGTCCAGTTGAAGGAGCGCTGATGTCCGCTGTTCTCGGCACCGGTGAAGGTGAACGATCGGTCGGTCGCTGGTTAGCCGAAGATTGGGGAGGGAAAGCAGGCATTGCCCACTGTTGTTGAGGAGAGCCGAATGTATGCTGAGTGGGAGTTAGATATGGGTCCGATTGAAGGTGCGCATTAGTCCCGTTATTGTCGATTGATCGACCTCGTCGGTGTACGACATGGCCCTGGTCGTTTCTATCTTGATTGTGCATAGGCGTCATATTGTCTGGGATTTCAGTGTAATCCCGGTGTTGGGACTGATAAGCAGAAGGGTTAAAGTGGGTGTCATTTAATTCCAATTCTTCGCGTGAACGGCCATTGGAAGGAGCACCAATGGAGTAGCCAAAACCACCACCGCGTCCCCAGCTACCCTCATTTTCCTTCACGGGGGTATGATCGAGGATCGAGTCCAGCTCGACGTTAGATTCATTAACGAGAGGGGATCCGCCTGCAACTGCAAGGGCCATGGCACGCCTGAGTTGAAGTTAGGACGGAAGCCGGCGTTACCAATCTGGGAAGACCCACTTCTTTGCAATACGACGCTCTCGCAGGATGACTGGTCGGACCTCTGTCATCTTCTTCCAGATCCACCACATGGCGGCAATAGTAATGATGAGGGTGACTACCAAGACAATGTTGCTGATGAGCCGGCTTGTTTTCGTCTTTTGCTTTTCTTCCTCTGAGTCGTTTGAACTTTCAAGCATCACTGTTCCATAGTCAATGCGACGTCTTTAGTGAAGTGCAATATAATGTACAGACCTCCGACGTAGACGGTGAGGAATTGCTTCGGGAGTGACAAGAAGGCGGCCAGGGTAAATACGAAAATATTCATACCACAGGTGGCGAAGAGAGCAGTGGTAACTGAGAAATATTAAACCCATTGGGTCGCACCCCACAAGCAGCCAAAGACACGCACAGTGGGAGGGAAGTGCACTCAGACGTGCCATCAAACAAACTTTGAACCCTCCATCGCGGACAACGCGCCCAAGGCATGCGTAGCTCGCCTTGCTTCTCTCGAGTTTCTCTGCACGAGCGCGGCAGAAATACTTGAAGACACTGCATAAGGACATTTGAGGGTCAGGCGAACTCCGGAATAAAACATGGAGTGCGGACTAGTAGGTGCAAATTTCTCCCAGCAATGTGCCAGCACACATGATCAGGAAGCCTAACCAGAGACCCCAGACCTAGTGGCCCACCGAGTCAGAACGGTCTCGAGACATGGTGTGTTCCACATACCACGCCGCATAAAACGCCAACAATCTCGTGTCCAAACAAAGGTGGGAAAGAGAGCACAATAAGGACTACAATTGGAATTATCCAACCGAAGGGTATCCTAAGGCACCAGATCAACAAACTTTCACGAAGCGTGGGCGGAGAGGAGACACTCACCTGTGCATCCACTCCGCTGCTGGTGTGAGCCAATCCACAATCTCTTTGTGATAGATTGACATAAGGATGACTAGTACACAGGTGATGATGAGGGCAATGTACCAAGCTGAGGGGAAGGGCATTCATATTACAATCAGGATATAGAATATACAAAAGGAGATATGACTTACGGATGTAACTGAGCTTTGCATAGGTTCTCCAGTTAAGAATAAGTTTCCAGTCGACAACGGGGCGTTTCATTGCTTCGATATCGGAGGGTGTTGGAGACGGGGATCTCTCACGAGACAATGGACCACCGACGAAGCGGTAAGGGCCGTTGGTGCTAAATGGTGGGTCTCGCTGGTGTTGATATGCTTGAAAGTCATGAAGCCAAGCGTCAGCCAGGCAACCACTGAAGGTACACGCTTAGTAGCTAGGACACTAACTTGGTAACGATACATTGCTATCGTAAGGTCCTTCGTGAGTGGAATGCGGGGTTGGCTGCGAGGGCGAGTAGGTTGTGGAGTCGTCGGCCCCCGAGTTGGAATACTTCATGCTCGACGCAGAGGTCGTACTGGTGAGCGTGCGACTACCGTAATGCGGAAGAAGACACGCAATGGAGCGATCTGTCGTCAAGGCGGTCGTGAAAGTCGGCAAGCTGATGAGGGAAGCAGAAGCTGCGTGCCCAGGCCCGTGCCCGTGCCGGTACGCGTGAAAGGCGATCCTGGGACCCCCGGGACCTGGCCCCAGGATACCGTTCCCACCATTGATGTTGTGTATGTCGTATGTCTGTCGTATGTCCACCAGTCTACCGCCACTTTGAAAGCTGAAAGCAAAGTGGGCAAAGTGAAAGGTGCCCCGATATAGTGGTCAATGACCAGGTATCAGGATGAATAAATAAATAAATTGTCGAGAAATCTTCAGTCAACCACAACTCGACCGACTTTCTGCAATCTCTAATCGGATTTTACAGCCAACCCCCATCCACAACACCGTACCCAGGATGGCGTTTGTCAGAATACTTTGTACCAACAAGCAAGTACTGTCCCCTTGCGGCCCCTCTTCTATAGTCCAAGTGGTCAGTGATATTCACCAGGGCCTAGCGTCCATTATGCATTATGCGCCCATCCACAATCACTCTTTCCAATCGCCGAGCTTATTAAACGGTGGCCCGCGGTGTGTGGCCTCTGCACGTGATATTTTTGCATTTCGCTATTGATTGAAGACACAGACTATCATTGCACGCGTCGCAACCCTTGCTATTAGCGACTGATGCTGTCGCAGAGGACATAAGTAAAGAGGTGAGTGACCTGGTGAGAAGGATTATCAGCGATGGTTTCACCCAGAGCCGTATCACCCCATAGCCCACTCGAGATCAAAGAGAACAGGGCGATTCCAAGCGCGTTGCGGCGCGGTCCATCTCGTTATATATGGGTTTGCTATCATGTGGTTCGCCCCGTCTGTCCTTGGAATTACCTTTATACAGTACAGTGGTAAGTACTCTTCACGACAGCTGACAAGAATCAGATCCTGTGAGCTGCAAGTGAAAGGTCAAGGGGTGCAGAAACCTATTGCTGGGCCCAGCCCCGCGCAATCTTTATCCATAATATATTGGTACAGGCGACGTACACCAGACAGCTTGGCCCGAAACCCTTTCTCCAAAATTCAGCGGGGTTCAGATCTCGCGGATCTCGTGTCGTGGTCTTTAATATCCTCTCCGGGGGTAACATTGAACCCAAGTTTGTTTGCAATACCCCCTTAAATTGATCAACAAGGCGGAAACGAAACTAGAAACCTAAGGTGGCCTCAGATGTATTTGGGTCATTTTATTTGTCCCACCAAGAGTGTTCCTTTATGGCCGTCCTCGGGGGTTGTTGACACTTTGACACGTTCCATTATCCACTGCGGTAACATCTCAGAGGCAGCGGTAAACTTGTACCACTCTCACGGAAAGGATATGACACCGAGAGAAGGGATGGTTACGAAGGTTACAGCGTTTCTGGGGACCCATGTGGGCACGCTGACGAAGCAGCCAGCTGTCACACTGTTGCGTACGCAAGACTCCACGCAAGAGTCCTTTCAACACTTAAACCGCACACCCCCAACCACACACCTCTGAACCACGCATCTCTGAACTCATAGTGACGATTCCCTCAAATGTCTGCAACCACTTTTTACGACTTGAAAGTAAGAGACCATCTGCCCTTAGCTGGGAGGATCATGCACTCATAGAGTGTAATGCCAGGCCGAACTCCCCAATGGCGACCAGTACCTCTTTTCTGAGCTGAAAGGCAAGGTCGTCCTTGTCGTCAACGTAGCCTCGAAGTGGTACGAACCTTCCTTTATGAGCTAAGGCGGCGCTCTGATCCATCTCATCCAGCGGCTTCACGCCCCAATACGAAGGCCTGGAGTCCCTCTACCAGAAGTACAAAGACCAAGGTTTCGTCGTTTTGGGCTTCCCTTGCAACCAATTCGGTGGGCAAGAACCGGGGACGGACGAAGAGGTTGTTACCTTTTGCACGAAGAACTTTGGTAAGCCCACCCACACTTCGTACCCACACGGGACCGATCAACGCGGCAATCACGACAGGCGCAACATTCCCGCTGATGAAGAAGTCCGATGTTAACGGGTCAAGCGCCAACGACGTGTACAAGTGGCTCAAGGAACAAAAGTCTGGGTTTCTCGGTATCTCCATGATTAAAGTATGTCTGGATTTTGCTCTTGGCCCGGAGCGGTAACGGTGTATTGACTCGGAATTTGGTCACAGTGGAACTTTGAAAAGTTTTTGGTCAATAAGAATGGTCAAGTTGTCAACAGGTGGGCCTCGACCACCAAACCTGAGGCGATCGACGGAGAGGTCGCCAAACTTCTCGCTCCATAAGTGCCCAGCTCACTTAAACCCGTTGCGTTAATCGAACTCTGTATCGTCAAATCGACTTTTTGTGCTTTTCCATACTAAACATTGTGAATACGGCGTTTCCTCGTTACGGCATCGGCCGAGCAGCGTCAGATTTACCACAAACGTGTCGATGAACTTGTCAACAAAGTCGGCGTCCCAAGTGTCGTTTCCCTGCCAAAGAAACACCGCAATATGACCTGTTGCGCCGCAAACAATCGTTGATTCCATCAGACGAGCGAGTGGAAAAAGCCGAGGATGAGAGTTGACGTGCAGGGCTGAGTTTTTGATGTGGACGTGCGCCTTCCGAGGAGGTCCATTTATGGCAGTAGGACAGCGGCGATATCCACGGTCATTTGACTATCCACAACGGTCATTTCAGTTCCTGGCTCCCAACGATCGTAGTAGTGAATAATAGTTATACGGTCGGTGCACGTGTGCACAACGAATGAGGTGAATCTACGCGACTTTAGTGGCCTTGTCTTTTGCCAAGGCGTGCTCGTAGTTATCAAAGCCGAGTGATGCTTCTACCACATCAAGTGGCGCATCTGGTACTAGATGACCTTGTTCATTTCGCCGAGCCCTGCGTGAGATAGTCAGGACATTATTGCTGGATACAACAGCACGAGGTCGTACTTGAAGAATGTGTAGGACAAGACGACGTCTGTTACATTTCTAGCAGACGGGTCGTCCAAGATATCCTTGTCGATAAAGAAGAACAGAGGCATGTCCACCTCTTCTCCAGCCAATAGTTTCTGCTCCTCAAAGCAGAAACATTCTACCTTCGAGAAATAAGGAGCCACCTGCGGTGATTGTTATAATATGCCTCGCTCAACGATCCGGCCCACGCACCCTATCGGGCAGTACGTTGTACGTAGCTATTCCAATGACATCAAATGTGGCTTTGTTCTTTGCTGTATAAAAGGCTAGCGAGGTCTCTCCTGGGAGGACATAGACATGCTTTTGTTGCGGGACGAAACTCCAGGGCAGAGCCTCTGAGGTGGCAGCATTGAAGGTGACCTTTATTCTGTGTGCGCCTGTTACTGGTTGCAGTCTCTCCGCATCAAATTTACCCATTCCGGTTTTCGGCGTGCCTGCAAATCCCGTCGCTGCGCAAAACGCTCGGTATAGTGGGACAGCGGCATAGGTCGCGCCGGTTGCGAGTAGTACCTATGTAATA
>Ga0307515_10016553_pt1 | contig 13493 bp, 11 predicted proteins | sample 17_EM_MG_FD_194513 | JGI IMG/M metagenome (GOLD analysis project Ga0307515, IMG submission 194513) | Populus trichocarpa ectomycorrhiza microbial communities from riparian zone in the Pacific Northwest, United States - 17_EM | ecosystem: Host-associated > Plants > Roots > Unclassified | place...
AATTTTTTAAAAGTAAATTCAAATTCAAACTTTGAAAAAAACCACCAATATTTTAAATTTTGATTTTCAATTTTTTTAAAAAAAAATTCATGCTTTGAAAAAATGACCGCCACCATTTTAAATTTTAAATTTTCAAGTTTTGAAAAAATGACCGCCAATATTTTAAATTTTAAAAAAATAAATGTCAACATTCTAAGATTTCAAATTTTGAAAAAATAATCCATTTATAAATATTCTCATATACCTTAACATTTTTTCTCATCATTCCATTTTTTTCTCTCCAATCAAAAATATATTTCATTAAAATTCATCATGAATCATTCTAATTTTAATTTTTATGATGCTTTTGATTTTGATGATAACACTCCTATGTTCGCTTTTCAAGTTGCTACCGTTGTGGTTGCTGAAGAAGAATCGAATAATCAAGGGCAGAGAACAAGGTATCGTGGCTTTATTCTTGGTCACAATATTGTCAATAGTAATATAAAAGAAGGTGAGTTAAGGTTATTTAATGATTATTTTGCTAAAAATCCTAAATTCACTGAAACTCAATTTCGAAGAAGATTTAGGATAAGTCTTCGTCTTTTTCTTCGGATCGCAAATGCAGTGAAAGCTCATAATCCATATTTTAAACAAAGGACATATGCTCTTGGTGTTCTTGGTTTATCTTGCCTTCAAAAGGTAACTGCAGCTCACAGAATAGTTGCATATGGTATTCCTGCAGATCTTACTGATGAATATCTTCAAATTGAAGAAAGCACTGGGATAGAAAGTCTTAGAGCTTTCGTCAAAGCAATCGTAGAAGTTTTTGGTGATTGGTATCTAAGGACACCAAACGAGGCCGATACTTGTCAATTATTATCAATTGGAGAGCAGCGTGGATTTCCAAGGATGTTAGGGAGCATTGACTGTATGCATTGGAAATGAGAGAAATGCCCAATTGCATGGCATGGGATGTATACTGGTCATTGTTGTGAACCAACTATAATTCTAGAGGCGGTGGCTTCACAAGATCTTTGGATATGGCATGCCTTTTTTGAAATGCCTGAATCATTAAATGATATTAATGTTCTTGATCGGTCACCTATCTTCGCTGCACTTGCTGAAGGTCGTACTGCTCATGTCAATTATACAATTAATGAGCATGAATATACAATGAGATACTATTTAGCAGATGAGATTTATCCTAATTGGTCAACCTTTGTTAAGACAATCTCAAGACCATTAGGAACGAAGAGAAAATATTTTCCAAGCAAGCAAGAGTCTGCAAGAAAGGATGTGGAGCAGGCATTTGGGGTGCTCCAATCTCGTTTTGTAATTGTACGTGGACCTGTTCGATACTGGGATGAAGAAATGCTTGCATATATTATGAAAGCTTGCATAATAATGCATAATATGATTATTGAGGATGAAGGAGCAATGAACCTTAGATTTGACCATGAGCATGAAGTCAATTCCTTTATATCAGTGTCACATGGTGAAATACCAGAACTACATGATTTTCTTCAAACTCATAATCGAATTAGGGATAGAGCAACTAGATCTCAACTACAAGAAGATTTGATCGAACATTTGTGGGAACAATATGGCAATGAGTATAATCTTTAGATTTGAACTTCTTATGTTATCATAATTTTCAAGTTTTTTATGTTTTTTTTTTCATTATGATTGTTATCTTTTAAGTTAATTAATCCTACTTATTATTGTTAAGTGTTAGAGGAACTTCAAAAAAGTATTATGAATTGATATCAATTTCATAACAATATATTTAAAATAACCAAGAATTTTCTACATATTTAATTAAAAATACATTACATTACAATAAATCAATCAAAGTTAATTAAAAATTAAAACCCCTCTTTTGCATAATTTTTAATTTTCTATTTTGAAAATACGCTGCAGAAATTGGATCCAAATTAGAAATATTCATTTTCATAATTTGTTCTTCTTTCTCAATCTTGTCCAATTCTTGTTTCTCTTGACTTTGTTGAATCATCATGGCTTGTTGCTCTAACATAATTTTCCTGTCTTATTTTTTCTGATCCTCAATTTCAACTAGAGTATCCTTGAATTGTTGTAAGAGATTTGTTATAGTTACCTCCCCAACTTTATCTTTTCCTTGTCTACGTTTAAGTCGTTCTTTTGCAGCCTTCTGACCGATTGGTCTATCTTGATAAATTAATGGTTCACTATCTTCTCCTAAACTAACAGAATCAGGGGTAGATGGAGTTGATGAAACTGGACTTGCATTGACATGACTTTTTTGTTTCTTGTTTGACCTTTGATGTTGACTTGCACGCTCAAATTGTCATTTAGGTTCTTTTCTTAAGATAACCTAACAATGTTCTAGTTGAAATCGTTTGTCAACGCAAGAAGAATACATTTGTCGAGCATTATTAATCTGGTAAAAAAATAAATAATGTTAAAATATATGTTAAATAATTTAACATGAAAATGAATATTAAAATTACCCTTGATTCTTCGGTCATTCCACTTTGCTGATGATTTTCAATTTGAGTGACAAATCCAACAAATTTACCGACTTCTCTATTTATTTCTTGTCATCTACTTGAGATGCTTATTTGGGAACGATTAAACAAGTTTCCTCCATTCTCTACAAAGTAAGCATGTACGCGAGCTCAGAATTGTTTTGTTTGTTGTTCAACTCCTGTAATTGGATCCTTGCTTGTATTTAACCGTGCAGAGACAAGTAAACAATCTTCTACTGGTGAGAAGTTTTTACTTCTTTGTGATTTTTTTATTGTATTGACATTTAAATTCGAGTATGTTAAGTCATTAATTAATTGATTAGAATCACTTGGTTGAGAGAGAATATCTTCTGACTCACTCATAAGAAAATTGGTAAAAGAACTTGGAAAATTTGAATCCATCTATATTAAAAAAAAAAAAACTCAAGTTAAAACCTTATAAAATGGTGTAAAGGAAGCTCACATTCAATGTCTAGCAATTTTGTAGTTTCCATACATGTGAATTAATAATAAGAATTGCCTTCTACTTGTTCTTACATTAATCTAATCATACAATTAATCTAATCACTTGGTTTAGTTGCATTTTTAACAAGACAAAATATAATTGACCTCAAATTAAAATAGACAATCAAAAATAAATTTAAGATATGTCACTCAATGTTTTTATCAATATCAGCTACCATCATTACTTCCTTTCAATTTTGTCAAAGATAACAATATAAATAAAAATTGTTTTCCTTAACCCAAATCAAAAACATAAAATAACAAAGAAATAAAAATCATTACAAATAGCAAATAAAAATCAACAGACGCAAAAAAATAAAAAAAATAAAAAAGTCTTTAAGCAAACATACCTTTTGATTTCAGCTAATTAACACAATCAATGTTATTAATTAACCCGCGAACAATTAATTCTTTTTTGCTAAATCAGAGAGAACGGTGAAATTTGCAGGTAAGTTTTTTTTTCCTTCTGTTTTGCTTAAATGTTGTCTTCTTCCTTCGGTTGGTTCTGCTTTTAAATGGAAAAACATTAACGTTGGCCAACGGATACAAAATGAAGACGTTGGCCAACGGATATAAATCAACAGAGAAAAAAACGGTTGCCAACGTCTTCATTTGTCTTTTGCTACATTTGCTTTTTGCTACAGAAGAAGATAGAAATAGCTTTTACTGTACTCAACAGCTATTTTAACTGTGAGTTTAGCTACCCGATTGGAGTTGACATAAACAAATAAAAAAGCTAAAAGTACAAGATTTTCCTTTTGGCTCTTCTTTTACCTTCTCGGTTGGAGATGCTCTTAGTATGCATATTTATATCAAGATATATCAATTTACAAACTATTAATATCTAAAATGTATGTTAAATGTTATTCCCTCACTAAATTTATTGAACTCACTCCTCTATTTTTTTTTTAATCATTCTAGATTCTTAGTTTCTGTTAGCTTGGATTTTGTTGAGTGTTTTTGCTTCTTCAGTTTTAGTCAATATACCTTACTACAAGACTTTCTTTTTAGTTTTTGATTCAATATCTTAGACATTTTATTATTACATTATTTTAATTAAATCCAGGTTTTAAAAATATAAGAAGGATTATGAGTTATTTGTTTTGTTATATTTGATAATGAGAATTTTTAAAGTATTAATATATATTCTGAGGCCTACGCTAGACTGTGTGTGTCCTTATAGCACCATTCCTGCATTGCCGACTATAGATCCTGGATTCGTGTCGCGACACCTAATAAGTTCGAAACCTGCGAAGGAAGTAAACGAGGGTGCTAGAAATCTGGGGTAGATTATTCTCATTGGTGGCCCAAAGGCCTTTCAAACCAATATGTAATAATAAAAAAATGAAGATTATGAACACACACCACAAGTTATTCTTAGTCAAATAAGAAACAGGTCGTGTGATATATATATAGCATGACATGTCGATCTGAGCTTTTGGAGGCTGGATCATTGCCCTCCATGCTCTCTTCTGTTGACACCTAACGGAGGCAGCCAGTGACTGCCACCTCTCAATAAAGTGCACGTGCCATCTAGAAAATCAAATGAAATTAAAATGCCTGGTCTGTCCGTCATGGGTGAGCGCGCAAGTTCCCATGCTCTGCTGCTGCCCCATCAATGAAGAAACCTCCATTGCATTGCTCTTGCTCGTATTACATATACCGCTCCACAGTTCACACCCCAAACACCCCCTCCTCTCTTTCAAGTCTCAACTCTCACGCATTCATGGATGTTGTTCACCGCAATAGCCTATAGGAGTGGAGAGAACTGAGGTGGTCATGTCTTTTGCCTATTCCCAGAAAGATAATCTGCACCATACCAAGATACAAGGTATGCTTTCTTCTCTTCTCTAATCCATATATATATATATATGCCTTCATATTAGTTCAGGCAGTGTGTAAAGCCAAGAAAATCTTGGGATTCCTTTCAGGTTAAAATTTAAGGAAAACAGCAACAATTAAATCACAAGTGAAGTGAGTCGTCCTGCTACTATTTAACAAACTGGCCTTAAACGTGGGTTGTATCCTATAGATCCGTGGTGGCTTAGACACTTCTCACGAAAACCCTTGGCATTTATCATGTGAAGTCTTCCTGGCTACCTTTCATTGCTAATGGGTCTAAAAGTCTAAAGCACTCACATGCATCTTGCTAATTAACCACTATTCTACAACTGGAGCGATATCAACATAGAAATGCTACTCGTGACAACATTTATGGTCATCTATATGTTCTTAGTTAATTCAAATGAGTAGTTTCATTCTAATCCAAGATGTCTTCATTGTCCAAAAAGAATATTGAATTATAGGCGAAGAAGAGGGGAAAAAATAATTTTAGCACTAATATTGTTCTGCAAATTTGTTCATTGTTTTAGCATTGCTTAGATTCAATTAAAAAAATTGGTTAATATCTTAATTTGATGCGCAGAATGTTAATCTACCATCTCTGTAAGAAAGATGAAAGCCTCCCTTCTGTTTTTGGAAAATCAGAAGCTATTTCATGTTTGGCGTGGAGGTCGTCAACCCAAATGAAATGTTCATAATTTTTGTTTTTTGGTTTTATGGTCAATCTCGGGATAGATTTAACAATGCGAAATCCCTTTTTTCTATTTTTCAAAGAGGGGGGAAAACCCTTTACGTGTACAACAATTTTTAACTCTTGTTAAACTGATTTGTCCAAGGTCAAAGGCAAAAATGCTTCTGAGGAGCTCATCAACTTCTGCAGCTGGACCCTTGTTTTCACCCTTCTCGGACGGCCCTAATAGAGACTTTGACGCTGTTAACAACACCCACGACACCCACACCAACCACATCAAACACCAACCAGTGTTTCATGATCACAAACTATCATTTCCTCACGGTTTGCAGCACCTCAACTTGACACCATTATCAGGCCACAGCAGCTCATCTCCATTGTCTGAACTCGATCAAGAAAAGGGTAGTTCTCGAATTAACAGCCTTCGAAGAGCTTCGTCGGATAGTAATTTGGAAAGTTTTGTCTATACATCTTCTTGTGATCAAGAAGAATTTCGTAACTCAACTACTACATCAAAGAAATTTCAATACAGACATCACAAGAGAATGTTGCACTCTTCACCTTCTTTTTCGATATTTTACAAAAATGATGAACTAGAGGATGAAGGACACAATGGAACAGATGTGGGAAGAGAAGAAGAATTGATGAGAACTATTACAATTAGAGAAAACATAGAATCTATTGGTAGCGGGGACTTCAGTTTTGGAAAGACGAGCATGGGGTTAATAGAGGAGGAAGGAGAGAAGGAGCAGGAACAAGATTCAAACGGAATTGAGAATTTCGATATTGAAGAAGTAAGGGAACCGGCTAGTCCTCCCCTGTATCTTGCTGCTGGGCTTGGGATTGATGATATAGATCTCGGTGGTAATAGTGGTGGCGGTGGTGGTTTTCATTTAAGTTTTCCGAACTTTGATGAAGATGATGATGTGGAAGAGTATTATAAGAGGATGATTGATGAGAATCCTTTCCACCCTTTGCTCCTCTCAAACTATGCTCGGCTGTTGCAGGTAAGATTAGTTTTTTATCTTTTCTGACTCTACTCTAATTTTCACTTCATCATACCTATTTAAGATAACCCATGTCATGAAATTGATGCATTATGTTCTATCGATCCTACCTTGAGCCATCACCAGTTGTCCCCGTGCTTACCAGAAAAGCTGTCCAGTCTTTTGACCTCCTTATTGTAAAACATGGGATCTAGACTTTGAATGATCAGGTCCTATAATATTTGGGGTTTTTATGTTCAGATCTTTGTCAAGGTCTGCTTCCAGTCATGTTCATTAGGTTTGAATGTCTAAAGGAAATGTAATCTTGTTGGTGCTTCTGTGTCGATTTGGAGCAGATTGAAAGGTTGGCTTGGCTTGATAGCTGCTATTTTTATTTTTTTCAATTACCTGCTTCTGCTTCTGCTTATGCTTCTGCTAGTACTTTTTGTACTATTGTTTTATGCATAACTTTGGATCCCACGTTTTCTAAATGGCGTCACAATTAATCAAATACTGAAATTACTTTTAACTGGTAAGAATGCCCATCTATTTTTATTTTTTTTATTAAGGAAACGAAGCATTTTGACATAAAATAATCTCATTAAAGTAAGAATAGTGTTCGGACAGGCATTTTGTTGATAATAGTGTTTTTCTTCAGTATTGTAATTCCTCGAGCATTCTGAGAGTGGACCTTTATATTTTGTAGAGGCCATAAGAAAATGATTGGTTTTTCATTGTAAAGCTTCTCTTTTTAACAGTCCAAGGGAGACCTTCATGGAGCTGAGGAATATTATCGTCTTGCAACACTGGCAGCTCCTGCAGACGGTGAAATTCTGATGCAGTATGCGAAACTGGAATGGGAGCTGAACCATGATCAAGATAGAGCATTAATTAACTTTGAGCGTGCAGTTCAGTCAGCCCCTCAAGACAGGTGAATATGAACTTGCTTTCTTCTAGCTCCTTTGCAAAGAGTTGCAAATCTAACTCCCATCAATAGTAGCATGTCTATTGTGTTGGAGTTACTTTTACAAAGTGCTTTTGCGCTACAAAGCACCAAATTGATGCATTTTGTGTGCTTTTGATATGGTGATGTGAGAAGCATCAACAAGCACCCCAGGCATCAATTTGATGATTTTTAGTGCAAAGGCTCTTTCAGCTGCAGTGCCACTTGATAAGAATCCTGCACGGACTTTGAAAATGATTGCACCTGAATTGTATTTGAGATGAATAAGCATAACTTTGCTTTCCATGTTTTCAGCAATGTTCTTGCAGCTTATGCCAGCTTTCTCTGGGAAATAGAAGACGATGGGGAAGGAAATACATTTCAACCAGAATTTATCCAGGTGCCACTTTCTCTTCCTGGTCATAAATTTGTGAATGCTTTATTGTATGGTTCCAACTAAGCTTGAAAACCAAGCCACCAACTAGGATTTTAAACTGTTGCAGCTTCCATCTGAGCATCATATTGATCTGGAAGACCATGCTGCATCTGATGCCAACAAGGATCGCGATGCTGAGGAGTTTTATAGAGCGATGGTGGAGGCAAATCCTTGCAACTCTTTGGTTCTAAGAAATTATGCTGAGTTTCTGTATCAGGTAAGATCTGTAAATTTATCTCTGTACTTCATCATAAGCTCATTCAGGTAGTATACTTGTAATAGTATACAAGAAGAATCTATAATTAATGTTTGAGCTTTGTAGTCATAACTGGAGATATTTCCATCAGACTCCATTATCTAGAGACTAGAGGTGAGGCATGGTGGAAGCAGAGATTTGTGGCACACTTTCAAAACTATTGTATGGGATATTTGTGAACTGATGCATCGAGACTGCTTAATTCTTTTAAACAGTTTGCATAGTTGGAGTGATCTTTTAAACAGTTTGAATAGTTGGAGTGATATTTTGCGAGCATGAAAAACTGTTTCAAACAAGTTAGGAAAGGTAACTTGGAAAATCTTTGTTTCTCAGGAGAGATATAATAGAGGATCAGTAGTTTGATAAGGGCATACGCAACTTAGGTTAAGGAGAATTTTCCATGACCATTGCATACAACAACAAAATGATCATCAATGAGGAAAGTCCATCTTATGATCTAAGGAATAGATCTTTCCGAAGGTTAAATTGGAGATGAATGTATAACTGCATAATTCACAATATGTCATCTGGAACACATTCCATTAAGGAGTAGGAGTTAGTAACCATCTGTTTTTCTGGGACACGTAATCCTGGATTGAAGGAGTCATTCACTATAGATGTAGCTTTAACATGGGAGTCAGAGATATAAAGTCATTCAATGCATCCATCTGTTACTTTGGCGCTTTTAGCAATTTGGACATTCGTATAGTCCCATCTCTAGGCTATCCTAGCAAAATTTATTGAATCCCATGATGGATGGAGTTGTCCTTCAACGGTCATTGCACTTCATCGTGAATCGAGCTGTTAGAAAACACTAGTTGGAAAGAATAATCAAATATGCATGCACAACATGTATTATGTCTCATAGACATGCAATTAAAGCAAGGATGCAACTACACGAGTTAAGGTGAAGACACGGCTTAGGATTTGGCACATCTTCAATTGTGGTAAAGACAGTCATTCTGTAAAAAGATACAACAGTTTGGTACAGGAAATCAAAAATCTGAAAAAATCTGCAAATGGTCAGAAATGTAAATCAACATGCTAACCAGATCTAAGGGACTTTTGTTTAGTTATATACATACAAGTCTTCTATTATCAGCTTTTTGCATACAAAATCAAGTAGTGTCTATGTAATCTCTAATGGAGTATCATAAATATATGTTTGACAATGACTGGGATGATTTTGCGATCGTTTTACGTATTTAGAGTGACTTCACATGTAAAATTGAAGGAGGCCGGCAGCGTGGTACGGTGATCACAGTGCAAATTCTTGCTTAGCTGCTTGTGGGAACAAGCTACACTGTGGACTAGAGTGTTTTGCACATTGTGCTTCTTTTACTATTTTGTTTACTTCTTTCATGTGGACGTCTAGATTGGAGTCTGTGAGTTGTCATTCTTCCTCCTTCATTCTTGCTATAACATTTGTTTTCAACCAACAGTCCAAGAGAGACCTTAAAGGGGCTGAGGAATACTTCTCCCGAGCCATAGTGGCTGATCCTGGTGATGGAGAAATCCTGTCGCAATATGCAAAATTGGTGTGGGAACTTTATCGTGACCATGATAAAGCCTTGTGTTACTTTAAACAATCAATTCAAGCAACTCCTGCTGACAGGTACACCCCTTTCTCCATGTTTTAGAATTTAGACGGCTTCCCATTTATTTGTGTTTACAAGATGGTCCTTCGGTGTTCAAAGTTCACGGTCTTTGGTTTGAAAATGTAAAAAGTTGATGCCGGACCTCCAGTTTCTTCTTCTTCCTTTTTTATTACTCTCTGCAAGTATATCTATAAAACGAACACTCACCTACAAGGAAGGGACTCCATAAGAAAGGGGAGATGGTATGGAGGAGTCTGAGTTTTAGAGATTGGACCGGCCACTCTTTTCCCTATAGCAAATTCTGTTTGGCAAAAGAATTTTTTGGTCTAGACGATTTGCATGATGGAAGATGCTTTGATTGTTTGATAGGAATGACAGCTAAATTATACATTCTAGGACCGACTGATTCTTGGCCTGACGTTTCATTCGTTCTTTCTTTTCAGCTATGTTCTCGCAGCTTATGCTAGTTTCCTATGGGAAACAGAGGAAAATGAAGAAGATAGCACGAGTCAGTTCGAGATGCCCAATCACAATGAAGGTGCAGTAGCTGCTGCCAATGCTCAAGTGCATCATAAATACTAGACCAGGACTATAGTTACGAATGCTTTATCAGAAGCAAAACAATAGGAATGCCATTAAGATATAAGCTCCAACTGAATAAACTAAAATGTTGTTAAAATTGAGAGAAATTGCAGCCAAATTAACAACACTTTCTGACGATTTTCCCATCTGCTCTATTCAGTTCCCAGCAGCCAAGAAAGATTTTTTCTGTTTATCGTAGCATACTCATAGCCTTGCCAAAACCATGACAAATTTCATACGGATCTTCTTTCTACTCATCAATCAGAAGTGGAAGATCAGGCAAACACAATAGACATGAAAGAGAAGAGAATCTCAGGTTGCCAAGTGATTGCAATAGTAAAATTAACTACTGTTTCCTTCCATTTCTTGGTGCTATCAGCATTGATCATCTTTTCTCAAATCTGCACCTTTTCCACCCTCCATCTTATGATTTTCTCCCTTCAGCTAAGCTTACACGTAATGCTCGTCCCTCCAGTTCCTATATAAGGAACACATGACCATTGATTAGCTGTTTTCCAAAAACAAATGCTGCAAGTAACACAGAGAGTATATACTGAGTAGAGGGAGGTAGATTATACCACTCCATTAAGAGATTGAAGGGCTGTTTCCAATTCTTCTTTTGTTGAGTAACATACAAAACCATAACCACGGGATTTTCCTGTCTCCCCGTCATATAGAACCCTTGCTCCAACAACGTTGCCATATTCTTGAAAGGCTTGTGTCAAACTTTCAGACGTTACTGACCAGGATAAATTTCCAATAAAAAGTTTGTATTCTGTTTCTGGATATAATGGTTCTTTAGGTTTAGGTTTATCTGCAAAGTTCACCCTTAAGATGCGGCCCATGTATTGCTGAAAAAAGAAAAAAAATTAAAGCTTGAGGTAAAATGACTCGCTAATATATTAAAGTATTCACACACTCACAGAGGAGTTCTTACGCTTCCATCGAGATTTTCAATGACTGTCTCACAATCTTCAATGCTACTCATTGTCACGAATGCAAAACCTCTGCTTCTTCCAGTTTCTCTGTGATAGAGAACCTGCAGCCATGCTCATTGGTCAGTAAAAGAATAGCTCTCACAAAAAAAAAAATTATAACAACAACAACAACAACAAGGGAAGTAAACAGTACTATAAATTCCATGACAGCAGTAACATTGCGATTAAGGCAAATTGTAAGGTAAAGAGAGAAGAGAAATCAATACTTAAGCACATGTTCTATCATATTCAGCAAGCATTTCGTTACCAACGGTCAAGTTACCATCAGTTATAGTTTAATCATCATTATCGTGAAAAAAATATGAAATCAGTAACAGCAAGAGAAGGGACTATCTTAATTTGGGTGTTCTGGAGTCTTGAAAACAAAGGAAAATGAATACTACAGTGCTTTATCGCATATTGAGGCGGGCTTCACTCTTTCACTTCCCAAAACCCCTTGAAGTAGTGAAAATTGGGAGTAAAACTTCTCTAGCAACAAGTGAGATCATCAGTTAAACAATAATGCACCTCCTTTTTTTTCTTTGGCAACAATTATGCATCTCCTCTCACATAGGTCCATGTTGAATAGCCTACTTGGTTACCAATCATCTTCGTATCCGTGTGAGTGTAGCATAACCAGGGAACCGTTGCCACAGTGCTAACATGTGGCTCCTCCTTCACTCCTACCATGGTTTTTTCCAGGACACTGAACCACGTTCCTGATTGATGGAGAGCTCGTGATGACGGTAAAAAGGGAATAATAGCAAACAAACCACCAATTCACCCATCCAACCTTCTCTAAGAGGCAACCTACAGCTGTGCGTTGAGATGATAAAAACTGAATTATCAGGCTTGTGCCATTCATCCAAGTTCAAGAAGCTCATATAGTTGCATTCAATCTATTAAATTTACCACTAAATGTTGCTCAACTGATCGCTAACACAGGAATTTCACTACTTTGATTGAATTGTCCCTTTACCCTACGTTTGAAGTTACCAGAACTTTCATTCATGGTATATTGATGCAGACATGCACCTAGATCACACGGCCAAAGCAAATTCAGGTTTCCATGTAGAATTTAAGCACATGCTATCTCTCAGTCCAAGTGATTTCGAGGGTGAATTTCTCAAGAAATTATGCTGCTAAATGAGCAGTTACCTATCTGAGGGATTTCAAGCTTCTTCTTCTTCTACTACTTTATGGAAGCAAACAAGCTTTATCACCTGATTAGGAAGTGAATTTTCAAGCTATTGCAGAGCCGTGTTTTAGGAAGTCAACAAGAAAGTTCATTTAGCAAAGTAATTTGGTTCTTGCATGTTTGATGAACACACTCCACTATAGACTTTGGCATCATAGGCAGCCTTGTTTATTCATGTCTTAATGGTAAATCTAGCCATAACTGCAGATCCTAATTAGTAAAGTAAAGAAAATCCTCCTCCTCAAATATCATCATATATTGATGTTTAACATACCTCAACCATCTCTGGAGTACCATACTCTTGAATCATCCCAGCAAGCTGTGCGCTGTCAACATTATATGGCAAATTCCCAAAGTAAAGCTTGGTATTAACAGGGACCTGATCAGCTTCTCCTTCTGTTTCTCCTGAGGCCAGTTCCTCTTCTTCCACAGCAGGAGCAGTTGCGGGTGCCTCCTCTTGAGCAACATCAGCAGATGCTCTTGGCACCCTCCATGAGGCTGCAACTTGTGAAAGTGGTTCTATAACATAATTCGAGCGAGATAACGTGGCTAACATGATGCGAACTGGTGAGACTTTGAGGAGAGAGTGATCAAATGGGCAGTGCTTGACATGCATGCATTTGAGGGTGTGGATTGATGAGGGAGAGAAAGATGAGCCTACAGCTGCAGCAGCAGAGGCAGCCATGGTGCAAGAAATTGGCAAGAAAATTGGTGGTGATGGTGGTGGTTTTTTCAGTTATGGGAAGGGGTGGGATGACTTGAAGTAAGTGCTGATGGGGGAATGGAAGGAGGGTTAGGCTGTGCAAGCTGATGTGGGCAGATTGTGTCCAATGAGATGGGGTAAAGATATATCCGGGGAGATAAGGTGAGTTCAGTATGGATCAGACTCGGAGTTAGTAGTAACTATACTTGTGGCTCGCAATTCGAGGCCGACGGGTCAGATTATTTTTTTTTAACGTAAGAAAAAAGTTAAGAAAAAAAAATCTGATAT
>Ga0307515_10016554_pt1 | contig 13493 bp, 12 predicted proteins | sample 17_EM_MG_FD_194513 | JGI IMG/M metagenome (GOLD analysis project Ga0307515, IMG submission 194513) | Populus trichocarpa ectomycorrhiza microbial communities from riparian zone in the Pacific Northwest, United States - 17_EM | ecosystem: Host-associated > Plants > Roots > Unclassified | place...
CCTCCCTCAATGCGCCGTCGCTTCGAACGGCGAGTCGCCCGACACGACCCCTAACATGAGCAGTGCCGAAAGGAATACCGATGTGGAGATGGATGAAGGGCGAACAGTCGATACTGCGAACGAAGACAGCGAACTCAGGATCGTGATCGACGCATCATGCGTGAGCCTGTGGGACTCGAAACCGATGTCGCCAGGTTGGTAGCACGGCCGCTTGCAAAGGGTGCGAATGAACAGGTCGTGGAGCTATGCAACACCCGTGTTCAGGAATGGGGTCACGACAGAAGCGCTTGAGAAGCGGATGACGCGGGAATGGTGTGAAGGACTCGGAGTAAGCAATTTCGGCCATTCCCCGAGTTGGTAGTGGGAGCGAACGGCCAGATGACCGGACGGCATCGATGTTGTCTATGCTTCCCCGGCAAGGAGTATTAGAATGATCGGGATGCCTTGCGATAATTGCTCAGGGATTACTTCAGATTAAGCTTTGGATGCGAACGGTGGTAAGTCGCATTGATGACTGGGGAACCCGTGCTCTGGTGCTCAAGCCGTCACCACTGCTTCACGCGGCCGGAGGTGAACAAACACACCCAAACCAAGCATGGTGTGCTCATCGATGGGTGAGGAGATTCAGCGGATAAAGTGGGCCGGCAATAATGAGGTATGAGAAGAGGGCTCGCACTGGATGGGAGAATGAGAGCGGTACCGGTTAGGATGGAATGATGGTTGATAGGAGAGTACGTTACCTTGTTATTTCACTCGTATTCCTGAAGGAGCTGAAGTTGGGTTTCAAAGCGAGTCTGAAAGTGAATATCTGGTGTTCAGAGTGAGACCCGCTTGAAGAGTATGATGCCATGTGGGTAGGTCGAGAGCAGGTGCGGCGGCTTTCGGGGAGTTAATTTTGGAACGCAAACTAGTTGAGGTGCTGGCGCAGAGGGCCCAACGCCCCGATCAATGCCGAACCTTCTAAACAGAGTGGGCATCAATTACGTAAGACTGCCTTCGTCCAAGAATTCTAACAATTAACATTGAATGAATTGTGGTAAGAGGAAGGTGGCCAAGCCACACAAAGGACTTGGGAAGACAGCAACTGTGTCATCGAACTAATCAGTTGCGATTACAGCCTGGAAGTCACCATGTTTCACACAAAATGGCCAAATTCATAATGAAGTCACGCCGCACGTTCAAAAATAGGTAGAAAACAGTCTTTGCCACGTCCTCACCAGCTCTCCGTTTCCTTGATCATTCGATAATCGCCAACCACCTACTGGGCTTAGTGCAATGAAACATGGGAGAAACATAACCTTTAGTTTTAAGCTATGCAGCCAACTCGTGGATTGACAGGACCGACGCTTAAGAGGTTTCTGAATCAGTGCTCCTCCTTCCTCCCATCAGCATTGTTCACTGGTCTCGGGTATATGCGAAAAGGGCCATCCAAACCGATTATACGCTTTACTGCCTATAAAGCCCCTTTAACTCGAGGGGCAGTTGAAATGGTCTCTAGTGTGAATGGTGTCACTGCGATCGGGGTGGTTAAGACTAGAACATCATTCCTGTGAGCATCCATACCTTCAATCTACTTTGCCCGCAATTTCCCCTAGTAGCTCTCACCGGTGCAATCCAGCCACTGAACACGACACCGCTGCCCCCAACTGTGCTGCTCAAATAAAGCACTCGTCAACTTCAATGGCCTTCAATGACTCTTTTTTCCGAAATGGTGCATACCTCATCGACAACGGTGTCCCCACCTACAAGGCCATCACTGTTGGCCGCTGTATTGAGATTGGTCATTTCAACGACACCCCACTGGTACCTTACCATCTTCCCTGTTACAGAACAACTCTATCCTGCATTTCACACGGGGAACGCCGTCAACTCTGGGATTGAAGTCACCGCAATCTCCCTCCCTTCTCCCACCAAACCAAATACCATCACTGCTGGACCTGGTGACTATACGAGAGTCACAAACTCGATCAGGGCGTTCGGGAGTGACTTCCTTCGTCACGATGCGATGGTGGCTAAAGTATACGCAAGCCGATGGGGACCTCGATAAGCAATTCTCAAAAGGGACTAACGCACTACTGAGTGCTGTGAATCTGATATGAAACTATGCATCTGCTCTTACAGCCTTTTGATGCAAGGCGAATGCTCCTGTCGAGAGCTGGGGTGTGGACGGTTTGGTGGTTCCGGCCGTTTGTGGTATATACCAACCCTGGTCCGACGTCGACGCTGGCATTCCAGGTGCATGCCGAAACGATTCTTGGGGTAAGTCTTCATATCTCTCTCTCACCCTCATCCTGACGCTTGCCGCAGAGAACGTATTCGTCACTGGTAACATGGATACTATCGGTTCATGGAACCCAAGCAAGGCGATCGCTCTCTCTTCTGCAGACTACCCCACCTGGAAGGGCGCCGTCACCGTCCCTGCAAATACGAAGTTCCAGTACAGGTATCAAGAACCATGGGTCAAACTTGAATTTGGGAGTCAGACCCCCATCATCAAAGCACGACTCCGGCCAAGGGGCAGAGTAGCACTGTCAAAGACAGCCGGCGAGAAGTGAAAAGAGCAAGAATGACTGGTTCGTGTGGAGGACTGTGATTCGCATGGTTTGGTATCCATTCAAAAATTTGGGCTTTTCTCGTGCAATTTGAATATATCGCAGTAAATGTTTCGTCCGGCCCCGTCCCAATCCATGTATATCAAGAAGGACAGGTTGAATGTCATTTGAGGTCCGACTCCAATTGTCAAGGCACGCCTCCGGCCGACGACAAGTTATATATATACAGCCTAGGTTGTTCAGATGTCGTTTCAGTCATCTAAGTATTTCTGGTTCACTGCGGGGGTAGGAAGACATTTAGGAACAACCTGAATATATTGCAGTAAAGTTTTGCTAATTACAATAGACATTTAGCTAAGTGTGGCCGTTTCTGGTACTAACAATTCTCTTCGAGCAGGTTTGATTACTAGAAGCCCTACTTGAAGATTGCATGAAGCCGCATGAAGCCGCACGAAGCTTGCGTGAAGCCTGTGTGAAGCCTGTGTGAAGCCTGTGTGCGGCCCACGCCCCACCAATGCGGCATTCGCGTGGTGAGAGTCGGGTCCGGTTGGGGTGTAACGCAGTCACGTCACAGTCGAAAGTCTCGTCACGTGCCAAGATCGATCCTCTATTTGTTTTGTGTTTTTCTCCACGTAGACTCCGGATGAAGTGTCGTCGAAGGTGGTAAGCAGACGGAACGATTCGGATTTCCAGCATCGTCAAAATTTGGTGCCTCCAGATGGCATTAGTTTTGAGTTTGAGGCGATCCACGTAAGGAGCCCCAAAGAGGAGCTAAGAACTCCGCCCAATGCCAGGAAACAGGAGAGTAGAGGGAGTTCATCAAAGCTGGAAGTTTGTTGCTCGAGAGAAATGGAATTGCTACCTGTAATTGACCTTAAGAGGCGAGGGTAGAGAGGCGATTTTAGCATTCGGAAATCTCACCGTTTCCACATTCTCCAACCAAAATTTCAATGCGAATGGAACAAGTGACTGGGGTTTATGCGTTTGCCTGATTGAGATAGGCGTCGAGTTGAGAATACCTGCGTCGAAAATTACCCAAAAATGACTTTTTGTAGCGACTCGTGCGGATCACCAATGTCGGTTGAATGGTGATTTTTGAAATTAAAAAGGTCTCCAACACGAGGACGTGGTTTGTTCGTGTGACAATCATACTTGAACTCCGAACTCAACCACTCCGGGCAAGGAAAGCCCGAAAGCGTGCAAATCTGTGTTCTGAAGACGCCACACCAATGGAAAATCAACCTAGCAATGTCAACCCGCGGGACGAGTGGGACAAGTTCGACAAGTGGGCGGAATTTCTGCGTCAAGACGGGCTGCATGGCGAATCGGGAACAAGCGGTAGGGATTCTGGGTCGGCGGATCAGCCCAGGGATGTACGGGAAGTCATACCGGAAATCGAGGGTAAGTCCATGGTTATTAGTATTGTCGCTGGCGAGGCATTGGCCGCTCCGGGGTACACGGTGACATAACATTAACGTATAGGTACCTTCACCACCAATGGTAGTGGTGTGAATGTCGCGGCGACACCTCCTGGCCCATTTGCTAGCCCGCAGGACAGCGTTGGCAGCAATTTCGTGAACAACCCGCTGGGAGCGACGACTCAGCACAGTACAGGGAATAGCCAAGGTAGCAAGGGAGATGCATCATACCTACTCGTTCCCGGACGCCTGAAGGGGTCGCCCGCATGTGTCAGAGCGATGTGGAATCCGTTCGGATGGGGGGAAAATGTGCTCACAGATCCACTTGTTGCAGACAGAGCTGGTGAAGGAGTGCAGGTAAGCCCCTCCTTGTTTCCCTCTGTACCATACAGTGACAGATGGGCAGACAATGCCCAGTCCCCAGCTCCCGTCTAACAGTACCTCCGTCCACCATCCTGGACCAAAGAGACACGCCAGTAGTTCGTTCAGAACGACTACATTTGCAGGGGCTGGTGGACAGGCGAGTGGTCCCAACAAGATGAATGACCGTATGCCACTTTCTTTGTTCGGTGATCCCTTTATGGCAATTCCTGTGGCGGATGGGATGCAGACCATGCCAGTTGCGCTGCCTATGAGTGATCGTTCGAGCGGCTCGCAGCCCGCCACCTCCCAAGATGGGAATCGTATGGAGGAGGAAGTCACTCCAGGAGCATACGAGGGAGGTCCCGGACATGCTGTACGTGGAGCCCTGGAGAGACCAATTGGAGTGCCTCCAATTGCAACTGGCCGCTCGCGCCGCCCCCTACGACCGGTGGACCCCGAAAACAACGTCACGAGGTTGAAAGCCCGTCTGGTTGAAGGCGGCGCAACTATGGAAACTGTGGATATATGTGATGACGTCTTCAAGGATGGTGTCACTAGAGAAGCACTTGAAACGCGCTTGACACACAGTCAGTGTAGGAGGCTTGGCCTTCGAGATGGGAAGACGTTCCAGTTATTTCTTGAGAAGGTCGAGGTTATGGGTGGGACGAGGCACCGTTGCCGTCTGTGTCCAAGAAATGATGCGATGTTGTACAGGAACCATCGAGATGCTTTGCGTCATTTTCTCAAGGACCATTTCGGATTATCTTTCGAATGCATGTATTGGTGAGTCTGGTCCAAAAGCGCCTAAACCGTCGCTTGCTTACCAGGGCTCATCAGCGTGTACAAGACCTTCACCAATCCAGAGTTGAAGAAGCATATTAAGAACTCGCATAGTGCGGTCAGAGAGCTGTGATGGAAATCATATATCGTGGAACTGTTCGTGGCTGGGTGCCCCCTGCGTGAATGAGAGTTAGTAGATAACGACGAGAGATTGCATGTTCTGCTTTACTTTCAACATACATATGCCTTAGCACGTATGATATTAGCTTGCGTGGTACTAGATCTTCTGGAGTGGCTTGGAGCAGTGGCCCGGGACCGATAGGAAGACGTGGTCGTATCCGCCGGTCAATAGGTAAGGGCGCCAGAAGGGAAGGGTGACCTGTGGGTAAGGGTGAGTGTCAGCGAACACGAGGGGCACAAGAAGATAGACGAGCGGTGGACAGAGGAAAATACATTCGCTCTTGCATGCGGTCGCTCTGGTATGGGTAGCGTGCATAACGCTACGAGCTTTTCTGTCGAAATCGCGCCCGTTGGGCCGAGGGATGTCCTTCTGACAAGCCAGCAAAGGAGCAAGAGAGCAGCAAGAACCGTTGACACGGTCGAAGAGGAAGCTGCCTATGACTGGAACCTCTGACCCCTAACTATCGACTAGGGCAAGTTAGAGGATAAGCTCACCACTGGGTGCCTTTCGAGGAGAAGAAATGGTGACGGCGTTGATGATAAATGCCATCTTCGAGAGGACGAATCAAAGGTCATTGCAATTTCCCTGTAGCAAGGTTCGCGGCGAGAGTCGTACGTCTTATACGGGCGATGACTATGAAGTGCGATCTGTGCGTTCACCGCATGGTTTGGCGTGTTTATCGACGTCTCCGGTGCGAAGCTCTGGCGGATTTGGCACGCGCTATGACGCCTTCTCGAGTCCCTTTAACACACACCAATGATGATGGGATTTAAGTGCTTGTGCCCAAAAGAGCGGTTCTAATGGGCGGGCGACATAGCGTTATCAATTGGCCGGGTAAATGGAGATGCCGAGGGAGGGGCATCAGGATGAGGCCAAGATGGGAACCACCTCTGTTGCGATGGTTGACCCCGAGAAGGTCAATCTGCTGCTACCATCAACCGACACAGACAAAGGATATCGGGGTGAGGCTGGGCGAGTAACTACGCCCAGAGGCCTTGTAAAACTGTAAACATTACTGGTGAGTCAGGCGTGTGGTCCAACACGGTGGTGGACGTTACATTTTTCCCAGCGGCGGGTCCACTCCTATGAGATAACCGTGACTAAAAGGAAACATGGGATAGCACTGAGTATGTAGGTATCGGCGAATATGGTGACCCATGGATGGCGACAGAAGGGTCACCTCCTTGAGGAACATTCCGTATCTTGATCAGTGCTTGTGAGTTATCTAGCCCAGCATCGGAACTGGTCATCCCCGGTCTTGCTGCGCTAACTACTCGACGCCGACTGCTCGCCTGTCGTCGTCAGCATGGTAGCAAGGGGGAAGTGAACGTTCCGTTACCTTGAATAAAGCTTGTGGACCAGGTTTGGCGAGCGCTGCGGCTGGCCGTGAGCACGGGAGGGCGAGGCATGGCCTGAAGAGCTACCTGCCACCTGCCACCGAGCAAGGCCCAGCAACTGACCTCACCCTGTCGGAAAACCTTCGGAGGGGCACACAGAGCCGGTCCAATGCCTCTCGTCCCCATCGACGTCCCACATCGACCACCGTATCACCTCATCTCTAATGCACTGCACTACGATATGATCAAGACCTCAAAAACCGCAAATAATGGACCGCGCATCGTCGACCGAGGTGGCCCGAAGCTCGTCAAAGTATATATATGGTCGCTGCCAAAATCTCAGGCGATGAGCAAATCACTCCATCAAACGAAAGAATGTAGTGTATTTAAGCATAAATATACATTATATAAGGCTCTTGCTCAAGCGTTACAAAGCCTTAGGGTTCACAAAATTTCGACCTGACATTCGATGACGAGTTCCGTCCCCGAACTTAAGAGGAGCAACGGGGTGTATAGCTTCGGTTGTCAAGCCTGCTTCCTCTGGGGAAAATGCACCAAGTACGGTTTTCGACTGGTTCGGTTGGGCGAGGATGCGATTCGTCACCGGCCGTACCACCATCTCTATCACCCATCCGTATCTGTTCTCTCGAGCGAAACCTGGTGGGGAGCTTGTGTCCTCTAACACTCGACTAGCCGGTAACTGATTTGGGATGACAAACAGGGATTCCACTTACGGGCAAATCTCGACCAAGTACCACCACCACCACCTTGAGTAGTCTCTCTCCCTGTTCAATGACCTATGTTAGGCCTAGCGGAACGCCAACTTCCATAGCCCGATCCGACAGTGACTAACGGCTTTACGACTTTACATTTCCTCCGTACAAGACTTACACCTTGACACCGCCTATTTCCTGTCTCCTGCTAGCACCATCAACATCGTCTTGTCATTCCCCAATCTCGTCCTCTGATATTACAACCACTGGGGACACTGCGTACCGCTTACAATGGATAAGTCGCGTCGTGGGGCAGCAGGCTGGCATGTCTCGAATCGGGAATTGTCCATTGGTTGCCGTGCTATTGTATATGCAGGGAGACCCCGGGGTGGATACGGGACGGGACTGGTATCTTGACAGCAGCTGGCGACTACGACGAAAAGACTGGTGTTTGTTGTCACCAGGCCTGTGATCCCATAACAACCGGAGGGCTGAGGTTTGTACACTGCAGCCGAAATTCCGACAGAAGGCTAATTAGAGAAGAAAACTCAGTGAGAATCGAAACATGATCAATTAGAGAGAATTCTAGGCCCGGCGGATATTAAACATGAAATTAGTGCATTATGCATCTTGTATGTATTAAGTTAGATGGCCAAGAATCCTCAAGTCTGGTGCTGGTCTCACAAATGGTGTGGAAGGTTCTGCTTGAAAACATTTCCACAGGAATGCTGTGGCCAAAGACGGTCAGAACGCGACTCTGAGGGGTAAATCAGAGATCCAACTCACCATTTGGGGCATTGAACAGTCGGACGTTCAACATGATCCTTGACTCCACGGCGTTTCAAGAAACGCTGACCACTGGAAAACTCCTAGTTTACCATGGCAGTGAAAGCAGTAATACTAAATTTAATATTCCATAATCCCGCATTGACCCTTCCAGGAGTAGGGCCGACGGTCAGAAGGTCCCCGAAGATGGGAAACAAGGCGCTCAGCTCTGAGCTCATGCCTCCCGCAAAGTCGACAAGCCATAGTGGATTCGCCGATGAGCTGGAAATAATACGATTTTCCAGCGTGTCTTAGCTCCTCGACTTGGTATTGCATCCATGAGGCAATTTGAAAGGCCACAACAATTGCACAAATCGTTGGGTCGATGATTGAAAGCGACTGTATTGGTACAGCAAGGATTCTACGCGGTCCGCTGTCCGCCGGTCGATATGGAGTCAATCCGAGTGCCTGGTTATTGATAGTACGGGGGAAGGTGGTAACTCAAGGGTCTGAGGCGATGTGGCCCATTGACAGGCAGGTATCTCTGCTGTGATAGGGGATCTTTGATTTGGTCGACCTGGCCGTAGAACACTGACGGGTTACTTGTGGTCAGCTGGGGAGGCACAGGGGTCCTACCGTCAGTCTCATAGGCTTTCGGGAGATATTGAGTATGCCCTGGTACGGCAACGGCTGAGGACTGACAGGATGGTGATGGTTGTAGATGAGAGTCGATCGGGAGGCTTTGTCGAGTCCTCCCAACAGGTAGTTCTGGGAGGTGAGTGACCGTGTTGTACTGGCTCATATTTCCAGCGAACGGAATGCAGTAGATTGGTCCCAAATCTGTCACACCCTGTAAGTGTACTGTTGAAACCCATATTCCGAACTTACCGCACTCAGGGACGACTTCTTTGGTATAATCTTGATGAGCAAATAGTGAAGCGGGGCCACAATCGATCTGTTCGAGTGGAGGCGGGACGAACGGGCAGACGAGCTCATGGGCTGGGTTCATGATAGTTGTGGCTCGAGACACCTCCTCCTGAAAAGGCTGCATATCTGAGTCCAAAAGTGGTTTGGGTGTCCGAGCCTCCTTTTAATGGCAACGTCAAGGGGCCACGTTCTCCGTCCAAATTGAAACGTCAAGGGAATAGCACGCACCCATATACCGGCCACCGGGTGGACTCAGCGGCTGCATATTTCCTTTGGCACGCTCCGTTGTTCTTGAATGGAGCCAGTACCGAGCGACCCTGGAGCGAGAACTCCGAGCCAACCGATTGATTCAGAACCGAACAAGAGGGGTAGGGTCCGCGCTGAGTGGATTTGCCTAAGCTGTGATGTTAAAACAAGGCCACAATATCCTACTGGAGAGCCGGAGGCGGAGACTAGGCATTTGAGTCACCTTGAATTGAACCGTGGGTGAAGTGATATCGACTTGCCCAGGCGGCAGAATTCGACGCGGCGGCGTACGTGCCAGATTGTTGCAAGGATAGGAGCAGTCGGTGGATGAAGGACTTGTGTCATTCTCTTAGTGCCAGCATGGAGGAGGATAACGAGATCGATCATGATGAGGTTGAGCCGAACCCTTCATCGTTGCCAAATCCGGCGTGATGGTAAGGTGGCGTAAAAGTTGTATCAGGGCTCCGTGCTAAACCGGCACGAGTATTTGGGAGAGTCGCATATGAATGTGATTTGGGTGGTGTGCAACGGTACTTTGGCTCGCATGGCGAGGGTCAATCAAAGCCCCGCTGGGGAACAAAGCTACGCCTCGGATCGCGCGCAATGCGAAATAAAAACGCGGGCCAAAAGTTGTAACTTTTCTTGATCAAGGAGCCCCTCTTTGCTCTCTTTTCAGTCCTAACTCTATTTCTTTTGGACCCACCCGGAAGAACATTATACGATCCGCTCTCCGTTCTCTTTGCTTGTTTGGTCGACACGTACACCCTGGGGTTAGTCGACACTCTGCGCCATCACCTTTAACTGATGCCCGGGATAGTGAACCCTGACTATCTCTATTCCTGCATCCTGCAAGCTGTGATTGGCAGTTTGGGAACATTGGTACAGCAATTCTCCTCTCGTCTTTAAAGTCTCCATAGACCGTCACGTCTCCGGACACGATTCTGACAGCGTTCCGCTCATCGGTAAGTAGGTTGTGCCCATGGCTAAAATCGAGGAGGTTGAAAGCCATAGCGTGACATGTCCATGGCGTTCCTAGCGAACCAAAGATTTGTATTCATGATATAGCCTCTACTGAAGACTGTGGACACCCTCAGCGCGATGGACCAGCACTGTGACCTCGATCATTCGATTTGCCGACCACCTTCTGGGGTGAGGCAATCAAACATGGGCGAAATAGCATTTATGGCCGATTATCAAGCTCTATTTATGCCACGCAACCGATTTGTGAAACGTAACTGGTACGATCTCTGGGGAGGTTCCTGGATCACCGTTTCTCACCACGGTCGTCCAGTATTGTAGGCTGAGAAAGGATATTGCTCTCGTCACTGCACTCACCGCAATATGCAGTACCCAAGCTGGTGCTTCCCCAAAGCTATTGGAGCTCGGGGCATGATCGTATCGTCCCCAATGTCAATGATGGCAACGTTAATAGGAGTGTATCGTACTCAAACACGCTTCTTGGGAGCATCCGCACTTTCCATTTCGATTCATTCACAGAGTTCTCCCAGAGTACGTCTCACCGATGCTCCATTCAGCGGCTGGATGCAGTGAAGCTACCTTCCCACCTTGCTCAGAAAAGCACTCGCTAAACCCAAGGTCTACGTCCGCTCCTTCCAAGATGGTACTTACTCCACTACCAACGGTATTTCCGCCAGCCAAACCATCGCAGTCGACTGCTATTTTGAGGACGGTTGGTCCAGCACCAACCCTGGTATCCTACTACCCCTACTGCAACAGAATGGCATAAAGTGCTAGTTTACACATGGGGTGCCATAGACTCAGGAAATGAAGGCACTGCGATCCCCCTTCCGTGCTTCAAGTAGCTACTGAGACTGATGTCTATTCGACGACCGTCTATTCGACCAAGACTCTTGCCGACGGGTTCCTCGCAACCGTACCAAATATGGTCCAGTCGATGGAGACCGGCATGGGCAATACCCGAAGGATTACTGGTGCTCCGCTGAGGGCTTGACCTGGAGTTAGGCATCTTCTCTCATCACTTTTGATGACAAGGTGAATGTTCTTCTCGAGGGCTGAAGTGCGGACAATTTGATTGTTCCCTCGGCCTGCGGTACCAACCCCGGCCCAATTTCTACGCTGATGCTGATGTTCCAGGTGTATAGGGTATGGACGGTCCGTGGCCGAAATCGCAATTCATAATCAGTACATGTAGTTAAAATTCTGTATTAAGTAATATAATATCCCATAATATCCATCTACTTTTGTGAAATTTTTAGTAGGAATTGCCTCAACCGTTCCTCAAGCAGACTGATGAATGCTTGTGCTTGCTATAGCATTTCATTGGTGAGCGATAGAATTCATATTAATTCACCAAACATACACTAGACATATAATAAAAGTGCAGTAAACAATTGGCATTTCAAAAAATTCCTTCATGTAGTGCCCAAGCCATGAGGCATCCATGCCCCCTGTGTTCCCCAGCCAACTCACCTTCCTCCACAGCCAGGTTGCTACACAGATACCTCCAAATGGTTCGAATTGCCAAGAGTGAAGCCGCAAAGAAGCAAATCAACTGCAGGAAAGTTGCTGAGAGGCATCAAGCTGCTATCAAGGAATATCAAAGCTGTGTTACTACAGGTCCCTTAGGGATCTTAGAGCTGCACATAATGCATGGAGGATGCAAGCTAATGCTGATAGGGCAGCAAAACATGCCCAGAATCTTGTAGAGTGGCAGCTGAGGTGTGAGGCACTTCCTCGAGGTGCTCGGAAACCAAGAGGACCAGTGCACCCAAAGCACAAGGACACTCCAGCATGATTTGTGGGTGTTAGCAGGTGGAAGAAACCAGCAGAGCGACATGTGGTTGGAGACAGTGATGAGTGGGACGAAGATGAAGGGGATGAGGAGGCTGAATAGAGTTCAAAACATATGCTAAGGTTGTTAGATGAATTTATATAATTATTTTGAAATGCAGAAAACCATCATGAATTGACCAGGGAGCAATCGGCCAAGGATTGTCTGCAGGTGGGATTGAAAGAAGCCCACAGGGCGCATTTCTCAGCCAATTTACCTCAAATTTTGTACATAGAGCCAAAATTGAAAATATAATATGATATATAGAGTAGTTTAGTCGTTCTATTTACAGGGAGGGCTCAGCAGATGGGCCGGTCAAGGACCGTCCATACCCTGGATGTCGAAACGAATTTTCGAGAAAGGACTTTTGTTTCTCCCGCTCACCTCATACTGAACCATGGATATTATCGGTTTATGGAACCAATGTAAGGTAAATCAGTCTCCCATCAGGGGGCCACCCAAAGTAAAATGACATTGTCCCTGCAAGTCCGATCCCATTCCCAAGTTCGACCCCATTCCATGTGTATCACAGGTTGAATGTCAATTGAGGTCCGACTCCAATTGTCAAGGCACGCCAGCCGAACGACATGTTATATATACACAGCCTAGGTTGTTCACATGTCTTTTCAGTCATCTGAGTATTTCTGGTTCACATTTAGGAACAATCTGGGTATATTGCAGTAAAAGTTTTGCTAATTACAATGGACGTCTAGCTAAGTGTGGCCGTTTCTGGTACTAACAATTCTCCTCGAGCAAGTTCGATTATTGGAAGCCCTGCTTGGAAATTGCATGAAGCCTGCACGAGGCCTGCACGAGGCCTGCGTCAAACCTGCGTCAAGCCTGCGTCAAGCCTGCGTCAAGCCTGCGTCAAACCTGCGCCAAACCTGCGTCAAACCTGTGTCAAGCCTGTGTGGAGCCCATGCCCCACCAATGAGGCGTTCGCGTGGTGAGAGTCGGTCCATGAATGGAGAGTCGGGTCCGGTTGGCAGTCACGATGTAACGCAGTCACGTCACGGTCGAAAGTCTCGTCACGTGCCAAGATCGATTTTGTGTTATTCTCCACGTAGACTTCGGATGAAGTGCCGTTGAGGGTGGTAAGTAGACGGAACGATTCGGATTTCCAGCATCATCGAAATTTGGTGCCTCTCAAAGGCGTCGGTTTTGAGTTTGGGGCGATCCGCGGAAGGAGCCTCAAAGAGGAGCTAAGAACCCCGCCCAATGCCAGTAAAAGAAGAGGATAAGGGAGCTCATCAAAATCGGAGAATTGTTGTTCGAGAGAAATGGAAGTGCTACCTGTAATTGACATTAGGAGGAGAGAGTGGAGAGGCGATTTTAGCATTCGGAAATCTCACCGCTTCCACATTATCCAACCAAAATTTTCAATGCAAAAGAATCAAGT
>Ga0307515_10016555_pt1 | contig 13493 bp, 9 predicted proteins | sample 17_EM_MG_FD_194513 | JGI IMG/M metagenome (GOLD analysis project Ga0307515, IMG submission 194513) | Populus trichocarpa ectomycorrhiza microbial communities from riparian zone in the Pacific Northwest, United States - 17_EM | ecosystem: Host-associated > Plants > Roots > Unclassified | place...
TTTCTGAACCTCCTCAATTAATTTTTTTCTGATTCTTCCTGAGCGCTCCCACCTCTTATTATTTTTCTAATCTCCTTTGGCTTTTTATTTTTATTTTTTGTGGGGACCCAAAAATGGGTTACAACATCTTTCATAACCAAAAACCACAACCTACATTACGTGCCTGTAGAAGTCCTTTCTAATCAAGAAAGCAAGCAACCAGGGACAATAAACAATGCTCTCAAAATGCAAAGAGTACTTTTTCATAGGAATCATGCCATCGAGAACAAACTAATCATTATTATTCATGCTGATAAAATAAGTGTTCAAGAAGAGATAAATTTTTCTCAAACAAAACCTCGAGTTTTTGCTCGAGCCCTTCACTTTGAAACCTATAAAAATAGAAGGTCACCTCTTGATGTACCTTCACCAAATGACAAATATTGCCAACACAGGAGCAAATCATTTGTTTTCCAAGAAAAAACCAGAGAGTTGCAAGATTTCAAAAGCAAATTGTTTTAAGCTTACATCAAAACAATTTATGTTTTTAAAATGCAAGATCAAGATTTCAAAATTCATTTTAGAGAAATATTCCTCTACCAAACTGAAAATAAGAGAAATGAGAGAATGGTCACTTAAAATCATCATTTGTCTGATGCTGACAAAGCACACTTAGGGGTAATGGCCAGTACAAGGGGGTAACATTGTGTTTAGAAGGAAAATCAATCCCTTCTAAAAAAGAGAGAAGAACATCTCCTACAACAAGACAAGGGGGCATTTTGATTTACAAAGGGCAGTTTGATCCCTCCAATAAGTGACACCAAGTGTTTAGTAAATGATCCTCTCAAATTATATGACGAGACAGAAAATCTCTAGCAAGCAAGTGGGCGATGATGGGCTTCATGAAGGCTGAGTTGTGTAAACAAATATGGGAAAAGACTTACATGGGCCAACTCGAGTGGGCTAGAAGTCAAACGACAAATATGACCTAAATCTGAGATAACAAGTCCTCATCAATCAAGCAGCGAGAAGATTAAGAAGAAATGGAGGCCTACATTTCAAATCAAGTAAAGATGCATGCATATCATCTAACTTTTGAGACATTGGACAATGAGTTTTGCAAAGTTCACAAGAGAAATCTCTGACAAGATCCATCAAATGGAAGGTCGCCTTGAAATGGCTAAGATTGAAATTGCTTTTGGAAAAATTTCACTTTTGAGAAATTTTAACCTGGGCAGGCCGCCCATGAGAATTAGGCCGCCAAAAAAAAATCTTTGTATTTTTCTACCACCTTTCATTTCCCATCACTAAGGTAGTGCGTTTCCTAACCCTACCTATTTTTCTACCGCCTTTGAGCCCTCAGCTCCTTTCGAGTGTGCCTTTGAGCCCTCGAGCATTCAAGATAGTGCGTTTCCTAACCCTACCACTTTCGAGTGCACCTTCGAGCCCTCACCTCCTTTCGAGTGCGCCTTTGAGCCCTTAAGCATTCAAGATAGTTTGTTTCCTAACCCTACCACTTTCGAGTGCGCTGTTTCCTAAACCTACCACTTTCGAGTGCGCCTCCGAGCCCTCACCTCCTTTTCAAGTGCACCTTTGAGCCTCATCATGACATCCCTTTAAGACTTTTCTTTTCTTTCTTGGGTAGGTCACTCATTACAATGAGACCTTTTCTTGGGCAGGTCACCTATTACAATGAGACCCTTTCCTTTCTTTTTCCTGTGTAGGTCACCCATTACAATGAGACCACTTCTAAAAAAAAAATGATGATGAAATTTCTCTATGTAGTTTTCACCATCGAGCAGGTCGCTTAGAAAAATGAGACCACTCGCGAAATCCTTCGCGTTTCTTCTTCCTATCGGGTCGGTCGCCTAGAACAATTAGATCACTCGCGAAATCTTTTTCACATTTTATTCTTCATCGAGCAGGTTGCCTAGAAAAAAGAGACCACTCGCGAAATCCTTCGTGTTTCTTCTTCCTATCGGGCTGGTCGCCTGGAACATTTACATCACTCGCGAAATCCTTTTCGTGTTTTATTCTTCATCGGGCAGGTCACCTGAAAAAATGAGACCACTTGTGAAATCCTTAGCGTTGCTTCTTCTTATCTGGTAGGTCGTTTGGAACAATTAGGCCACTCGCGAAACCCTTTTCATGTTTTATTCTTCATCGGGCAGGTCACCTAGAAAAATGAGACCACTTGCGAAATCCTTCGCGTTGCTTCTTCCTATCGGGCAGGTCACCTGGAACAATTAGACCACTCGCGAAACCCTTTTCGCATTTTATTCTTCATCGGGTAGGTCGTCTGGAAAAATGAGACCACTTGCGAATCCTTCGTGTTTATTCTTCCTATCGAGCAGGTCACCTGGAACAATTAGACCACTCGTGAAACTCTTTTCGTGTTTTATTCTTCATTGGGCAGGTCGCCTGGAACAATTAGACCACTCGTAAAATTCTTTTCGCGTTTTATTCTTTATCGGGCATGTCGCTTGGAACAATTAGACCATTTAAAAAAAAACAAAAAAGGGGTAAGAGTTTTTACGCTTATTTTTCTTAACAAAACTCACTATACAAAGTCAGAAGAAAATGAATTTTCCAATACCTTTGCACCGTAAGCATTGTAAAGAGGGGGCAACTGTCATAACCCAATTTTGGGCAACATAAAATTCAAAAAAATGAAATGAAAAATTGAGGTTTGGATCAAGGCAACACAAATTGGAAGCTTTGAGGGGTTAATCATGTTGGGTTTATGACTTTGGAAGTTAATTTTGAAAGAAATCAAAAGAATTAACAAGTATGGGGTTTCAATTAAACTTTAATTCGGTTTAATTTATTTATGGGCCCCTCGCACTTTATTTTATTTTTTTTCTTTGTGCTTGCATTTTGTTTTAGCCATGTGCTGAATCTATGGACCATTATTGTTGAATGCAAATATGTCATGCAAGGTTTTTTTATTTCCATCTGAAAGGGTCAATAAAAATAAAGGATAAACAAGGAAAGTCGCATAGAAAATTTCTTCTTCAAATTCATTTTTTACAAAAGCATTCACTGACGCCAGAGTCAGGAGTATCGCATTTTTTTGGATTTGCATGATATTTACCAACGTTAGAGTTGGAAATATCAGTAGGAATTGTTCACTGACGCCAGAGTCAGGAACGTGAAAGGAAGGATAAAAAAAAAAGGAAAAAAGAGAACAAGTTATTAGCAATTTTAGACAAAAAACTAGTAATGCAGCCTGCCTTAGGTAGGACGCTTAAGGGGTGATAACATCTTCTCTTTTGCGTAACCAGTCTCGTACCATAGAATCTTTGTTGACCAGTTTAGGGTTCCTAATGACCATAATACTAGGTGACGACTCCTTAAACAAGACCTTTTCCTTTAAAAGAAGAAGATGTCAGATATCTGTTTTTTTTTTTCCAATCTAGAGATAATTTTTAATTGGTCATCGCGATGTCTGGGTGTGACAATATTAACAAAAACAAAAACCATTACAAAAGACAAAAAAGCCTCTTGACCTAAGCTATATTTATATTTTTTTTGCTTCTAAGGGTACCTTAGTAATTATATTATGCTAACAAAGATAGAAATCCGAAAATGTCTCCGCCCAAACATGGTGGGATACCGTATAATCGAGGAGGCCCACAAGGTTATGGACATGGGCTGAATTTAAAAGGTAATTAAAAATTAGTTCTATTTATTGTACCATCAAAAAGTGAAAAGGAAGGAGTTCCTGGCTTTGGAACAAGGGGATATATCGATTCTAGACTACAAGAGGACGTTCCATGATCTCTCCATGTTTGCTTCTCATTAGTGTCCTATCGAGCACCATATGATTGATATGATGTGAGATGGGTTGCGATGGGAATTGAAACAAAGTTTGATCACTCACAAGTTTGAGACTGCCAGAGAACTGATTGAGGCAACATATACTTTAGAGGCTTGTATGAAAGATTGCTAGCAGGGCCAATCAGGATTGGATAAGCACAAGGAAATTGGTATTTCTTTTAGTAGACCACCATTTCTAAGAAAAGGTAAAGGGCAGTTTAGACAATTTAGAAAGAGCGGAGGAGCAGTAACTACAGGAACCATCTAGAGCATAGGTATTAGATCTACTGAAAGGTAGTCAAATCAGTAGGGTGTCCCTACTCGAGGGACTATAAAGTAGAAGACTATCACATACCCCCTACTAGGATAGGTTTGGGAGGAGGCACCTAGAAGACTGTTCTACTACACCAAAAATGTGTTATGTTTGTAGAGGGGAGCACATATGGAAAGACTATTCATATTTAGGTAAAGGGTGCTTTTATTGTGGAGGATAGGATCATTTCTAGAGGAACTTCCCTAGGAGGACTGAGTTTACACGTGGATAAAGATAGCTGGTTTGAAGTCAATAATAGTCTCTCATTGTAAACCAACTAGCTAGAAAAACACAGTCTGGGATCAGTGGTACCAGAGGACGACCTCGAGCTTTAGGTGACAAGACTTAGGGCATAATATTCCATATGATACAGGATGATGCTAAAGTTGCCCCTAGTTTTGTGGCAGGTACATTGTAGTTAAATTCCATCTGGGCTACACACTTCTTTTTGACAAATAAAACTCATAACCTTAAAATTGGGGAAAAATTCATGTAGGGCACAAAAAGGGTTTTCTATAAGTATTCCTCTAGGTGAAAATGTTGATATTGATCATTTGTATAAGGGAATTAAAGTTGACATTAAAGGGTGTGAAATGAGTGCAAACTTAATACCCTTGGAATTGCATGACTTTGATGTCATCCTGGGTATGGATTGAATAGGCACATATAGAGCACAATTAGATTGTTTCGAAAAAACAGTGACTCTATATGGACCAAATGGTAGGACGATGATTTTTAGATGCGAAAGAAATGTCATACCAGATTATATGATTTCAATTATAACCACTAGAAAATTGATGAAAAAAGGATGTATGACATATCTTGCTTATGTAATCGACTCAAAGAAGGGTAATGTTGAACTATCAAATGTCCTAATAGTGAGAGAATTTTCAGAGGAGCTACCAAGATTGCCTCTAGAGAGAGAAGTATAAGTCGTTATTAATGTATTACCCTATACCGCACCAATAACACAACTGTCATATCGAATGGCTCCTATGGAGTTAGCCGAATTGAACATTTTACTACATGAATTGTTAGATAAAGGGTTGATACGCTCGAGAAATTCACCTTAGGGAGCCCTAATATTATTTGTTAAAAAGAAGGATTGCACCCTTAGATTTCGTATTGATTATAGGAAGCTAAATAAGGTGATGATGGAGAATAAGTATTCGCTGCCAAGGATAAATGACTTGTTTGATCAATTGACAGGTGCTGCAATGTTTTCAAAGATAGACTTAAGGTCAAGATACTACTAGTTAAAGATTAATGAGTAAGATATTCAGAAGACTGCATTCAGGACTCGCTATGGACATCTTGAATTTCTTCTAATGCCATTTGGACTGTAGAATGCTCCAACGATATTCATGGAATTGATGAACACGGTTTTTCAGCCTACTTAGGTAAGTTTGTGGTATGATATTTTGGTATATTCTAGTTCCCAGTTAGAACATGAACAACACTTGAGACATGTATTACAAACCTTGAGAGATCACTAGCTATACGTTAAGTTTAGCAAGTGTGAATTTTTCGCTAAATGAGGTAATCTTTCTAAGACATGTTATTTTAGGGGAAGACATATTTATGGACCTGAAGAAAGTGGAAGTTGTTTTCAAATGCAAGAGTCTTATGAGTGTTGTTGTTACCCATTTTCAGGGATCCCCATTCAAAAAAGAGAAAATACAAACAAATCAAAAACATTGTCAGAAGAAAACAAAAAAAAAATCAGTGAGAAGAGGACACCAGGGTATCCAGAAAATGACCAAACTTTGGTTGAGGAGGTTAAAAAAATAAAAAGATTGAAATTTGACAGTATATTTTCTACTGATGCAAGCCCTGTTGGCAAAGAAAATTCAATTTAAGAAAGAGAAATTCAAAATTAGATGTTTAAGGACCCAATTAGATTTTACTGAATGTTTAATTGAATTTATGAAGGGTTTAATTACAAGAAAATTGATTTTTTTATGTCAATTTGGGCTTTAATGGGAAGAAATTAAAGTTTAGGGGTCAAATTGTAATTTGTAAGAGTTAATTTGGTCAAATCAGGGGCTTAATTGCATAAAAATTAAAGTTTGGTGGGCAATTAGGGACTTGATCACAGAAATCCAAAACCAATGACAAAACTAGAAAAGGCACGCTAATATAAGGGCAGAAATTGACTGAATCAGGTGGCCAAATTGAAGAAATTGGAAGTTTGTTGACCAATTGAGGGTCAAGAAGCACAAATTCAAAACCAAGAACCAAAGTGAAAAAGGGAGCCAACTTTAGGGTTGGTAATTGAATTTGGCAAGGATGCAATTGAATTGATTCTTAAAAACAAAATCCCAATTGAAGACTTGATTGAATAAATAAAAAATTATGGACTGATTTTGAAATAGAGCTTTCTTTGGCGATTTCATTTAAATGAAACAATGTGTTTTGTACAAAATGATGTCATTTCATTCACTGTTATTAAAAAAAAAAACAACAAAATAGTGTTGTTTTGATGGCACTGTTTGCCATCTTCTTCCCCTTTACACATTGCAGGTAAGGGAATAAGGTTTTTCTTCCCCTTCTTTTCATCGTCTCTCTCTCTCTCTCTCTCTCTTACTTACCTAAAAACCCCGACACAACCCACATCCCTCTCATGGCCTACCATCGAGATGAAAAAATAGAGGGGACAAGCCCTATGGATGGCTGCACAGAGATCGCCCAAGCTACCTTACCCCTTCAGCATGACAGGACAGGGGTAGGGTAGTTCTCTCTCCCCCTCCCCCCTATAAATACCCTTCTTACCAGGAGGATGTGGGGGGGGGGCGAAGAGAGGATGAAAAGACAACAAAAGAGAAAAAAACAGAAATAAGAGAGGAAGAAGAACAAAAACGAAAGAGAAAAAAATAGAGGAACGGGGAAAACAGAGAAAGAAAAAAAAAAGAAAGGAAAGGAAAGGGAAGAAATAGAAAAGAAAGAAAGAAGAAAGGAACGAACACATAGAGAAATAAGAAAGAGAGAAGAGGAAGACAAACTCCCCAGCCTCTCACCATCTTCTTCCCTATGTCAGCTTCGTTGCAACGCCTAGAACTACCGCCGCCGTGAGCCACCACCAGGTCAGCTTCCCCTTCTTCTTTTTCACCCCTCATCTCCACTGTTCTGCTGGTGAACAATGGAGCCCATTGTTCTTGGGCCGGACCTATGCCGACCCATACCAAAATGTCTGGGTCGGATTTGACCTAGTATCATTAGAAAAGAGATTGTTGGGCTGACATCAACCCAACCCCTTTTTTAGGTCGAACTCGTCCCAATTTCTTTTGGGCTAGTCTTGGCCCAACCAGGATGAGCTCAGCCCATATATATTTCAAAAATACCAAAAAAATTATTTTATTTTTTAGTATTTGAGATTATGAACTTATACGTAAGATGTATTCCTGAATTTAAATAAAAAGGTATTTTTTTTCTTTTACATAGACATTAGAACGATTAGGTTTTTACCTAACAAGATAAGGATCTCCTTACTGTAGAGAACTTTTCTTAAACCTTAGATAGACCAACTATTAGAAAACACAACAATAACTTAGTTTATATCAAACAATTAAACAATGTAGCTTACCTCAGTTAAAACATATTAGATACATTCCCTCTACACAACCAGTTCCCGTGTCTAATCTCTGAGACCAGTTAGGGTTCCTAGTAACCAAAATAGTAGGTGACGACTCTCATTCCCTCTTCCTACTGATAAAGGACAAGAATTGAAGGAGGATGATCGCTGCGACGCCGCACACATGCGACAAGTGTAACAGAAATTCGTAGCTTCCTCAGGTTTGCAAGGTATTATATGAGATTTATTGAGGGGTTTTCTACAACAGCAACTCCTCTTACTCGATTGACACAGAAGGAAGTCAAATGGGAATTGTCGGAGGAGAGTTTCCAGGAACTAAAAAGGAGACTCACCATCGCTCTAGTACTAACACTTCCTTCAAGGTCTGATGGGTGTGTGATTTACAATGATGGATCAAATAAAGATTGGGATATGTCTTGATACAATATGGGAAGGTTATATAGGTTATGCATCAAGGCAACTGGAGCCACACAAAATAAATTATCCAATTCATGACCTAGAACTAGCTGTCGTGGTATTTGCATTGTAGGTATAAGGACATTACTTGTATGGGTCTCAAGTACACATTTACACTGATCATAAGAGTTTAAAATATTTGATGACTCAAAGGGAGTTGAATATGTGATAGAGGAGATGGATAAATTTGATTAAAGATTATGATTGTGTTATAAATTATCATCTAGGAAGGGAAAATGTAGTTGCATATGCCCTTAGCAGAAAAGGAAAGGATGTGATGTAAGAATTGGGGCAATGGGATAAAGGAAATATAATGGAGTTGAAGAAACTTGATGCTCGATTAGAAATTGGACCCAAAAGGATCCTTATTGACACAACTTAGAGTACGATCTATATTTAGAGACAAAGTACTGGAGGCCTAGCAAGGTGATGTTGAAGTGGAAAAAGTGATGAATAGGATTACGTTGGGGGTCGAAACACCTTTTCAAATTCTAGAGGATGAGATGATTGTGATGGGAAGACGTATATATCTGCCAAGAAAATAAGTTAGTGAAGAATGAAGTATTAAAAGAAGCCCACAAGTTGAGATTTGTTGTACACCCTAGGCATACCAAGATGTAAGAGACTTGAAGGATATCTATTGGTGGCTAAATATGAAAAGAGAAATAACAAAGTATGTGGCTAAATGTAATGTATGTCAACAGGTAAAAATGGAACATCAAAAAGCCAGTGGGGCCACTACAGTCACTATTGATACCCGAATGGAAGTGAGAGGATATCACTATGAACTTCATGTTTGGATTGCCAAAAGGAAGAGAGGCAATGATGCTTTTTTTGCCCATGAAGATGATAGATTCAATTGAAAAATTGGCTAAATTGTATGTAAACAAAGTGGTAAGGTTACACGGAGTACCAGTATCGATGGTTTTAGATCGAGATCCTAGATTCACATCTTAATTATGGCCAAGTATTCAACGTGTTCTAGAGATGAGATTGAATCTGAGCACAACTTTTCATTCTCAAACTGATGGACAGTCTAGAAGAATAATTTAAACCCTGAAAGAATTGTTAAGAGCTTGCATTTGGAATTTTAGGGGCAACTTGGAAGATCATCTGCCACTGGTAGACTTTACTTACAATAACAATTATAAAGCTACAGTAGGAATAGCTCTTTACGAAGCCTTATATGGTAGAAAATATTGGACCCTTGTTTGTTGGGAAGAAGTGGGTGATAGGAAATTGATTGGGCTATAATTGGTTTAGATTACCTTAAAGAAGGTGAAAAATATAAAAGATAGAATGAAAATAGCTTAAAAGATCTATGCAGATATTAGGAGGAGACCCCTTAATATTAATGTACGAGATAAGGTACACTTGAAAGTTTCACCTTGGAAGCATATGTTATGTTTTGGCATGAAAGGAAAGCTAGCACTGAGATACATAAGGCCTTTTGCGATTGTGAAGAGAATTGGGCTTGTAGCAAATCATTTGACTTTGCTCCCATATCTAGCTAAGATCTATGATGTCTTTCATGTCTCATTGATACGCAAGGCTGAGATAAGTCCTTTACGAGTGTTGTCGTAAGTCCCTATAGAGATTGAGGACTTAACCTTGAAAGTGAAACTTGTAATAGTGTTGGATCGCGGCGAGAGAGAGTTAAGGACTAAGAAGATACCTATAATTAAAGTTTTATGGAGAAGTTCTCAAATGAAATAGGAGACTTGGGAATGAGAGTCAGAAATGAGAAGAAAATATCCCGAACTATTCTCTAATATAGGTAAAAATAAAAAACTTAAATTTTGACGATGAAATTTATATTATGAGGGGAGAAGGTAAAGCCCAATTATAATTTTAGAGATTTTTTTTGGAATAAAAAATTATTTAATGTAAATGAATAAATTTTTGAGAAATTAAATTTAAGATAGGGATAAAATTGAAAAATTGGAAAGCTAATAACACAAATTAAACTAAAAAAAAAATGTGGGGTTTCTTGTATAAATAAAAGAAATATTGGGCCTTATGGGTAAATAAAGAAAATTTATATATATATAAGTATGAATAGTTCTTTTAAACACCATAGCTACCGACCAAAGAAATGGAAAATATTGAAGAGAAAATTTATGAGGAAAACTCATCATAAAAACACAAGAGAGGTAGATTAAGAAATCAAAGTGTGTTAGGGAGAGAATTGAGCAAAAAAATTTGGTTAAGGGTTTTTGGAGGGAAGAAAGAAAAGTGAAGAAAATGAGGTATTTTCAAGCTTTCAACCTTTCTTTTCTTTGAGTTGGGATTTAAGAAACTCTCCAAAAAACAATTGATTTAAATGGTTTTTGTGTGCAATGTTGAGTGAGAAGTTTAAAGGTATAAGGATTCTTGAAATTGAATGTTAGAGTGTTAGATGATGTGTTTTGATTATTAATTAAAGTTTAATAATGTGAAAAATAATTGGGTAACAACTAAATTTAGAAATTTTATTCCACCTCTTAGGCAAAGCTTTCAGCCACATAGAAAAAAAACTGGTGTTTGAATTATTTAATACAAATGATAGACTTATTGTGTAGAATTGTGTGTTTGAATGAAAAATGTAGGGTGAAGACTGAAGTGATTGAAAAAAAAAATGCCTATGGAAGGAGACAATTTCAGCCAAGACAAAATTAATTAAGATGGTTAATTTACTATGGTGTGTGATTATTAATGTATAAATTAAACTATTGATGGATGAATAAGAGATTTGTATTTAGAAAATTTGAAATGAAATATTATTCCGCATTTATGCATAAGTTTTTGGCTAGGAAAAAGAAAACAAGAAATTTATGAGTTTCTATTTTTTTAAAATTGGAAAATTTGTTTGAGATGTGGAAATTGAAATTTAGACTATATATGGATAAAGATTCAAAATTTATAAAATGCACGTGTTGTTACATATGAGATCGTAGGTACAACTCAACAACAGGGGGACTAGTAAAGCTCATGTTCTAAGTTGGTATTAGACACCATGACTTTTTATTATTTATTTAAAGTTAAGCATGATAATGAGATTTTGGTTAAGTTATAACTTATAGGATCTTGTAATATGTTGAGCTAGGTGTTCTAGAATAAGAACTAGCGTCTAGTTTAGGCATGTCGAGCTAGTTATTCTGGAATATGGATTAGTGCTCGATTTGGAGATGTCGAGCCAGTTATCCCATAATAGGAGCTAACACCTTAATTGGACATGTTTGGTTAGTTATTCTAGATTTGAGATTTATGTCTGGGTATGGAAAATGCGAATAATTTGGATAAGGATCTATGTACGATATTAAAAAAATTCATTATGAAAATAAAAAGTTGTATAAGAGGGGACTGAAATTATTAATGACTTAGAGTTGTGATGTCTATAAATGGTTGATTTATTTAAGTTGAATTAAGAAATTTTTACTTAATATATATGTTATATTTAAGTGAATAACTTTATATGAAATAATTTTTAGATACCTCGCAACAATAAATTGATCCATAGTTTATTTTTAGTAATTCTACTTTTGTATTAAAAATTGCAATGTAACATGTTAAATCATTTTGTATGTAAAAAGTCCTAAGATGATATTATTTTGACTTATTTTGGAATGTTATAAATTATTATGTATGCTGTAATTTTAATTAGTTTGAAATCTGGATGATTTAAATTAGGTTTTAATTTTAATTTTACTTTAAATCCTTAGATAAAATATTGCCATAATTAATTCATGCCTAAATTATATGTAGTGATAATAACCATAAAAAAATATCAACAATAGATATTTTCTTTTAAATCATATCATTAATTAAAATGCTAGAAATTATTATTGAATGATGCCGAGATTGTTTGGAGTCTTGGATGATAAAACACTAAAATAGTGTAAGCTTTTGATAGTCAGGTTATGAAAAAAAGAAGTTGTTGAGTCGATAACTTGAAAATGAAATTTTAAGGGAAACTGTGTCAAATTTTCGGTGTGTATATATATATATATATATATATAATTCATGCATTTATTGCGTTTATATATTAATTGTACATGGAGTATTGTGAAATTAAATTGGGGTTGCTACATGTATGAACAAACATTATTGGATTCAACTACATGCTGAGCCCAAGCAAACATGGGGCTGACATGCTACTAGACCCATAGCTTGTGAGCTTGGCATTGTACCAAACCTAAATGGGTATGAGTTTGGTGAACTACCAGATCTAACGCTCTTGAGCTTGACTGCGTGCTAAGCCCAATTGAGCATGGGTCTAGCGAACTGCCAGACCCATTGCCCCTGAGCTTGGTAATGTGTTAAGCGTGAAGGGCTAACGGTCTAGAAACCAAAGTGATATTTTACAGTACGAACGTCTTTATAAATTTTGTCAAAGTAATGCAGAATGTCCAAAATAAAAAAAGAGAGTGAAAGAGTGATTATTCAACCATTAAAAGGTTTGTTGCCCCACAACTAAAAAAAGGTAAAGTTGAAAGCATTTTTACTCTACACATATAATTTATTATTCACCGTAATAGTGTAATTATGTTTTTGTTATTTTCAAAAAAAAGTCAAAGGCCTTGGTATTAAGGGTATTTCAATCATTTCTCACAACCCATTAGTTATTAAAGAATTGATCAAGAGTATAAGTGTCTTTTTATTTTTTTAAATACAGTAAAATAACAAGTTTACCCTTGGAATAAAAAAAAATTAAACCATGCATCTAGGGACTTTTGGCCTTTTCACTTTGTTTTTTTTATTACCAGATTCATCGAGGGCAATTTGATCTCTAACTAAAGGTTAATTATTATTTAAATGAAAAAAATTGCAAGTGTATGTGGCGCACTCGCTAGTGTTTATGAGGTGCTCACACATTTTGGTAGGTGTGTGCGGCATCTTCTAGTGGAAAAATTACATCATTTTCTTGTTGTTATGGCGTGTGTCGGTGGTGGTGGGCTGATTTGTCACTGGTAGAGTTTTTTTTCTTCTTCTTTTCTCTCTTCTCCTCTAAAATATACATTTTGGTCCTTTTGTAAATTTTTTATAAATCATTAAAAAAACAATAATTTCTTGTTCTTCAAATTCCGATACGGGAGGATGATCACCGTAACACTACTCACATGCGACACAAACATTATCAAATAGTTTATTGAGATTTGCTAGAGATGCTGAATTCAAGGAAGTTGGTTAGCAACTTCTCAACATCTAACATTAAGTTAGTTAGCTACTCAGTTCCAACAATCCTAACCTTCCATTTCATCTATCAGTTTTAAAAACAACATGATCTCTATAAAGTTTCATGCGAACTTCATCAAATAGTTTATGGAGATTTGTAAGAGATGCCAAATTTAAGGA
>Ga0307515_10016556_pt1 | contig 13493 bp, 3 predicted proteins | sample 17_EM_MG_FD_194513 | JGI IMG/M metagenome (GOLD analysis project Ga0307515, IMG submission 194513) | Populus trichocarpa ectomycorrhiza microbial communities from riparian zone in the Pacific Northwest, United States - 17_EM | ecosystem: Host-associated > Plants > Roots > Unclassified | place...
ATCTCTTCTATATACGCTATAAAGTATCCCCACTTTATAAGCTTATCCACTATTACTAAGATCGCGTTATAATCTTGTCTAGTAATAGGATCTCTTAATTTTAGCAACTTTATAATAAAGTCCTATAATATAACCTCCTATAGTCTCTCTAGTATTTTAATAAGTTATAGCCCTCTATATAGCTTATACCTTATTAGTTTATTTCTCTAGCAATCTAAACACTTTCTAGTAACCTTCCTAGCTATCCTTTAGATTCCGTTAATAATATACTCCTCTTAAAGTCTTAATACTAAGCCCATAGCCCTATTATGTCCTTAAGTTAATCCCTTATAGAAATCTTCTATAAAGTACTCTGCTATGCTTTTTAGGATATACTTTACTTTTCGGTTTTCGTATATATCCGTCTATAAATCTTCTAGCTATACTTTTAGAATTCTCTATACCTAAAAGCTTTCTAATGACTTATAAATCCTCTCTAATTCTTCCTAAGTTACTATAATTTTTAAATAATTATACCTAATTAACCTATTTATATCTTTTCGCAGTAAAGCCCCTAATAGCTTTTTATTATTTTATAGTTTAGCTTTTTAACTTAAAGTATCTGCCCTTGTATTATCTGTACCCTTAGTATACTAAATCTTAAAATAGTATTTTATAAGTATCTTTACCTATCTAACCTATCTTTAGTTAAGTTCCTTTATTGTTAGGAATCCTATTAAGTTCTTATAGTCCGTCTTAACTATAAATAGTTTTTCCATGCCTTGCAAGAATGCTCTTTATTTCTTTAGTGCTATAACTATACCTAACAACTCCTTATTATAGATGTTATAGTTTAACTCTAGTAGTATTATCTTTCTACTATAGTATACTACTAGGTACTATTTATCTAGATGCTTTTATATAAAGTATGCTCCTAGTATAAAGTCTAATGCGTTTATTTCTATAACTATTTCTAGACCTAGTTAATAGATCTTAAGAACTGGCTCCTAGGTAAACAACTCTTTGACTTTTTTAAATAGTTCTTATTATTCCTTTCCCTATACCTATAGTTCTTCTTTCTTTATTAACCGCGTAAATGGTTTAATATCCTTTAACCATTACGCTATAAACCTTCTACAGTAATTGCAAAACCCTAAAAACGATCTTAATTACGTAACGTTCTCTAGTTCCTACTAATTTACTATAGCCTTAATCTTCTTTAGATCTATACTAAATTAGCCTAGTTTAATAATAAATCTAACAAAATTAGTCTTCCTAGTAAAGAACTCAAATTTCTTAATTGCTACTAGCATCTGTTCTTCTTATAGTCTCCTTAAGACCTATTTAACGTGTTCTCCATATTCTTCCTTAGTCATTAAGTAGATAATAATATCGTTGAGATATACTATAACAAATTCATCTAAATATTCTCCTAATATATTATTAATTTGCTTCTAAAACGTTACTAATACGTTTATAAGTCCGAATTATATAACTAATAGTTTATATAGTCCTTTCTTTAACCTAAAAGCTGCCTTTTATTTGTTACCTTTCTTAATTCTAATCTAATAGTACGCCTATCTCAGATCTATCTTCGTAAAGATTTGCGCATTGCCTATCCTATCTTAGATTTCGCTAATTAAGGGTAAAGGATACCTATCCTTTCTAGTAATGCTGTTTAACTATCTATAGTTAATATATAGCCTTAGCTTGCTATTTTTCTTTAGTACAAACAGTACTAAATAACCCGCTAATAATTGCGATAGTCTAATATATCCCTTTTATAAGTTTTCCTAGATAAACTCTTTTAATGCTCTACCTTCTTCTTTAGTAAGCTTATAAATTAGAAAAAACCTTAAACTTATTCCTAGTTCCAATTCTATCTTATAGTCCTATACTATATACTCTAATAGCTTTTTACTTTCTAGTAACTATAGTTTTTTGCTATACTTATAGTATTTTTTTGGTATATAGCTTAACCCTTTTTCTATTTCCTTATAGGTCGCTTCTACTTAGTACTATACCATCTTAGCTTATTATTGCATCTTATGGCGTTAAGTATCTCTAATATCGACCTAACCTATAACCCAATCGATTTTTAGATTGTATTCCTATAACTAAGGCATTCCTAACACTGCCTTATTATTCCCTAATAGTAATATATTAAAAGACATCTTAATCTGTCTCCCTTTAATGGTTATCTAAATAGGTTCTATTTTAAGATTAATAATGCCTCCTCTATAGGCTATTGGATCTCCTAAAATTATTACTAATAGGTAAGGATATTCCTTTTTTCTGTGTAGTAACCCCATTCTTTTAACTACTGCTAGCAAGATATAGTTCCTTGTTGCTCCACTATTTATTAATACCTTAAACTATTAATCTTGCCACTTAACTTATAAATTTAGGTGTTATCCTTAAATTCCTTTAAGGGTCTAATGCTTTACTACTAGTTCCCTCTAGTCCCGTAGGCCTCTACTTTTCCTAACTATTAGCTACTAGATCCTATTTATACTTAGTCTAACTTAGGCCAATACTTAGTTCGCTTTTTATCTTTAATATGCTATAGACAGGTATTTTCTAGACATTCCCACTATTATCGTCCATCTAGGCATTCTTCCGTAAGGAATCTTCCTAGTTAAAGTATTAAGTCCCCTTATTCTTAAACTTCCATAGGATACTAGCTATGTATATACTTAGCATTCCTAAACCGTTTCTTATCTAGTGCCCAATACATTCTTATAGGGTATTTCCGGTTTTTTTCTTTTAGGTTTTTGTGTATATTATATATATTATCTATATATATAATCCATGCTAATATATAGTGCGCTAGGTGTCTTAGGTTAACTCTTAACTTATCTTCGTCTTTAAGTTTAAACCTTTATTGCGTTAATCTAAACGTTACTGTCTTATTTGCTAGTACCAATATTTATATTATCTCTTTCTAGTCTATAGCTTATTCCTCTAAATCCTTTAACATTATAATTAAGGCTCCTTTAATATAACTTATCTGTCTCTTAGATATTGCCTAATCTGGTATAACCTTCTTGTCTAACCATATATAAAAGTCTTCCCACTTATTATTATATTGTTGCCTAAACCACTTTTAGTATAGCTTACTAAGTGTATATAATCTGTCCGTAAGGAAGTATCTTTTTATTACTACTTCGTAATAGCCTTTTATGTGTTGTTTTTGGAATCTAGTTAAAATCCCTAGATTCTCTTCTTCTTCTAGTTCCGTAAGCCACTTGGCTCTAGGTATACCTGCCTTTAGCCTATTAGTAACCTTCTATATAGGTGTCTATTTCCCAAAGCGATCTGATATTTTTAGCTCTATAGATTACTTCTACTATATAAAGATTTATTATTTAAATTCTTCCATGCTTTCTTATGGTCGTTGTCTTTTCAATAGATCCTTAACGTCCTCGTACTTTTTAACTAACGTATTAACTTTTTAATCTTTAGTTTAAACACTTCGTTTAACTAGTAAGTCCTTTAAATCCATGTTTCTATCTCCTAGTCTAACTGCTACTTATATCGCAGACTCTCTAGTCTATAAAGAAGCTCCTTATTTCTTGCCTATAGGTATCCTTATTCATACTCCAAATTCTTAGTCCCTTAGATTTTCTAATCCTAAGCTTACTTCTAACTTAAGCTTAGCTCCCGCCTTAGTCTAACTAGGCGTCCGTGGTATTCTCATCTTATCTTAAGAGTCTTAAATCTCACTTATCTCGTCTTAAGAATCTTATGCCTTTAGAAAACTCTGTCCCGAGCTCATTTATATATTTCTAAACTAAGCTACTACCCTACTCTATCGGTTTCTGTCCGTTATAGGTCCTTAGGTTATCCTTATTCTTTCTTTAAAATCTTAGATCTCTCTTATCTCGTCTTAAAAATCTTAAGCTTTTAACCTTTTACCTTTATTAAGTAGTAAGCTAGCACTAGCAGTCGTCTACTTGCTTAATCTCTTTTAGATACTACTCCTACCGTCTTATAAAGTAATAAATGCCGTATCTAACGGTATTATAATACCCGTTACTAAACCTTGCTCTATAGCGGTCTTAGTCTCTACTTCTATTGCGTTATTAAGGTTTAAATACCCCTAGTTAGTTCCTTTACTATCCTCATCGCTATTAATTAATAAATACTCTAATTCCATTGTTATTGTCGCTAATTGTTGTCCGTATATTACTATAATATCCTAATTTAGCTTATAGAGTTAATCTTATTCTTTATCTAACTCTTTAGTTCCTCTATACTCTGTGGATTTTAGCTCCTATAGCCAATAGCTTGCGCCATACTTAGCGTCTTTATAAATTTGGTATATGTTGTTATAACAAAACGCAAAACTTCTAATTAAACATTCTTTTGTTTCTTATAGTATACTATTATCCCTTTATACGTGTATATCTTCTACTAGTTAGGTTCCCTTTATTATATAGTAACTCTAACTATCTTTATAATCCCTTATAAAATAACCCTATTTCCTATAATTTATGTAAGCTCTATCTTTAAACTATTAACTTTACTATAAAGTCCGCCTAAACGTCTTCTACTAATAAGATCCCTGGTTTAGCCTTTACTTCTTAGTCCTATAATTACTAGATCCTTAACCTCTAGGTTTTTATAATTTTTTGCTCCATCTCTTATAGGCTTCTTTAGTACCACTTAGGTCTATTAGCTCTGCGCTATACCATAGTTTCTAACTTAGCTTTAGTTATTGCGTGCTCTACGCCTTATATAACTATAGAACTCTATCCTAACCTCTCTTGGTCTGTTCCCTTTAGAAGATCCTATTGTTAATCTTTATCGCTTAATCTATTAATTCCCTTAGGGTGTCCGCATCTTCCATTAGAATAATTACGTCCTAGACTTTAGCCTTAAGTCCCTGTTTATACTATGCTATAAGCGCCCTATTATTCCACTTAACTTATATAGCTAGCGTTTAGAACTATATTGTATACTTAATTACTAAGGTTCGTTATGTAATGTCTTAGAGTTTTCTTTCCGCTATAGTTACTGCCTCTAGGTCTCTAAACATTTGTATAAATCGCTCTATAAATCCTTCCTAACTTAAGAATATAAACCGCACCTCCTAATTAGTGGTCGTTATTCCATTTGCTTATATTTCTATAAGGTAAAGCTTAAACTATTTAAGTGCTCTTCCTAATAAGAATAATCCCACGTAAGCTATTCGATCTATAGGTATTACCAGCTTTGCTCCTTCCTACGCTACCTTAAAGTGCATTTACATAAGAAATCCTTTAAGCTTTAATTTTTTTCCTAAGAATCTTTTAATTGATGGTAACTTAACCTTTACTACGCCTATCCCGTTAATCCTTTATTTAAGTGTTACATTGTTCTCTATTAACTAGTTAACTATCTCTTATAGTTATTTAACCGTTACAGGTTGTTGCGAGTTAGTATCTGCTATACTGGTGTTACCTCCAGACCTTAAAGTAGTTGCCGCCATTAATGGCGTTGTGGTGGCTGCTTTTAGTGGCATGTTATTTAACTTATTAAACTGTAACTAGGTAGTGATTATATAACAGAACCTTGTAGCAAGTACTACAATAGGCTCGTTATTAGGCTAGGTGTATAGGTATTATAAGTAAGTTAATAACGTAATAATAACTAGTAGAGTAGTTGCCTAACAGATTAACTCTAATTATATTCTAAGAATCACTACAAGGAAAGAACTATCTAGAGTAGGGACTGTGGTCCTTTAAATACATAACCGTACTCCTAGGAAACCCTCCTTATACGTAGGGTACGCATTATACATAAGGTACGTAAGTTCCCTCCGTTTCTCTCGTCCCTTACATAGCACATTATATAACTCGCTTACCATTCCTCGTCACATGGTTCCACTGGCTCCATACTAGACCGTGCTTATATTAACCAACTAGCTTCTTCCAACTCTTTTCCTAGTAGTCGTAACATCGTACTTAAAGCGTCCGTAACAGCAGAGGCTAAACTAGGGATCTTAGTAGTAGAAGATGTTTAGGCGGACTCTATAGCAAAGTTAGTGGTTTAGAGATGGAGCTTATATAAATTATAGAAAATAAGGTTATTTTGTAAGGGATTGTAAAGATGGTTAGAGTTACTATATAATAAAGAGAATTAGACTAGTAGAAGATATATATATATAGAGGGATAATAGTATACTGCGAGGAACAAAAGAATATTTAATTAGAAGTTTTGCGTTTTATTATAACAACGTATACTAAATTTATAAAGACGCTAAGTATAGTGTAAGCTATTAGCTATAAGAGCTAAAATCTATAAAGTATAGAGGAACCAACGAACCATTACGTAGATTAGATATTAAAGACGATAAGTTTAACATAGGTAAAATATTTACAAATAATAAGGAAATAAAGGTAGTTTACTAAAAACGTGTAAACCTTAGAGAAGTTATAATAGAAGTAGAGACTAAGACCGCTATAGAGCAAGGTTTAGTAACGGGTATTATAACACCGTTAGATATAGCATCTATTGCTTTATAAGAAGGAAGGAGTAATATCTAAAGAAGATTAAGCAAGCAGACAACTGCTAGTGCTAGCTCACCCCTTAATAAAGGCAAAAGGCCAAAGGCTTAAGATTCTTAAGAAGAGATAAGAGAAATCTAAGATTCTAAAGACAAGATAAGGATAGCTTAAGGACCCATAATAGATAAAAACCAATAGAGCAGAGCAGCAGCTTAGTTTAGAGACATATAAATAAGCTCGGGATAGTATTTCCTATAGTTATAAGATTCTTAAAATAAGATAAGTAAGATTTAAGACTCTTAAAACGAGATAAGAATACTATAAACGCCTAGTTAAACTAAGGCAGAAGCTAAGCTTAAGTTAGAAGCGAGCTTAAGATTAAAAAATCTAAGGGACTAAGAATTCAGAGTACAAATAAGGACACCCATAGGTAAGAGGCAAGGAGCTTCTTTATAGATTAGAGAATCTGCGATATAAATAGCAATTAGACTAGGAGACAGATATATAGACCTAGAGGACTTACTAGAAGAATATAGTATTCGGCCTAAAGATCAAAAAGTTAATACTAAGATTAAGAAGTGCAACGACTTTAAGGATCCACTTATAAAACGCAAAAGAAAAGAAACTATAGAGGAATTTAGAGCGAGAATTACCTTATAGCAAGAATAGAAACTAGATAGAAGATCTAGTATATTGGGACGTATAAGGGATAGAGCACCTGTACAAAAGGTCACGAATAGGCCTAGAGTAGGCATACTAAGAGCTAAGTGGCTTACTAAACTAGAACAAGAAGAGGATCTAGGGATTCTAACCAGGTTTAAGGAACGATATATAAAGGGCTGTCACGACGCAGTAATAAGAAAATACTTTCTTATAGATAAACCGTACACACTTAAAGGGTTATACTAAAAGTGGTATAGATAACGACATAATAACAAGTAGGAAGATTTCTACATATAGTTAGATAAGAAAGTTATTTAAGACCACCTAATTACAGAAAAGGCTATAACTTATATTAAAGGAGCCTTAATTATAACGTTAAAAGATCTAGAGGAGTAATTAGAGGACTAGAGAAGTAAAAGATAAATCTTAGTACCAGCAAACGAAGTTATAACGCTTAAATTAATATAAGAAAGGTTTAAACTTAAGGATAAAGACAAACTAAGAGTTAACCTAAGACACTAAGTATATTACACACTATCGTAGATAGCATGCGTAAATAATATATATAATATATATAAAGCACTAAAAAATAAGAATCGGAAATATCTAGTAAGGATATATTAGTTAATAGACGAGGCGAAATACTAAAACGCTAAGTATATGCATAGTTGGTACCTAGTAGAAGTTTAAGAATAAGGGGACTTAATACTTTAGCCAGGAAGATTCCTTACGGAAGAATACCTAGATAAACAATAATAGTGGGAATATCTAAAGAACACCTATCTATAGTATATTAAAGACAAAAAGCGAACTAAGTATTAGCCTAAGTTGGACCAAGTATAAATAGGATTAAGTAGCCAATAGTTAGGAAAAGTAAAGGCCTATAAAATTAGAGGGAACTAGTAGTAGAGCCTCAGACCCTTAAAGGAATTTAAGAACGACACCTAAATTTATGAGTTAAGTGGCAAGATTAACAGTTTAAGGCATTAATAGATAGTGGAGCAATAAGGAACTATATCTCGCTAGCAGTAGTTAAAAGAATAGGGTTACTACACAGGAAAAAGAAATATCCTTACCTATTAGTAATAATTTTAGGAGATCCAATAGCCTACGGAGGAGGCATTATTAATCTTAAAACAGGACCTATTTAATTAACCATTAAAGGGAGATAAATTAAGATATCTTTCAACATATTACCATTAGGAAATAATAAGGCAGTATTAGAAATGCCTTAGTTACAGAAATATAATCTAAAGATTAATTAGGTTATAGGTTAAGTCGATATTAGGGATACTTAACGCTATAAGATGCGATAATAAGCTAAGTTGGTATAGTACTAAGTAAGGGCAACCTACAAAGAAACTAAGAAAGGGTTAAGCTATGTACTAAAGAGATACCATAAATATAGTAAGAAACTATGGTCACTAGAAAGTAAAAAGCTATTAGAGTATATAGTATAGAACTATAAGATAAAATTAGAACTAGAAATAAGTCTAAGGTTCTTTCTAATCTATAAGCTTACTAAAGAATAAGGTAAAGCACTAAAAGAGTTTATCTAAGAAAACTTATAAAAGGGATATATTAGACCATTGCAATCATTAGCGGGTTATCCAGTACTGTTTATACTAAAGAAAAATAGTAAACTAAGGCTGTGTATTAACTACAGACAGTTAAACAGTATTACTAAAAAGGATAGGTATTCTTTACCCTTAATTAGCGAAATCTAAGACAGGATAGGTAATATGTAAATCTTTATAAAGATAGATCTAAGATAGGCGTACTATTAGATTAAAATTAAGGAAGGCAATAAATAGAAGGCAGCCTTTAGGTTAAAGGAAGGACTATATAAACTATTAGTTATACAATTCGGGCTTATAAACGCACTAGCAACGTTTTAGAAGCAAATTAACAATATATTATAGTATATCTTAACAATATTATCATCTACTTAATAACTAAGGAAGAATATAGAGAACACGTTAAATAGGTTTTAAAGAGACTATAAGAAGAATAAATGCTAGTAGCAATTAAGAAATGCGAGTTCTTTACTAGGAAGACCAATTTTATTAAATTTATTATTAAACTAGGCTAACTTAGTATAGATCTAAAGAAGATTAAAGCTATAGTAAATTGGTAGGAACTAAAGAACGTTACGCAGTTAAGATTATTCCTAAGGTTTTATAATTACTATAGAAGGTTTATAACGCAATAGTTAAAAGATATTAAGCTATTTACGCGGTTAATAAAGAAAGAAGAACTATAGGCATAGGGAAAGGAATAATAAGAACTATTTAAGGAAGTTAAGAGGTTGTTTACCTAAGAGCTAGTTCTTAAGATCTATTAACTAGGACTAGAGACAGTTATAGAAATAAATGCATTAAACTTTGCACTAGGGGCATGCTTTATATAAAAGCATCTAGATAGATAGCATCCAGTAGCATACTATAGTCGGAAGATAACACCACTAGAGTTAAACTATAACATCTATAATAAGGAGTTATTAGGTATAGTTATAGCATTAAAGAAATAGAGAGTATTCTTGCAAGGTATAGAGAAACTATTTATAGTTAAGACGGATTATAAAAACCTAATAGGATTCCTAATAATAAAGGAACTTAACTAAAGATAGGTTAGATGGGCAGAGATACTTATAGAATACTATTTTAAGATTTAGTATACTAAGGGTATAGACAATATAAGAGCAGATGCTCTAAGTTAAAAAGCTAAACTACAAAATAATAAGAAGCCATTAGGGGCTTTATTGCGAAAAGATATAGATAAATTAATTAGATATAATTATCTAAAAATTATAGCAACTTAGAAAGAACTAAAGAAAGTTTATAAGTTACTAGAAAGCTTTTAGGTATAAAGAATTCTAAAAGTATAGCTAGAAGATCTATAGATAGATATATACAAAAACTAAAAAGCGAAGTATATTCTAAGAAGTATAGTAGAGTACTTTATAGAAGATTTTTATAAGGGACTAACTTAAGAATATAATAGAGCTATAGGCTTAGTGTTAAGACTCTAAAAGGAGTATATTATTAATAGAATCTAAAACCTAGCACGAAAGGTTATAAAGAAATATCTAAATTACTAAAGAAATAAACTAACGAGGCATAAGCTATATGGAGGGCTATAACCTATTAAAATACCAGAGAGACTATAGGAGGTCATATTATAGGACTTTATTATTAAGTTACTAAAATTAAGAGATCCTATTACCGAATAAGATTATAATATAATCTTAGTAATAGTAGACAAGCTTATAAAGTGGTAATACTTTATAGCGTATATAGAAGAAATCTTAGTAGAAAATGTTACTAAAATCTATATTAAAGAAGTATTTATAAAATACGGAGCACTAAGTAAAATTATATCAGATAGAGATTTAAGATTCGTAACAGTATTCTAGGAAGTATTCTTAGTGGAGTAAGGAGTTTAAGTAGTAACTTTTACCGTATATTATCTATAGATAGACGGTTAAACGGAAAGGTTAAACTAGACACTAGAACAGTATCTAAGGCACTATATTAATTACGCATAGAATAATTAGGTATTATTATTACTAGTTATATAGTTTATATATAATATAACACCACAGGAAGGAATAGGCACATTACTATTTAAGGCGAATTATAGATACGAGCCAAGAACATTATTATCACCACATTAAGTAAAGAAAATAAGTAGCACAGCTAAGCAAAGAATGGAGACGTTAATAAATCTTTATAAGAACCTTACGGAAATAGCTAAGGTAGTATAGTAGAGAATAAAGAAATACTATAATACTAAGAGATCTAAGGGACCAGATCTTAAGGAGGGAGATAAAGTATAGCTACTATATAAAAATTTCAAGAGTTAACAACTAAGTAAGAAGTTAAACTACGTTAGACTAGGACCTTTTAAAATTATATAAAGAATTTCACCGGTTACATTTAAGTTAAACCTACCAGCTAAAATGAAGATCTACCCTATATAGCATATTATAATGCTAGAGCTAGTATACGGGAATATTAAGCTACCAGTTTATAAAGCAGACACGTATAGAGGATAGGAAGAAGACAAATAGTAAGTTTTAAAGATTATTAGTTATAAGGACGTTAATAATAAAATATAGTATAAGGTTAAGTAGATAGGCTATAATAAAACTACCTAGGAACCACTAGAGAATTTAAAGAACGCTATAGGAAAGGTATAGGAGTATTAGAAGAAAATAGGTCAGGCAATATTAATAAAGAAGGATTATTAAAGAATAAGTTACCTAAGGGGGACCTAGGAAGAGCAACTGCCAAACTACTTAGAGTTATTCCCTTTATAGGAAGAGAGTCGGTTCTCTTATTACTAAGTTCCTACAGACCTTATTCTATAAGTTTCTACTCCTTAAAATATACCTTCTTACAAACCCGTTTAAGACGCAGAAGACGAGTAGAGGCCAAAAGACGAGCTTTAAGGGCATGCTGTTAAGCAGCCGCAGCCTTTTATTCTACCTCTCGCGATTAATATAGTTTATTAAGAGCACTTAAGAGCTCACTATTAAGCTTTATAGCAGTAGATTAAATATAAGACCCTATAACAAATTACTTAGGAAACTTAAAGACTATTAAGAGTTATAGGACGCGTATACTTAGCATTAGAAATAGAGCGAACGTCGCAGGACAAATAAATATTCGCTTTAGTGCACTCTAAATAAAAGGAAGGTTGCTAAGATAAAGTACTTACCAGCGCGATATAAACTAACCCCTTTTTCACATAACGAGAACACGGAGACGGCATTATTTTACCTAACAATAGCACCACAGCAATAGTACGAGCGCGACGAGCTATAGAAGAAAGAGAAGTTACTTTAGGTATAATAAGTAACGATATTAACTAAATTAATTAGACGGATATTACACCTCTAGTAAATAACTTAGAGATATTTAAAATCTTTAAGAACAAAGATAGAAAGGAGGGAGATAGTATTATAGACGCTTTAAGTACAATATTATAACTACTTAGAAAGAAGTTAGAAGAAGCTAGTTAGTTAATACGAGTACGGTCTAGGATAGAACCGGTAGAACTATGTAATAAGGAATAGTAACTAAGTTATGTAATATAATCTATATAATCTATATAATCTATATAATCCGTAATAGAGTAGATAGAGCACACGTATATTATGTATAAGGAGGGTTTCCTAGGAGTACGGTTGTGTATTTAAAGGACCACAGTCCCTACTCTAGATAGTTCTTTCCTTATAGTAATTCTTAAAATATAATTAGAGTTAATCTATTAGGTAACCACTCTACCAGTTATTATTACGTTGTTGACTTTAATTTGCATCACCTACACACCTAGCCCAATAATGAGCCTATCGTAGTTCTTACTACAAGGTTCCATTATACTTACCAAATTACGTGCTTATAGGGCCTCCTCCCGTCTATAAACACTCCCTCCTTTATACCTTTTTCTCTTTTTTTCTTCTTCCTTATAAGAGCTAGAGGTGCTCTAATACTCCTTTCTAGTCCCCACTAAGGGATCTATTGGTTAACGTAGCGATATAAACAGCATCTAATAAGGAGATAGGTAAGAGAGGAGATAGGAAGGACGGAGGGGCGTCTAGTAGGTGTTAGTTAAGTAACATTAATATCTATATTATAGCTGCCTAATCTCCTATTTATAGGCCTCCTCCCGTCTATAAATACTCCCTCCTCTATACCTTCCTTTCCTCTTTTTTCTTCTTCCTTATAAGAGCTAGAGGCGCTCTAATACCCCTTCCTAGTCTCTATTAAGGGATCTATTAGTTAACATAGCGATATAGACAGCATTAGATGAGGAGACGGGTAAGGAAGGAGATAGGAAGGGCGGAGGAACCTCTAGTAGGTATTAGTCGAGCAACATTAACAGCGGTTTTTATTACCTAAAAATTGCGTCACGTAATAACATTTGGGAACGTAAATATATACCCCCGTCCTATACTTGCACTACTACTAAATATTCTAGATTTTATACTCGGAGCTACTTATAATAGGCATTCCTAAGAGATCTACCGGTTTAAAGCTCTATAATTAAACGTTATTAATATTTTATATAGGGGTTATTAATTAAGCTCCCGGGATATAATTTTTAAAGTTTAATACTACACTAATATTACGACCTTCTTATAGTGGCCGAGCCACCCCTAATCTCCTCCCCCTTCTCCCCCCTCCTATTACTCGGCACCGAGCTATTACGTTATTATACGTCCAAACTAGGTAGGCAATGACGTGGTTACTTAATTATATTAGATGTCTCTATATATAGTTATATCTCTTCCTATACGCGTATTTAATTAAGTTAGGGTAGTAGACTTACTTTAATTCCAGCTATACGGCGATT
>Ga0307515_10016557_pt1 | contig 13493 bp, 11 predicted proteins | sample 17_EM_MG_FD_194513 | JGI IMG/M metagenome (GOLD analysis project Ga0307515, IMG submission 194513) | Populus trichocarpa ectomycorrhiza microbial communities from riparian zone in the Pacific Northwest, United States - 17_EM | ecosystem: Host-associated > Plants > Roots > Unclassified | place...
CATCCAGTAACCGCGCAGGCCCGCCGCCTTCGCCGCCGCTGCCGTCTCGGGCGCGAAGTACACGACGGCGTGCAGCGGCTCCACCGCGGCCCAGAGCCGGCGGGGCAAGGTCATCGTGCGCTCCTCAGGGGGTCAGCCGGTGCAGGTCGCGCGGGAACAGCGTGACCTCGCGGATGTTGGCGACTCCCAGGAGCCGCGCCGTCCAGCGTTCCAGGCCGAGCGCGAAACCGCCGTGGGGCGGCATGCCGTGCGCGAACACCGCCAGGTAGTCGCGGTAGTCCTCGACGTCGTCCCCGAGTGCCGCGACGTAGTCCGCGTGCCGGTGCAGCCGCTGGCCGCCCGTCACCAGTTCCAGGCCGCGGAACAGCAGGTCGAAGCTGTTCGAGTACGCGGGCCGCGCCGGGTCCGGATGCGTGTAGAACGGCCGTTTCGCCATCGGGTAGCCCGTGACGAACAGGAACTCCGACCCGTGCTCGCGCAAAGCCCAGTCCGACAGCCACCGCTCGTCGGCGGGCGCCAGGTCGGGCTCGTCCTTCCCCAGGAGTTCCTGTGCGTCGGCGAAGTGGATCTCCGGGATTTCAGCGGGCACCTCGGGGACGGCGACGCCGAGCGACGCGACCGACCCGGCCATCCCGGCGAGTACTTCCCGCAGCACCGCCATGACGTCGTGGTGGTCTTCGATGAACCCGAGTTCGGCGTCGAGGCTCGTGTACTGCGCCAGGTGCCGCGCGGTGTCGTGCGGCTCGGCGCGGAAGACCGGGCCGACCTCGTAGACGCGCTCGAACACCCCGACCAGCGCCTGCTTGAAGAACTGCGGTGACTGCGCGAGATAGGCGCGGCGGCCGAAGTAGTCGATGCCGAAGACGTTCGCGCCCGACTCGGTGGCCGACGAGACGATCTTCGGTGTGTGCGTCTCGGTGAACCCGAGGCCGTCCAAAGTGGACCGGAACCCGGCGACGGCGGCCGCGGACACCGCGAAACGCGCTTTCAGCAGCGGATGCCGCAGTGCGACCGGGGCGTGGTCGAGGATCGTCGGCAGCGACGCGGACACCGCGGGCCGGTAGAGGTCGAACGGCGGTGGCGACGCCGGTTCGGACAGCGCAGTCAGCGACGCGTCGGTCAGCTCGACACCGCCGGGCGCGCGCGGGTTCGCCGTCACGGTCGCGTGCACTTCGACCACGGTCTCCTCGGAAGGTGACACGACGCCGGAGCGCAGCACGACCTGTGCGGTGCCGGAGCGGTCCCGGATCACGAGGAACGTGACGGATTTCAGGCGGCGACGGCGGTGTACCCACCCGGCGACGCGGACGTGGGCGCCGACGTGCCAGGGCAGGTCGGCGGCCAGGGTTCGGGAGATCATCGTGTGCCCTTCGGAGCTACGTGATCCCTTGGGAGTGCGGGCGATAAGGGAACTCGCGGTGCCACCGCACTTTCACCACCCGGAGGTGGCCTCTTCGCGGCCCGGTGACGGGGGCCGGCCGGCGGGGCATTTCCTCCCCGCACTCCGGAGGGTCTTCGCCGCAGGGCACGGGACCGCCTTCCCAGCTGCCGGCGGCTCTCTGGACCCGTGCGCTCCCGGGGCTACTCGGCTCCATCAGCGCGTTGACCGGGAGGTTAACCCCGGTCCAACCCGGGGCGCGCGGCATTTTCGGCTGGCCGAGGTCACGCCGCTCTTGAATGAACGTTCAGTTGACAGTGGTCGAGGGTGAGCCTACCGTCGCTGTTGAATGAGTATTCAGTTAAGAAGGGATCCTCTCATGACCGGCAAAGTCTGGTTCGTCACCGGCTCGTCTCGCGGCCTAGGCCGCGAGATCGTCGACGCCGCCCTGGAGCGGGGTGACTCCGTCGTGGCCACCGCCCGCGACCCGCGCAGCCTCGGCGACCTGCCCGCGGACCGCGCGCTGGCCGTCGCGCTCGACGTCACCGACGAAGCCGCCGCCGACGGCGCCATCGCGGCCGCCGTCGAGCGCTTCGGCCGGATCGACGTCGTCGTCAACAACGCGGGGTACGCCGACTTCGGGTCCATTGAGGACACTCCGGCGGCCCGGTTCCGCGCCCAGATCGAGACGAACCTGATGGGCGTGGTGACGGTGTCCCGCGCGGCGATCCCGGTGCTGCGCCGGCAGGGCCACGGCCACTTCATCCAGATCTCCACCGTCGGCGGGCGGATCGCGCCGGGGGTCGGCTTAGCGGCGTATTCGGCGGCGAAGCACGGCGTCGAAGGCTTTTCCGGCGTGCTGGCCAACGAGATGAAGCCGTTCGGGGTCAAGGTGACCATCGTCGAGCCGGGCGGGTTCCGCACCGACTGGGCCGGGTCGTCGATGTCGCTCATCGAGCCGAGTGAGGCCTACGGACCGGTGCTGAACCCGATGATCGAGCACATCCGCGGCCCGGAGCAGCTCGCCACCGGCGACCCCGCCAAGGCCGGCCGGGTGATCACCGAGCTCGCCGACCTGGCCGAGCCGCCGCTGCGGCTGCCGCTGGGTTCCGACGCGGTCATGCTGATCCGCGCCACCGACGAGGCCAAGATCGCCGAGATCGACGCGTGGGCCGAGACGTCCCGCCGCACCGACGCCGACGACGCCGCGCAGCGGGACTTCAGCAGCCTCGCCCGAAACTAGTGTCGCGCGTCGCAAGGTGTTTGACGCTGGAACGGGCTCGCCCACCGAAGTCGCTCAAGGTGGCACCTTCAGAGTCGCGCCGCGGCAGGGCCCCCCTCAGCGTTCCTCGATGGAGGATTCTGGACACTCAGCGTCCCAGATCCTCCATCGACACCTCGCGGCCATGCCCCCGGCCGGAAGATTCCCGCGCGGGCGGCGCCTACCGCACCCAAGGCGGCCATCGGTGCGTGAGACGCAACCAAGGCCGCCTTGGGGCGCACTCGCCAGACCTCCCGCCGGCACCGCCAGTCGCCCACGGTGGCGATGCGCGTGCCGTCGATCTTCTTGAAGGGATCGGGAAGTTTGGCGCTGGCCGGCCACGAAGCCGGTAGGGAGACAGCGCAGTCGGCACCGTCGTCCTCGACCGCGGCGGCGGCTCCGGAAGCGTTCGTGATCACGGCCGCGAACGCGACCACAGTGGCGACCAACAGGACGACGGCCCGGGAGCTGCGCACGGAGTTCCCCTTCCGAACGAATGGTGCCCGGGAAACGCTAGGCGCGTTTCCCGGGCACCGTCAAGAAGGGCGGGAAACCGAAACTTTCGAATGCGGAGTTATTTCGAAAGTTTCGGATTCCACGGCCGTCAGCCCCAGGCGACCGACAGCTCGCGAACGCCGTAGACGAGCGTGTTGTGCTTGTACGCCAACGACTCCCGCGGTACCGCGAGCCGCAGATCCGGCACCCGGCGGAACAACCGTGTCAACGCTTCCTGCAGTTCGACGCGCGCCAGCTGCTGGCCGATGCACTGGTGCGCGCCGAACCCGAAGGCGACGTGCGTGCGCGGCGACTCGCGGTGGAAGTCGAGCTTGTCGGCGGCCGGGAACAGCTCGTCGTCGCGGTTGGCCGAGTTCAGCGCGGCGACCAGCCACTCCCCCGCCTTCACCGCGCGGGCCCCGACCTGGACGTCTTCGGTGGCGTACCGCAGCACCCCGAACTGCACGACCGACAGGTACCGCAGCAGCTCCTCGACGGCACGTTCCGGCGCCGCCAGGACGACGTCGCGCTGCTGCGGGTGGTCCAGCAGCACCAGGGTGCTGAGCGCGATCATGTTGGCCGTCGTCTCGTGCCCGGCCACCAGCAGGCTGAGCCCGAGCACGACCAGCTCTTCCATGCTGAGCGCGTCGCCGGTGGCTTCACCGCGGGCGATCAGCCGGCTGAACAGGTCGTCCCGCGGGTTCTTCCGCTTGTCGGTGAAGAGCGCGGCCAGGAACCCGGAAAGCTCGTCATACGCCTGCTGTCCTTGTTCACGCGTGGTGTCGGTGCTGACGAGCGTTGTGCTCTGGTGCTGGAACCGCTCGCGATCGGCGTACGGGACGCCGAGCAGTTCGCAGATCACCAGCGACGGGATCGGCAATCCGAAGTCCCGCACCAGATCGGCTTCGCCGGGCTTCGCGAGCATCACGTCGAGATGGCTCTCGACCAGCTCCTGGACGTAGGTCCGCATCGCCTCGACGCGCCGCACGGTGAACTCCGCGATCACCATCTTGCGCAGCCGCGAGTGTTGTTTGCCGTCGAGCTGGATGATCGAGCCCGGGCTGACCTCTTCGTCGAGGTCGGCGTTCGGGTTCACGTGCACCGAAGACGCGCCGCGCGAGCTCATCGTGCGGTCGGCCAGCACCGCGCGCACGTCGCTGTAGCGCGTGACCAGCCAGGCGTCCATGCCCGCCGGGCAGCGCACCTGCGACGTCGGCGCGGCTTCGCGCAACGTGGCGTAGTTCTCGGGTGGGTCGTACGGGCATCCGGCCGGTCGCGTCGTCGGGAGGGCCGGGGTGTCGGATGCTGCCGTCACAGCGGATCACGCCTCTCTACCGGTGGTCTGGACACTTCCACCATGGAGACGTCCGGCGCCGTCGTGGGACGCTCGACCCACATCCGACCCGGATGGCCCAGTCCGGACGGCGTTCGTTAGAGAACTTTACGAATAGGTCTTGACGTGCCGCCGCCACACCGCGAACCTGGACGCACGCCGCAGTCATCGTCCGCCCACTCCTCCGGAGGCAGCATGACCCGGCGCGCTTTTGTGCTCGTCGTGACCCTTTTCCTCGCCTTGGCCGGCGGCATCCCGGCGAACGCGGAGACCACGCAGCCGACGTTCCTCACCTTCTACGGCTGGTGGGACAACACCCCGCCCGGCGGCGACATCGCCTACCCGCAGATCCACGACACCGCCGGCGGCAAGGGCACCTACGCCGACCCGATCACGTTCGCGACCAGCACGTCCGAGCTCAAGGCCGGCACCAAGGTCTGGGTGCCCCGGGTGAAGAAGTACTTCATCATGGAGGACGGCTGTGACGAGTGTTCCGACGACTGGAACGGCCACGGCCCCAACGGCGGCCCCGGCCTGCGCCACATCGACCTCTGGCTCGGCGGCCAGGGCGGCAGCGCCTTCGACGCGATCGACTGCGAAGACGCGTTGACGCACTACAACGCCGACAACACGCCGGTCCTGGAACCGGTGGTCGTCGACCCGCCGTCGACCGAGCCCTACGACTCGACGCCGATCTTCAACACCAGCACTGGCGCTTGTTACGGCGGCGCGCAGCCGAACACCACGGTCGGCCAGTACCGCAACCGCTCCACCAGCACCTGCCTCGAGGCTCCGAGCAGCGGGACCACGCTGAAAGTGGCCGCCTGCAGCGGAAGCGACGCCCAGCGCTTCACCTTCCACGGCGCGTTCCTCGTGATCAACGACAAGTGCGCGGGCATCTCCGGCAGCTCGATCGTGCTGCAGACCTGCACCGGCGGCCCGGCCCAGCAGTGGTCGATCAACCCCGACGGCACCATTTCCGACATCCAGACGAGCAAGAAGTGCTTCCGCGCTTCGGGCACGACACTCACCGCGGGCAGCTGCTCCGGCGACCAGGCCCGCTGGACGTTCACCGCGGCCGGCACCCCGTCCGGCCTCAGCGTGACGCCGTCGTCGGTTTCGGTGGCGCCCGGCGCTTCGGCGACCGCCACCGTGACGGCCACCGGCGCGGACTCCGGCACGCTGTCCGCGAGTGGCGCTCCCGCGGGCGTCACCGTGTCCTTCTCCCCGGCGTCGGTGCCGGCCGGCGGAACCTCGACCGCCACGGTCACCGCCGCCGCGAACGCCGCCCCCGGCTCGGCGACGATCACCATCACGGGCGGGACGAAGACCGCTTCGCTGGGCGTCACGGTCACTGGCGGCGGTGGCCCGGAAACGCTGCTTTCCCAGGGCAAAACGGCGACGGCGTCGTCGACGGAGTCCTCGACCTACGCGGCGGGCAAGGCCTTCGACGGCAACCTGACCGGCACCCGCTGGGCCAGCAAGGAGACCGCGTCCGAGTGGCTGCGCGTCGACCTCGGCGCGTCCGCGTCGATCTCGCACGTGAAGCTGAGCTGGGAAGCCGCGTTCGGGAAGGCGTACAGCGTCCAGACCTCGCCGGACGGCACGAACTGGACGACGATCTACAGCACGACCACCGGCAACGGCGCCACGGACGACCTGACCGGGCTGTCCGGCACCGGCCGCTACGTACGGATGAACGGCGTCACGCGCGGCACGGCTTACGGCTACTCGCTGTATGAAATGCAGGTCTACGGCACGGCCTGAGTTGCCGAACCGGCAACTGGATTTGCCTTCTCGGGGACGTTCTCCGCATGGTGGGAGGACGTCCCCGAGGAGGAGCCATGTCGCACACACACGACCAGCCGATGAGCGTCGAGAACATGCTCAAGCAGGAGTTCTGGGAAGCGCTCTACCAGCGTGACGACCAGATCTGGAGCGGAAACGTGAACCGCAACCTGCTCGACGAGGTGACCGGGCTGAAACCCGGGCGCGCCCTCGACCTCGGCTGCGGAGAAGGCGGTGACGCGATCTGGCTGGCCCAGCAGGGCTGGACGGTCGACGGCGCCGACATCTCGACCCTCGCGCTGGCCCGCGCCGAAGCCGCGAGCAAGGAACGGGGTGTGGAGGTCCGGTGGCTGCACCGCGACATCCTCAGCTGGCAGCCCGAGGAGACCTACGACCTGATCTCCGCGCAGTACATGCACCTGCCGCCGGACCTGCGTCGCGCCGTGTTCTCGGCGGCCGCGGCGGCGATCCGCCCCGGCGGTTCGCTGCTGGTCGTCGGACACTCGCCGAAGGCCATGCGGGAGTTCGACGGCCAGAAGCCGCCGCAGGAGCTGTACTTCGAGCCGGAGGAGATCACCGGCTACCTCGGCGACGCGTGGGAGTGGATCGTCGAGACGTGCGAGACACGCGGCGAGGGCCACCACACCGACGCCGTCTACCGCGCGAAGCGCCTCTAATCCTGACAGCGACTCCCAAAAGCGCACTTTCACGTGAAAGTGCCGCTTTCCGCAAAAGCCACGAGGGCCTCTTCACGCGCCCTCGACGCGTGTGAAGAGGCCCTCGCGGGTGTTACCAGGGGTGGATCAGGCGAGCTCGAGACCGTAGGACTGGAGCTCGAGGGTGAGCGGGTAGAAGTAGCTGGTCACGGTGTCGCCGCCGGACAGCGTGCCGAGGCCCTTCGAACCGTCGTACGCCGGGCCGCCCGAGTCACCGTGGTCGGTGTGCGCGGTGGTGCCGAACTCGTGGTTGAGGACGCCGACGTCGAAGTTGACCGACTCGTCGACCGAGGTGACCTCGCCGCTGCCGCCACCGGTGGTCGAGCCCTGCTTCTCCATCTGCTCGCCGACCGTCGGCTCGGCCGCGCTGGTGATCGCCTGACCGGTGTTGATCTGGCCGGGGCCGGAACCGTTCGGGCGGGTCAGCAGGCCGGAGTCGGCTCCCGGGCAGTCGCTCTCGACGACCTGCGCGCCGGAGACGTCGCCGCCGGCCCAGGTGCCGCCGAGGTTGGTGCAGTGGCCCGCGGTGAGCAGGAAGGGCGACCCGCCGCGCGTCACGTTGAAGCCGAGGGAGCAGCGACCCTGGTCGTTCTGGATCGCGTCGCCGTCCTGGATGTAGAGCTCCAGCTTGCCGGTGCGGTGCTCGACCCGGACGCTGTCGCCGTACTGCGCGGCGGCCGCGGCGACCTTGTCGGAGGTGGCCTTGCTGGCCGCGTCGTAGACCTTCACCACGACCTGGTTGGTCTTGGTGTCGATGCCCCACGCGGTCTGCGGGACGTTCTTCACGGCGTCCAGCGAGTTCTTGACACCGGTGAGCGCGGCGAAGGTGTGCTTGACCTTCTTCGCGCTCAGGCCGGCGGCCTGAACCTTCTGGACCGACGCGTCGTCGGTGACGTTCACGACGGCCTTGCCGTTCTCCAGGTAGATGCCACCGGAGGTGGCACCCAGCGTCTTCGCCACCTGGGTGGCGCTGCTGACGGCGTTGGCCTGCATCTCGGAGAAGGCCAGTGGGGACGCAGTGGCAGCCGACGCGCACACGCCGGAGGTCAGCGCGGCGGCCGACAAAACGGCGAAGGTCTTGAGAGCGGTCTTCCGGGGAGTCATCAACTTCCTCCAGTTTGCCGGTACGAAGCCTGCGCCGTCACTTTCGTTGCCGGGCAACCAACGCACCACCGACGAAGGTTGGTTAATAACCAGCAGAACCGGACATACCTCGCACTCTGGACCCATACGGGCCAGTGCCCCTGCTGCGTTCGGCGTAACAAACCCCTGCCCCATGCCGCGAAGCGGACACCGACGAACTTCCCACGCCCAGCGGCGCGGCCGGCGTGACTCCCGAGGCGAGCGTCGCGAATGCTTCATTCGGGACGTCGGAGGTCCCGAATGAGTCTTTCGCGGCATCCGGAGGCGTGAGGAACGAGCCGTTCGCGACGTCAGCCCGCCGAGGTCGTGAGTCGAGGAGTGCGGAGCCGGCCTGCGTTCGCTCCGCGCAGGTCCTGAATGACCCATTCAGGACCTGGCAGGTCCTGAATGGGTCATTCAGGACGCCGCGGAAGGGCTCAAGACCCTGACGGCCATCGGACGTGCTCCTCGTAGTCCGGGTGCTTCCGGAGGTATCCGGCGATGAACGGGCACACCGGCACGATCGTCCGGCCCTTCGCGACGACGTCGTCCAAAGCGCCCGCCGCCAGCACCTTGCCCAGGCCCTGCCCGGCGAAGGCGTCGTCGATCTCCGTGTGGGTGAACACGGTCAGCTCGCCACGCTGGTCGTAGGCGGCGAAGCCCGCCAGCTTCTCGTCCGACCACACTTCGTAGCGGCTCTCGGCGGGGTTATCGATCACCTTGGTCATCGGTTCTCCTTCTGTGTGTGCGGTGGAACGCCGGACGGCCGCCGGAGCTTCCCCCATCGTGCGACGGCTGGGCGCCTCGCGCGCCCGGGCCGTGAACCCGACTGGGCCGCCCGGGGGACAGCGGCTTCCCGTTCGTGTGCAACCCGGCCGCGGGCCTTGGCGGGCCGCGGCGACTTTGGTTGCCTCACTGGAACACCCGGGGCTTCGCCCCGAGCCGGGGGCTCCGCCACCCGGACCCCCGGAAATCAGAGGCGCAAACCGCCGTCGCCGCAACGGAAAGGCCAAAGCCGCGTGCCGCAGCAGCCGTTCGTCCTCCCCGAGTTCTACATGCCTTACCCGGCGCGGCTGAACCCGCACCTCGAGGGCGCCCGCGAGCACAGCAAGGCCTGGGCGTACGCGATGGACATGATCGACGTCCCACAGCACGGCACGGTGATCTGGGACGAGCACGACCTCGACTCCCACGACTACGCGCTGCTCTGCGCCTACACCCACCCGGACGCCGGCGCCGAAGAGCTCGACCTGATCACCGACTGGTACGTCTGGGTCTTCTACTTCGACGACCACTTCCTCGAGCTGTACAAGCGCACCGGCGACATCGACAGCGCGCGCGGCTACCTCGACCGGCTGAACCTGTTCATGCCGCGCACGGGCGAGATCACCGACACCCCGGAGAACCCGGTCGAGCGCGGCCTGACCGACCTGTGGAACCGCACGGTCCCGCACCGCTCCGACGGCTGGCGGCGCCGCTTCGTCGAGAGCACGAAGGCGCTGCTCGAAGAGTCGCTGTGGGAGCTCGCCAACATCAACGAGGGCCGCCTCTCCAACCCGATCGAGTACATCGAGATGCGCCGGAAGGTCGGCGGGGCACCGTGGTCGGCGAACCTCGTCGAGCATTCGGTGCACGCCGAGGTGCCGGACGAGATCGCCGCGGCCCGGCCGATGGAGGTGCTGCGCGACTGCTTCGCCGACAGCGTCCACCTGCGCAACGACCTCTTCTCCTACCAGCGCGAGGTCGAGGACGAAGGCGAGCTGTCGAACGGCGTCCTCGTGTTCGAGAAGTTCCTGGGGCTGACGACGCAGGAAGCGGCCGACGCCGTCAACAACCTGATCACCTCCCGGCTGCACCAGTTCGAGCACACCGCGCTGACCGAGGTCCCGGGGTTGTTCGACGAGCACGCCGTCGACCCGGCCGCGCGGCCGGCGACGTTCGCTTACGTCAAGGGCCTGCAGGACTGGCAGTCCGGCGGGCACGAGTGGCACCTGCGGTCGAGCCGGTACATGAACGAAGGCGCCCTGGAATCCCGCGGTGGGCCGGAGCTGGGCACCGCTGCCGGGCTCGGGACGTCTGCCGCGCGCATCTTCTCGTCGGTGCTCGCCACCGCGCCGCAGCGGCTGCGGTCGTACTCGAGCACGCCGTTCCGCTCGGTGCGGGTCGAGCGGCCGGCCGTCGAGCTGCCGTTCCCGCTGCGGCTGAGCCCGCACCTGGACGCGTGCCGCGTCCGCAATGTCGACTGGGCGCGGCAAACGGGCTTCCTCGACGGCGTCGTGTGGGACGAGCGGAAGCTGCGCGCCACCGACCTCCCGCTGTGCGCGGCGGGCATCCACCCGGACGCCGGGCCCGACCAGCTCGACGTCACCAGCGACTGGCTGACCTGGGGCACGTACGCCGACGACTACTACCCGATCGTGTTCGGCGCGACCCGCGACCTCGCCGGGGCGAAGGCGTGCAACGCGCGGCTGTCGCTGTTCATGCCGGTGGACGGCGAGCCCACGCCGACGCCGGCGAACGCGCTGGAGGCCGGGCTGGCCGACGTCTGGCCGCGCACCACCGCCGAGATGTCGCCCGAGAACCGCCGCGCGGTGCGGAAAGCCGTCGACACGATGACGTCGAGCTGGCTGTGGGAGCTGGTGAACCAGGCCCAGAATCGCATCCCGGACCCGATCGACTACGTCGAGATGCGGCGCCGGACGTTCGGCTCGGACCTCACGATGAGCCTGTCGCGCTTCTCCCACGGCCGCGCGGTGCCGCCGGAGCTGTACGGCACGCGGCCGGTCCAGGCGATCGAGCACTCGGCGACGGACTACTCGTTCCTGGTCAACGACGTGTTCTCCTACCGCAAGGAGATCGAGTACGAGGGCGAACTGCACAACGCGGTCCTGGTGGTGCGGAACTTCCTGGACTGTTCCGAGGAACGCGCGTTCGGCGTGGTCGACGACCTGATGAAGGCCCGCCTGGCGGAGTTCAAGCACGCGGCGGCGATCGAGCTCCCGTCGTTGTTCCGCGACTACGGTATCAACGACGACGTCCAGGAGATGCTGCTGGAGTACGTCGAGGAGCTCCGGAACTGGATGGCGGGCATCGTCAACTGGCACGAAAACGTGGGCCGCTACACGGAGCGCGAGTTGAACTACCACCCGATGGCGGCCTCGGCTTCGCACGGCCCGACGGGCATCGGCACGTCGTCCCTGCGCATCTCGTCCCTGCTCCCCAGCGGGCGGTGACGTGCCGCGCTCCCCGACGACGAAGCAGTGCGAAATCGCCCGGCTGCTGCGCGAGGTCGGCATGCACCACGAGGCCGAGCAAGCGCTGCGCACGGACTTGCGGGCCCGGCTGCGCCGGAGACGCCGCCGGGTCCGGGTCTGGCTGATCCGCTCCTCCCGCCGGCTCCGGCGGCGCGTCCGGGCGTGAAGGAAACGCCAACTCGCGTGATTGAAGGGTCGACACGGCGCGCAGGCTCCTACGTCGCCGTGTCGACCCTCTGATCACGCGTGTCGACCTCTCGATCACGCGGGTGGCGTCGTTCGCGCCACTCCGCCGGGCATTCCGGGCGCGAGAAGGTGATACTCAAGGGCGTGAGCGGCTTCAACCTGCGTTTCCTCGGCCATTCGACGGTCCGGCTCGAGCTCGGTGACCGGGTCGTCCTCACCGATCCCGTGCTCACCGCCCGGGTCGGTGGGCTCGTCCGGGTCGTCCTGCCGCCCGAAAAGGCCGCCTACTCCGGCGTCGATCTTGTACTGCTGTCGCACCTGCACGGTGATCACCTGCACGTGCCGTCCCTCAAGCTGGTCGGCCGGCGCACCCGGATCGTCGTCCCGCGCGGCGCCGGGAGCTGGCTGGCGAAGAAGGGCTTCACCGCGGTCGAGGAGATCGCGCCCGGCGAGACGCTCACCGACGGCGGACTCACCGTCACCGCGACCGAGGCCGTCCACTCCGGGCACCGGTGGGGCCCGCGCCTCACCCACGGACCGCAGAGCCCGGCCATCGGGCACCTGATCGACAGCAAGGGCCTGCGGGTCTACAACGCCGGTGACACCGACCTCTTCGACGGGATGGCCGCGTTCGGCCCGGTCGACGTCGCCCTGCTGCCCGTCTGGGGCTGGGGGCCGAACCTCGGGCCCGGCCACCTGAACCCGGCCCGGGCCGCGGAGGCCGCTCAAAAGATCCAAGCCCGCGCGGTCGTGCCGGTGCACTGGGGCACGCTCGCGATCCCCGGCCTGAAGCGCACCGCGCGGATGCGGCGGCTGCTGGCCGACCCGCCGCGGGAGTTCGCGGCCCATGTGCGTGCGGCGAAGATCGCCACCGACGTGCTGTTCACCGAGCCCGGCGCCGACGTCGTGCTCCCCGCCTCGACGGACCGGGCGTGAACTGGACCGACCCGGCCGCCATCGGGTACCCGGCGCTGTTCGTCGGCGTGCTGCTCGGCTCGATCATCCCGATCGTGCCGACCGGCGCGGTGGTCGGCGCCGCGGCCGCCGTCGCCACCACCACCGACCACCTGTCCCTGCCGCTGGTGATCGTCCTGGCCACGCTCGGCGCGTACGTCGGTGACGTCGTGACGTTCGGCGTCCCGCGTCTGGGCAGCGAAGCCGCGTTCCGCTGGATCAGCCGCCGACAGCCCGCCGAACGGCTCGAGAAGGCGCGCGACCAGTTCGCCCGCCGCGGCTGGCAGCTCATCGTGATCGGCAGGCTCGTCCCGGCCGGCCGGATCCCGGTGCTCCTGGCGGCCGCCGCGCTGAGCTACCCGTGGCGGCGCCTGCTGCCCGCCGCGCTCGTCGCCTGCGTGCTCTGGGCGGGCGCGTACAGCCTGCTCGGCATCGTCAGCGGGGGCATCTTCGACTCACCGATCATCGCGACGGTCCTGGCGACGGTGCTGGTCCTGCTGGTCACCGTGCTGGCGAACCTGATCGCCCGGTGGCGACGGAAAACCAAGGAGCGAGTGTGACGACGTCCGCGCCGAAGGGCCGGCTCCTGCGCGGCGGCCGGGCCGTCGCCCGCATCCTGCTGGTGTGGGCCGCGGTGACCGGCGCGCTGCGCCTGCTCGACGTCCTCCTGCCCGGCTTCCGGATGACGCACTGGTGGCAGCCGACGGTCTGCGCGCTGTTGCTCGGCCTGCTCGCCGGCGTCGTCTGGCCGCTGGTCATGCGGATCGCCTACCCGCTGGCGTTCTTCACCTTCGGCCTCTTCGGGTTCCTGCTGCTCGGCGCGGGGACGCTCGCGGTGTTCCGCACCGTGCCCGGCGTCGAGCTGGTCGGGTTCCGGACGGCGGTGATCGTCACCGTCGCCATGGCCGGGGTCGGCGCGCTCATCTCGGCCGGGCTGGCCATCGACGAGGACGAGATCTTCTTCCGCCGCGCCAACCGCCGCCGCCGTCGGCACGCCGCCGCACCC
>Ga0307515_10016558_pt1 | contig 13492 bp, 3 predicted proteins | sample 17_EM_MG_FD_194513 | JGI IMG/M metagenome (GOLD analysis project Ga0307515, IMG submission 194513) | Populus trichocarpa ectomycorrhiza microbial communities from riparian zone in the Pacific Northwest, United States - 17_EM | ecosystem: Host-associated > Plants > Roots > Unclassified | place...
ATAAGCTTTTTAGCCGATACTACTTCTAGCTAAAAATAATAGACTTAGTTAAATACTTTATAGGCGCCTGCTATAGTTATAAGCGCGCTAAGGCCTTTAATATAAAGTACTAAGGCCTACTATACCCTTTACTAGTACCTATATAATAATAGGTAGATATTACTATAGATTTTATTATTAACTTACTACCCTATAAATAACCCGGCCGTACCTATAAGAATATCCTTATAATAATATACCGACTTATAAAAGAGCGCCACTACGTCCTAACTAAAGGCGTAGCCGTTAGCGACGTTACTAACGCCTTTCTCCGCGAAGTTTACTAACTATATAGGTTACCTAACTCGATTACGTCTAACTAAGGTATATAATTTAACTTAAATATATAGAGATAAATCTACTAACGCCTTAGTATCTCTGTTAAGATATCTATATCCTTTTATTATAAAACTGCTAGGTAGCTAAAAAACACTAATGCTAGTATAAAAGCGTACCTATAATAGGTAGTCGCCTATAGTTAAGATAATTAGGTAAATTACCTCCTACTAAGTAAATTTATAGTAAATAACTACGTCTTAACCACTATAGGACTTACCCTATTCTTTATAAATAAGGGTTATTGCCCCTAATCCAGTATAAAGCCACTAGAACCTATTAATAAGAAAATGCTATATAGAAAACGCCTTAAGATGCTACTTACTAACTAGTATATAGACTATATAAAAAATCTACTTAATTACTATAAGGGAGAAATGGCCTAGGCTTAAGTAAAGTAGGCTTACTTCACTAACTATTATAGAACGCCACTACTAGAGATGCGTATTAGCGACTAGGTATAGCTAAATATACGTAATATCTCTATATAGAGGCCTATAAAGTTACTTAATTATAAGAACTTTAGCCCCTATTTAATTAAATAAGTTATTAATAGGGGTGTAACGGCGCTAGGGCACTGCCCTTACGACGTTTACATGCAGCCTAGTTAGGGGCTTGCTTGGAGACTTAGCTTATATATATAGACCTATCCTTTCCTCAACCTCCTTCTACTCCTTAGCTTAGTATCTTCGTAATATAGCATTCTATAAGCTTTAGTTTAGAGGCATTTATATAAGCCATAACATTATACTAAGCTTACCTACCTAGGGGGGACTTAATTTGTTTAGAGCTCCCTCTTTACCTTACCTAGGAAGGCCTAGATAATCTCCTACCCCTATTCTATATATTCTTGCGGAAGAACACGCGTTAAATACCCCTAGCTGCGCGTCGTTAACACGTTAAGTCGCTATTATTAAACCAGGAGCCGGTATTTAAGCAGCTAAAAGGTCTTCTGTAGTTATAATTAAATACTAACTTTAATAGCTAAGGACACGATAGCTTACAGCCTATTACTACCCTACTAGATTGAGCGCGGCTCTTTAAAACCCCCCTTAACCTTTTTAACTAATACGGAGTTATATAGGCTTTAGAGACAACTTTAGTTAAGACTTAGCCTAGTGCTATAAGGAATAAAATTAGTAATCCTATTACTAAGCCTAGAATTAATTCTATAGTGTTAGCTAAGATAAGCTAAGATATAACCCACGCCATGCTATTAGGCGGTAGGTGTATATTATCCGCGAAGTCCTCTAGTATATATTAGGTTTAGGCCAACGGCTAAAATAAGCTAACTTATAACCCGCGCCGTGCTATTAGGCGGTAGGTGTATATTGTCCGCAAAGTCCTTTAAAACAAATCCTACCTATTATCCTTTAGCTACTACGCTGCAATAACTACCCAAATTAATACTAAGCTGTATAAGGAGAGATGAAATCGATTAGGAAGGACCTAACGCTTATACTATACTACTACCCTAAACGAATAAGGACTATGTCGCTACGCCTACAGTATAACCGAATAATAGCGCCGATATGCCTGCTATTACCTTAACGCTAGCACCGTACTGCTACCCTAAACCTTAAACCTAATAACCTATCGCGTTAATATGCCTGCGAGTGAACCTAATAGCCTCTTACGCCGATACGCCTGCGAGCTAAACCCTATTACTAGTACTATACTAATACCTAAACCAATAAAACCTTATACCGATACGCCTACGAGCCGAACTATAAACCAGACAATAATAGCGCCGATATGCCTACTATTATAATAGACCCCTACTGCTCTGCCTGCAGCTAACTAACCCTTACTATTTAATTAGCAGCTGACTAACCCTTGCTGCTTTGCCTATAGCTAATTAACTACTTACTACCCTGCCTATAGCTAACCGACTTCTACTGCTCTACCTATAGCACTATAACTAACTCCTACTGCCCTGCTTATGGTAATAACTATATATAAAGAGAGGTTTGCTCCTTAGAATATAACCCCACCGCTAGCACTATACTGCTACTAAATAGATAAGAGCTCGTGCCAATATATATGCGAGCTATAACTCCTTAACCCTCCTACCCTTATTAAAACTTTTTTACCTACCTTTTTATAAGAGGGGGATTAGGGGGGCTTTTTTTATAGCTTAGGGCGCGCTATAATAAAAGGGGGGATAGTAGAGCTAGGAGGTACTAGAGTTTTAAAGAAGGAATAACGACTAACGGAGGGCTCCTAGCAATATACCTCTCGCAGCAGCAGGAGCTGCAGGACGGCTACCTGCCCTACGTTAACTAGGTATAGCGATATACCCCTTATAGGAGCTATATAACGGCTGCCTACCCTACATTAACTAGGTATAGCAATATACCCCTATAGTAGTAGGAGCTATAGGACTGCTATAAGTCCTACGTTAACTAGCATCGCAATTAAGCGCCAGATACTAGATTCTTTTTCTTTTTCTTTTTTTTCTATAAGGGGATAAAGCCTAAGGGTAGGCTTTTTTAGAAGAGGGGGGGTAATATAACGGCGCTGGGGCACCGCTTTTACGACGTCTATATATAGCATAGTTAGGGGCTCGCTTAAAGACTTAGCTTATATATATAGACCTATCCTTTCCTTAACCTCCTTTTACTCCTTAGCTTAGTATCTTTATAATACAGCATTCTACAAGCTTTAGTTTAGAGGTATTTATATAAGCCGTAATAAGAGGAGCCGTATATAAGCTAGAACTCTTACTTACCCTAGCCACCTGTAGGATATAGCCTATATTTTACCTATAGCTACTATACCTTTATTAGCCTAACCCCTTACTAGGGAAGATATAGCTTAAACCCCTATTAGTACTAATCTAAGATAAGAATAAAGATAAAAACTATAAGGAGTGGACTATTAAACAAATTATCGACTCTAAATACTTTAGTTAAGGCAGAGAATAATAGCTTTACTATAGAGCTATATATATAGGATTTAATATAAATTAGCCAAAATGGCAACTATAGAAAGACTTTAAAAATGTAAAGGATTTAATTAGTAACTTTTATTATATAAACCTATAGAAACTAGGCCTAAGTAGAGATTTTATACCTAATCCTCTATAGGAGCCCTTATAGAGTTAAACCGTTATATATTACTACGTAAGGGCAAATTACCGTTAGATTACGGTAAAGTGCGATTACGTAACTAGAATATTATCGAGATATTTAGTAGTTAAAGTTGTCTAATTAGTTGGATTTTTAGATACTAAGCCTTATTATATAATATTGTTTTAAGCCTTTAGCGATACCCCCCTTTTTCTTCCTTTTTATACCTTAAGTGTCCCTTTTATATATATATAGTAACCATAACGTCGCTAGAGCTCCGCCTTTATAAAAGGGGGGGGTAATATTACGGAACCCTACCGTAGGGGCCTTTATAGGAGAGCCCCGTGCTCTTATATACACCTTACGTATAGCTTATATTAGCTACGCGTAGGTATATTACCTCCTTACACCCTTAACCCTTATAATTAATTGCGTAACGTTTTATATACTCCTTAAATATATACACTTTATAGCCACTGCCCTTATTCCGTAACAATAGGTCCTAAAATTTATATTCTTATATTTAGGTACTTATTAGCTTTTTATACTTACTTACTTACCTAGTAGTCTAGCAGTTTAGCAGTTTAGCCGTTTCCTCTATCTTTATAAGGTTTAATACTTATTCTAGGTATAGACTCTTATTCTATTTCTATAAGTACTTATTTTATATTCTTATCCTTTTTATAAAATCTTAAATCTCTTTTATCTTATCTTAAGAACCTTAAGCCTATAGCCTTTTACCTTTATTAAGTACTAAAGTAGTTCTTAACCTTTCTTCTCTTGCGTCTTATAAAGTAATAGACATTATATCTAACAGAGTCTCAATCCCTATTGCTGATCCTTACTCTATAGCGGTCCTAGCCCCCACCCCAGTTATTATATCCTTAAGGTTTATATACTCCTAGTAAGTTGCCTTTATTTCTTTATCGTTACTACTAATAGTCCAATTATCTTAACTCTTAGATTCTATTACTCTTTAGTAGAACTAATCTTTAAGAACTCTTTTTACTAACCTTTAATTAAATATACCCTCTAGGTTCTAATCTAGTTATAGTATTAATTTTACTCTTTATCTAACTTTTATATACCCTAGAGTCCTTTTAACTTAGGCTCTTATAGCTAATAGCTTACGCTATACTTAACGTCCTTATAAATTTAGTATACGTTATTATAATAAAATACAAAACTTTTAATTAAATACTCTTTTGTTCCTTATAGTATACTATTATCCCTTTATATATATATATATATATATCTTTTACTTTACTATATAGTTACTCTAATTACCTTAATAGTCTCTAGTAAAATAACCTTATTTTCTGCAATTTATATAAGCTTTGTCTTTAAACCACTTTTCTTGCTATAGAGTTTACCTAAATATCTTCTACTACTAAAATCCCTAGTTTGGCCACTGCTCCTTAGTCCTGTAATTACTTAACCCTTAACCTTTAGGTTTTTATTGTTTCTTATTGTTATAGGACACCCCCATAACACCTTATAGACGTTTACCTATTTCTACTAACTTAGCAACTAAAGACCGACCACGAGATGGCAATCTAATAGCAATCTGTAGCAATCTAACGGCAACCTACCGCATTCTATTATATTCTACTAAGTTCTACTAAGTTCTACTAAGTTTTACTAAATCCTGTTAAGTTTGTTAGGACTACTACCTAAATCCTATTTTACTCTATGTATATATTAACTAAGCAACCAAGTTTACAATATATACCCTTTCTTCCCATTTTCCTACCTTCTTTCCTTACGCAACGTCTTGACTTTATTACACAGTTTATATACGTAGCTGAATAATATCTACTCGTTATATATTATTGTCACTTATACTCGCTCCGTAACACTTATTCTACTTATTAGTTTCTTTATATTGGCAAAATATTATCCCCTATTAACGGCCTTAATAGTTAGTAGTTAACGCAATTAGCGCGTAGTTAAGGGTATTTAGCAACTTGACCAACTAGCCTATATTAGGTTTTTTTTAACACATAGCTTATACGCGGCCTACGCGCAACCTATATATTTAGTAACTATAATTATATTAAGAGCTATCTACCTCTTTTATACTAATAGTATATTTTAGATAATAAATAAAAGCTAATAAGGCAAATTATATACACTTCTTTATATAATCTATTATATAGCATATATATATAGCTAAAAAGTAGCTACTAAGAGTAGTAGATATAGACCTATTTATATTTACCTACTTATTTATATTTACCTACCTATCTATATCTACCTACTTATTTATATTTACTTATCTATCTATATCTACCTATTAATTTATATCTATTTACCTATTAGTATTTACCTACCTATCTATATTTACTTTACTATCTATATCTACCTACCCGTTAGCATCTGCTTATTTATGCCTACCTATCTATACTACCTTAATTCGATCGATTAATTAAATTATTTATAGTGTTTGCTAGCTAGTTGTTATCGTTTAGCTCTAGCGACGGTTGTCTAATTTTGGTAACGTTTGTCTAGTTTTAGTAACAGTCCTTTACTAATAGCTATTTTGGTACCTCTCTAAATAGGGAGGATATAAGGAAGGAAGGGTAAAAAATAAGGTAGCTATATAAGGTAGAGGTATATATAGAGGCTATTAGGAATATAGTGGGGATCTAATACAGAGCTTCGTGTAGAGCCTCTATATGTAGAGTTTCGCGTAAAGCCTTATGTAGAGCCTCTATATATATAGCTTTATGCAAAACCTCTATACGTAGAGCTTTATATAAAGCTTTATACAAAGCCTTATATAGAGCCTTTAAGTAATAAGACTATATAAAATTATTTTAATTCTAATATATAATAGTTAAATATATTATAAGCTAGTATACTATAGGCTAAGAAAATAGTAAAAATTAATTTGCGCAATTAGTATATAACTAAAAAATAATATATTATATTACCTTAATTACATATTAAAAAATATAGAGTTAACTTTTAAGGTTATTAAGTTGGTTAACTAAGTATTATTTAACCTTTAAATATATTAAGTTAGTTAATTATATACTAATTACGCAAAATATACTAAATAAACTTTACTTAAATCTTAGCCTGCGAATATTTTCCCGATATAGTACTACTTAGGTCTATTAGCTTTACGCTATACTATAGTTTAAATACCTATTACTATATCTTTCTTATATACGTTAGTTTTCATTATATTCTACTAAACTTATCGCTTAAGTATAGCTAGTCACCTACTTTAATAGTCTATTTAATTAATTATCTTATATTGCTTAAATCGTCCATTAGTATTATAGTAGCTTAAACTTTAGCCTTTAGTCCTCTTCTATACTCTGCTATTAACGCCCCTTAGTTTTACTTAGTTTATACCACTAGTATCTAGAATTATACTATATAGTATAACCAACTACTAATACTGTGCTAAGACATAAGATCACCGCTTAGAAGGATCCAAGACAGCGTTAACGCCACCCTATATATTAATTGTAGATCAATATTGCTTGCAGATTACTGTTCCCATTTCAGTTACCTCTTACTCTATTATATCTTATTTCCTCTACCTTCTTTATATATATATAGAGGCTTTAGAGCTATATTTACAATTAAGTTGCTTAGTCAATTCTATACACTGTAAAGCTTACATATAGTCTATTACTAATCCCTTTTACGTAAGTTAATATAGCTTTCCTTTAGCTATTACTATTAATTCTAGATCTCTATATATCTATATAAGCCTACTAGTAAATCCCTCCTAGCTTAAAAATATATACTACGCCTCTAAATTAGTAGTTACTAACCTATTAGTTTATATCTCCAAAAGATAGAGTTTAAACTACTTTAATACCTAACCCGTTAAGAACAGTTCTATATATACTAATTAATTAACTAGTTCTGCTAGCTTAGATCCTTTATATTAGATTTTTAGTTTTATTTATATAAGAAATCCCCTTAGCTTATATTTTTCTCTTATAAACCTTTTAATTAATAGTATCTTAATCTTTTCTCTTTTTATATCCTATAATTATTAAAGTAGTATATCTTAATTATTTATCCACTTGTTCTATAAAGCCTTTAAGTTATACTATTATAATTAACTATAAGTTATTATCTTATATACTAGTATCTCTTCCTAACCTTAAGGCAGTTACTATTATAGATCGCTTTATAACTAGTACTTTAGGTAGTATATAATTTAAATTTGTTAATAATATAACTAAGTAGTAAATATATAACGAAGCCTTATAGAAAATACTACGGTAGACTTATTAATAGGCTAGGTATATAGATAAATAGGAAGTTAATAACGTAAATATAACTAGTAAAGTAGGTTGCCTAATAGATTAATTCTAATTAATAATAATTTATTACTTAATATCTGTGAGGTGATAAGCTCCGCACCACTCAGCCACACAAACCTACAAAAGGTAAGCAAGTGACTGGCTTGATGCCAGACACGGCTGTGCAGAACAATACATATAGGCGAGGTGACTTCGTCACCTGACAATATCCGATTTAAATCCCTATTAGGCCTACGCGGACTACTCCTTATTTATAGATAGGGAGAAAACTCAATTTAAGAAAAGCTTAACTTGAGAAAAACCCGTAATCCATTTCCCCGCCTTTTAGGACTCGCCTACTTAGCGCCTATAAGTCACTAGTTGTAACGGCGCTAGAGCGCGTTACCTACTAAATTCTACCCAAGTTCTGCCATATTCTGCCACCTGTTACTATCCTATATTGTTGCGTACTATCGCGTACTATCTAGTACTGTTTTCTACTATTAGCTTACCTACTACTAGCGCCTTAGCGGCTCGCGCTACTTATTTATTTACACTAGCCCTAGCGACTCCCTTTTCTTCTCCTTAGCTTAGTATCTTTATAAGATAGTATTTTATAAGCTTTAGTTTTGTTAGTCATACAGGGTAACTTACCAATAACGACTACTTAAGTAGGTTACAGTGATATTGGTTAATAAAGCTTATTAATTGGAATAAGGGAGGGCGAGGAGCTTAAGACTCCTCGCTACGCTAGTGCCGCGGCGTTACGTAATAACCGCTTGCCTCATTCCTAATACTAACAACTCTTTTTTTATAGTTGCCATCTATATATAAATACTGCTTAACTAGCGTAATAAATATTAATCCTTTTTACTTACTATTGCTATTATAATATAAGCCTCGCTATTTTAAAATTTACCTCTTAGTATATGGTGCTTTTTTACTTAGAGTTATAGGTATATATTATATTAGGGCCGCTAAGGCGCTAGTTATAAGCGAGCTAATAGCAATTTTTTATCCTGGGGATAGAAAATCCTAATTAGCTAGTTAGAATTAAGGTTTATAGATTATTATACTCCTACTCCCTTTTAACCTAACCTTTAACTTATATATATAGAGTATTTATATTAATTAACGTTTCTAGAGCCTTATTTAGGTTTGCCTTTATTATTATATCTACTAAGTTATCTTAACTATTAATTTATTAAATCTTAAAGAGTTTTTGCCGTTTATAGGATTGCTAAAGTGCTATAATGTTAATTATAAGGCGCTTGTTACGGACGCTTTAAGTACAATATTACGACTACTAGGAGAGGAGTCGGAAGAAGCTAGTTGGTTAATACAGGTACGGTCTAGGATAGATCCGGTAGAACCATATAACGAGGAATAGTAGCCGAGTCACGTGATAAGATCTGTGTGATCTGTGTGATCTGTATAATCTGCGACAGAGTAGATAGAGCACACGTACCTCACGTATAAGGAGGATTTTATAGGAGTACGGTTATGTATTTAAAGGACCTCAGTCCCTACCTAGATAGTTCTTTCCTTATAGTAATTCTTAGAATATAATTAAAGTTAATCTGTTAGGCAACCACTCCACTAGTTATTATTACGTTATTAACTTACTTGTAATACCTATACACCTAGCCCATTAATAAGCCTATCGTAGTACTTGCTATAAGGTTCCGTTACACAATCACTACCTAGTTACGGTTTTAATAAGTCAAATAATATGCCACCAAAAGCAGCCACTATAACGCCATTGACGGCGGCAACTACTTTAAGGTTAGGAGGCGATACTAGTATAGCAGATACTAACTCGCAATAACCTGTAATAGTTAAACAACTATAAGAGATAGTTGACTAGTTAATAGAGAATAATATAACACTTAAATAAAGGATTAACGGGATAGGCGTAGCAAAGGTTAAGTTACTATCAATTAAAAGATTCTTAGGAGAAAGATTAAAGCTTAAAGGATTTCTTACGCAAATGCACTTTAAGGTAGCGTAGGAAGGAGTAAAGCTGGCAATACCTATAGATTGAATAGCTTACGCGGGATTATTCTTATTAGGAAGAGCACTTAAATAGTTTAAGTCTTACCTTATAGAGATACAGGCAAATGGAATAACAACCACCAATTAGGAGGTGCGGTTTATGTTCTTAAGTTAGGAAGGATTTATAGAGCAACTTATATAAATATTCGGAGATCCGGAGGCAGTAACTATAGTAGAAAGAAAACTCCAAAATATTACGCAATAAACTTTAGTAATTAAGTACACAATATAGTTCCAAACGCTAGCTATATAAGTTAAGTGGAATAATAAGGCGCTTATAGTATAGTATAAACAGGGACTTAAGGCTAAAGTCTAGGACGTAATTATTCTGATAGAAGATGCGGACACCCTAAGGGAATTAATAAATTAAGCGATAAAGATTAATAATAGGATCTTCCAAAGGGAACAGACTAAGAGAGGTTAGGATAGAGTTCTATAGTTATATAAGGCGCAAAGCACGCAATAATAAAAGCTAAGTTAGAAACTATAGTATAGCGCAAAGCTAATAGACCTAAGCAGTACTAAAGAAGCCTATAAGAGATAGAGTAAAAAACTATAGAAACCTAAAGGTTAAGGATCTAGTAATTACAGGACTAAGGAGTAAAGGCTAAACCAGGGATCTTATTAGCAGAAGACGTTTAGGCGGACTCTATAGTAAAGTTAATAGTTTAAAGACGGAGCTTATATAAATTGTGGGAAATAGGGTTATTTCGCGAGGGATTATAAAGATAGTTAGAGTTACTATATAATAAAGGGAACCTAACTAGTAGAAGATATATACGTATAGAGGGATGATAGTATACTATAAGGAATAAAAGAGTGTTTAATTAGAAGTTTCGCGTTTTGTTATAATAACATATACCAAATTTATAAAGACGCTAAGTACGGCGTAAGCTATTAGCTATAGGAGCCAAAATCTATAGAATATAGAGGAACTAGAGAGTTAGATAAAGAATAAGATTAACTTTATAAGCTAGATTAAGATATTATAGTAATATACAGACAATAATTAGCAATAATTGTCAGGTGACGAAGTCACCTCGCCTATATGTATTGTTCCGCACAGCAGTGTCTGGCATCAAGCCAGTCACTCGCTTACCTTTTGTAGGTTTGTGTGGCTGAGTGGTGCGGAGCTTATCACCTTATAATAATAACAATAGAGTTGGAGTACTTATTAATTAATAGTGACGAGGATAGTAAAGGAACTAACTAGGGGTATCTAAACCTTAATAACGCGACTAAAGTAGAGACTGAGACCGCTATAGAGCAAGGTTTAGTAACGGGTATTATGACACCGTTAGAAATAGCATCTATTGCTTTATAAGACGGCAGGAGCAGTATCTAAAAGAGATTAAGTAAGCAGACGACTGCTAGTGCTAGCTTACCACTTAATAAAGGTAAAAGGCCAAAGGCTTAAGATTCTTAAGATGAGATAAAAGAGATCTAAGATTCTATAGATAGGATAAGGATAGCTTAAGGACCTATAACGGACGAAAACCGATAGAGTAGAGCAGTAGCTTAGTTTAGAGATATATAAATAAGCTCGGGACAGAGTTTCCTATAGGCATTAGATTCTTAAAACGAGATAGATAAGATTTAAGACTCTTAAGATAAGATAAGAACACTATAAACGTCTAGTTAGACTAAGGCGGGAGCTAAGCTTAAGTTAAAAGCAAGCTTAGGATTAAAGAATCTAAGGGACTAAGAATTTGGAGTACGAATAAGGACACCTATAGGTAAGAGGCAAGAGGCTTCTTTATAGATTAGAGAATCTACAATATAAACAGTAGTTAGATTAGGAGACAGATATATAGGCCTAGAAGACTTACTAGTTAAACACAGTGTTTAAACTAAAGATCAAAAAGTTAATACGTTGGTTAAAAAGTACGAGGACGTTAAGAATCTATTGGAAAGACAATAACCATAAAAAAGCATAAAAGAATTTAGGCGACGAATCTTCGCATAGTAGAAGCAATCTATAGAGCTAAAAATGCCAAATTACTTTGGGAAAAAGACACTTACACAAAAGGTTACTAATAGGCCGAAGGTAGGTATACCTAGAGCCAAGTGGCTTACGGAACTAAAAGAAGAAGAGAATCTAGGAATTCTAACTAGGTTCTAAGAACGACACATAAAAGGCTATTACAAAGTAGTAATAAAAAGATACTTCCTTATGGATAGATTATACACACTTAGTAAGCTGTACTAAAAGTAGTTTAGGCAACGACATAATAATAAGTGGGAAGACTTTTATATATAGTTAGACGAAAAAGTTATACTAGATTAGGTAATGTTTAAGAGACAGATAAGTTACATTAAAGGAGCCTTAATTATGATGTTAAAGGATCTAGAGGAACAAGCTATAGACTAGAAAGAGATAATGCGAATATTAGTACTAGCAAACGAGACAGTAACGTTTAGATCGACGCGATAGAGGTTTAAACTTAAAGATGAAGACGAGTTACAAGTTAACCTAAGACACCTAGCGCACTATACGTTAGCATAGATTGCATGCGTAGACGATATATACGATATACACAAAAACCTAAAGGAAAAGAACCGGAAATACCCTATAAGAATATATTAGGCACTAGATAAGAAATGGTTTAGGAATACTAAGTATATACATAGTTGGCACCCCACGGAAGTTTAAGAATAAGGGGACTTAATACTTTAACTAGGAAGATTCCTTACGGAAGAATATTTAGATAAATAATAATAGTAGGAATGTCTAAAGAACACCTATTTATAGCATATTAAAGATAAAAAACGAACTAAGTATTAGCCTAAGTTGGACTAAATACAAATAGGATTAAGCAGCTAATAGTTAAGAAAAGTAGAGGCCTACGGGACCAGAGGGAACTAGTGGTAAAGCCTTAGACCCTTAAAGAAATTTAAGGACGACATCTAAATTTACGAGTTAAGTGGTAAGATTAACAGTTTAAGGCACTAATAGATAGTAGAGTAATAAGGAACTACATCTCGCTAACAGTAGTTAAAAGAATGGGGATACTATATAGGAAAAAGGAATGTCTTTACCTATTAGTGACAATTTTAGGAGATCTAATAGCCTATAGAGAAGGTATTATTAATCTTAAAATAGAACCTATTTAGATAACTATTAAAGGGAGACAGATTAAGATGTCTTTCGATATATTACCATTAAGGAATAATAAGGCAGTATTAGGGATGCCTTGGTTACAGGAATATAATCTAAAGATCGATTAGATTACAGGTTAGGTCGATATTAGAGATACTTAATGCTGTAAGATGCGACAACAAGCCAAGATGGTATAGTACTAAGTAGGAGCGACCTATGAAGAAATAGAAAAAGGGCTAAGCTATGTACTAAAAAGATACTATAAGTACGGCAAGAAACTATGGTCACCGGAAAGTGAGAAGCTATTAGAGCATGTAGTATAGGACTATAAGATAGAATTAGAACTAGGAACAAGTCTAAGGTTTTTTCCAATCTATAAGCTTACCAAAGAAGAAGGTAGAGTATTAAAAGAGTTTATCTAGGAGAACTTATAAAAGGGATATATTAGACTATCGCAATCATTAGCGGGTTATCTAGTACTATTTATACTAAAGAAGAATGGCAAGCTAAGGCTGTATATTGACTATAGATAGTTAAACAGCATTACTAGAAAGGATAGGTATCCTTTACCCTTAATTAGCGAAATCTAAGACAGGATAGGCAATGCGCAAATCTTT
>Ga0307515_10016559_pt1 | contig 13491 bp, 7 predicted proteins | sample 17_EM_MG_FD_194513 | JGI IMG/M metagenome (GOLD analysis project Ga0307515, IMG submission 194513) | Populus trichocarpa ectomycorrhiza microbial communities from riparian zone in the Pacific Northwest, United States - 17_EM | ecosystem: Host-associated > Plants > Roots > Unclassified | place...
TTTGGACTTTAATTACATCCAACTATTTTTTATTTTTTTTTTACCTGTGCTGTGTAGCGTGCTGAATTTCATTTCTTTATTCTTTAATATTAAAAAAATTATAAAAACATTAGGAAGTAAGAAGTTCAATGCATGCTAATATAAATACTTTTAAAATATTTAATCGGTAACATGTTGGAAGAAGTATTTTTTTAAAATAAAATATTAAAACAAATTAAAAAAACCAATTATAATAAATCAAATATTAAAAATAAAAAATGTTAAGGCGGACACTAAGATATTATTCTCAAATAATAGGAAAGAATTAAAAGATAAATTTAGTTAATTTAATAGTATAAAAAGGATGACACTAATTTAATAGTAAGAAAAACAAAGAAAATCATGGTAAATCTCCTAAATTTAACTTAATATTTTAAAATTATAACTTGTGAAATTTTATATCCGTGCTAATTGAGAATGTTAAATCCTAATTAATTTAATGCTGAAAGATAAATATATAAAAAAATTTGCAATTCATAAAAACTCATATCCGGGTTTAATCAACAAAAAAAAAACTCTAATAAACCTATATTAGTGGTTGTCACAACAACTAGGATAATATTCCGAAATAATATGAAAGAAGCGAAGGATAAGTATAGTTAATTTAATAATATCCAAAATTCATTGATTCAGGAAAGGGCAAAGTCCAGATAACAAATAACATCCACACTTACAAGGATTTATTCTTCAGGGATATTGATTTCTTTGTATCCTATCTCTTTGAAAAAAAAAGAGTTTATTAATTAATCTATGCTCAGTATAGTATAATCTAAGATATATCTGCAATATTTTTTCCGCGGGATTTAGGTTCTGTTAATTGAATAGCGAAGTTAAGAAATTCATGCAGAAATATCTCCTACGTTCTTTTTCATATGAAAGCATTGAAAAGTATTTTCATTGCTATTTGAGAGTGACAAGACTACGGCACCAAGAACAGCAAAGCCTATGGGATTGAAATTACCTTCCTTCCGAATTAAGTATTGAAATTGGTTGTACATGATTTTAGGTTTGTGCTTTCATGTAAAGAAGAAATATGCAGTATGGACCAAGACAATGAATCAACTCGAGAGTACTGCTATAACTGCCATTCACATGGATTCTCACATGGCAGGCACCCGCCTGGCATATCACAGAATATGCAAGACTGCATTGATCATACGGGCTGCTTCTACATTAATGTTCTTTGGGTATTAATGGTTTGGAGTACTGGAGCTCCTCCAGCCAACAAATGAACATGACAGCACACATGGAAACCCATTGTTCATCTTTCGTGCACTCATCATATTCATTACACGCTCCAGCTATCACATGACTCCTAAATATATATATAGAGTATCAGGTCATGGTTTTGGTCCTGAATGGTACTTAATTTAGTCATTATTCCTGAGTGTAGGAGCCATGGATGCTGGAGAAGACTACAAAAGGAAGGCAATTACAAGGAAGAAGAGTTCTTACAGGATTAGCCTTTCGGCTAGTTTACCTGAAGATGTTTGTGGTGCTTTCTCAGGTGATACTATCTGTGCAGTTAAGCTCTCTAAGGATCCATTCTCAGACATGAGAGCATCAATATTAGAGATGATTCAGAACGTGGGTGTTCATGATTGGGATGAAATGGAAGAGTTAGTCTATTGTTACATTGCCCTTAACTCTCCTGACCTGCATGGCATCATTGCCAATGCATTTCTTAGTTTATCTTGTCATTTTTCCTAGCTCGTACGCTCTTTCTCTGTTGTCTGCAACATACTGCTTAAAATGGCACATCTAGTCAACTTCTTTTTAGTCCACTACTCCTGGAAGATTGAGAATGTATCCTTTAATGTATCAATGTTATTTTGACAAATTCGGTTTCAGCCACCAGAGCAGGAAAAGAAGATCCAATGATTTGTTTCTACTTTCTACAACAGTAATTAAGAGCTAGCTTACATGCTTATTTTCATGAACAAATGAAAATCTGATTGATGAAACCAAGGGAATGCTTTAATCTGCCCAAACAGGAAAAATAAGCTATTTCGAAAGCAAACATCATGATAAATATAAGAGCACCATGTCAATCGATTCTCAATAAGAGACTTGACAGGTTTTTTGTAATCAATTCTCTATTGTAAAATTTGAATTCAATTGATAAAGAAGTTGAGTTCAAGATAGAATTCAATTCATTTTGTTTTTATATGACGTAAATGGTTACTTTGGAAAGCTAGTTTTAACATTAATTTTTATCTTTAGTGTAGTAAATCGGAAATTGAATTCAATTAGGGGGTTGCAAACAGCAGACACAGATCTGAAACTCTATTGGCCTAATTTTCTCCCACTTCAAAACAGCTTCAAGAAAACTAGCAGACATAGAAGAAAACTAGCATTGCAATCTGCAGATCCCGACATGGTTATCAGCATTATGTAGAGCCACAAAAAATTTCCTCGTTTTTTATTTTATTGGAAAAAACGGTCCTTTGGCTAATATAATTGCTTAGGGGGGCATCCAGAGCGGCAGTCGCTGACATTTACACTAACCAAAATATACTTTTAACAAGCTTGACAGCGAGTTGTTAAGGCCGGATGGTAGATGATCCACGCTGCGTGCTACCCCGCCAGCCAGGACATACCCCGGACTGAATTTCATTCAGAAACGAAAGAGATGGCAAATGAGGCAGAGAAGAAGAGTCGAAGTAGTTGCAGTGAAAAATTAGACAGATTGAGTGATCTGCTTGACTGCATAATCCATAAAATTCTATCTTTGAAAGGTGCCCAGACAGACGTGTATTGTCTAAAAGATAGATTGTTGTGAACATCACTTCCTGGCCTCAATTTCAATGCTCCCTGCCTGAAGCTCTCAAACTTTTCAGCTTTTTAATAGATTTGTGAGCAGAGTGTTATGACAACAGCGATCTTTATAAGGTTCAGCAACATTTTCCACTCGGAGCTCCCATCATTCTTTTTAGGATATATGATCATAAACTATGCTGTTTCCCATCATGTTCAGCAAGCTCATGGTCATAAATTATGATGATGCACCACCTTCTGTCCGATCTTTCTCTTCACCGGAGGCATTTTTAACTTGAAAACTGTATCCAAATTATCTGGATTCAACTTTCAAGCTTTTCATTTTGCTTTCACAAATCTCATCAGGTTGAGACTCGAAAATTGTTCCTTCGGTTATCAAAGGAATATCGGTGATCCTTTTGCTAGCTGTCTTAGTTTGAAGAATCTAAGCCTACGATTTTGCAATTTGCTGTCTCCAAAAGTTATGGAAATATCTGCAATTCAATTGCTCAACTTAGAAATTCTGGGGCTTGGATATATGCATCGATCTGATTACTGAATAGGATTAAGATTTTTGCACCAAAGCTCACATCCTTCAGCTACCAACTCTCTCAAGTAATGGATTTCTATAGGCTCCAACTTCCCTCCCTTAATTGACTAGAATCTAATCTTACATGAAATTAATTTTAAGTCTTTAAAGATTTTGAAAATATCTGTACTCCAATTGGTTAACCTGGAGATTTCAGGTTTTCTTGGTTACACTTGCAAGGTTGAGACTTTTGCGCCAAAGCTTGCCTCTTTCAGCTATAAAAACTCCTGCCCTGTGGCTATGGATTTCTCTAGGCTTAACCTCCCCTCACTTTGATCATGTTGATGTTGCGGTTAATCTATCAACATGGGACGACGAAAGGGATAATCTGCAATTATCAATATGTTGCAAGGGCTGCACAATGCACAATTTGTCAGGCTATATAGATCCTGACACCATCAAAGTATACTTCTTTACAATTAATACTATTCGCTAATTTATGCTGTTAAGCTCTACTGACATGCTATAAATAGCCAAGATGTATTGAAGTTTCAACAAATCAGAAATAAAAAATATCTTCAAATTTCTCTATCGTTTTGTAAGGTATTTGATATTTTTTATTTCTTACTTGTTAGAACTTCAATATATCTTGGCTATCTATAGCCTTTAGTTGAGTTTAACAATATTTTTAGAACTAATAAATATAATTAATCATAATCTATAATAAAAGATAATTTAAGATAATTGTAACAAATCAGAATCAGGAACAAGTCTGCCCGGTTTGAGTTGCTGTCTTCAGTACTGTTTCGGCCTCACATTAGAACTGATCTTGTTTCTGGACTTTCCTTCTCCTTTTCCTTGTAGGATACTTCCTCTCCAGTTTCTGCTTGGAAACTGTCCTCTTAATGCTACTGCAAATCCTCTAGGAATGTTTCGTGTTCCTGCTCGTACAACTTTCAACTCTTCAAGGAATGCCGATATCGATGCTATTGGTAGCATGGGTCATACTACACTTGCCAGATGGCTCAGTTTTTCCTGAATTCATTGGAGACATAGTGCAGTCCAGCACCCTTGCGTCTTGTGTTCTCTTTCTGGAATCAATGGAGGTTCATAATTAATTAGTGTTTTTTCCTCAATGCAGATTATGTTATAGATATAAACAACGAAGTTACTGAATCAATTTTTCAGATACAACCTTGGAGGAAGTCGTCTTTCTTTATTTATTTTTTCCTTTATTGGTGCCAATAAACTCTTCTTAGTTGCTTTTGCGACAAACGGTTTCATATTGTATGATGTACGCAGAAGATATAGCTCCAAGATTTTTTATAAGATTGGATAACACCGCTTCCATTTGCAGCAAGTCTATGCGCTAATGGATACAGTTTATGATCTCGTTCGATCTTCCTTTGTATATATTGATAAATTATTGTTGTCATTGTTGTTGTAACAAGGGACCGAGCAATTTATATGTTCCTTAAAAGAAACAATAACATTTATAGTTTGAAAAATAGTAATTCGTGGGCGTTCCAGGCGGGGTATTCAGGCAACTGCTGATATGACACATCAAAAACATTGCGAAAACGACGTTTATAATTGGAGGTGAAGACATTGGGAAAAGCGATTCGGAATGATTTCCACTCTCTTGGAGTTACTTGTAACACCACTTCAAAGTCTGGACAGCTAATCTAGGTGAATGTAAAGATCTGGTTAGAGTGAAGAAAACTTTAAAGAAAAAAAAACAGACGAGTGCTCAAAAGTTGCAGTAGATTCCATGGAACATGAGATCGGGAAAAAAAAAATCATTCATGGATGAACATGTGAATCTCAGAAGCAGGCATGCTCCCTAAACTGATAAAGCACAACTCTGGAGTTCGAGAGAAAACTCTTTAAAAAGATAAGGGAAACACTGTTTGACTTGTGTTTATTCCCCTGAGAAACATCAATGGCTGGGAACAAACAAGTTCGGCGGAATCAGGAACTGAACTACCTCCCTTTGTGGGTAATTAGTTTCCTGTCCTCTTTGAATGGTTGTGTTGATGGATCAGATAGGCTCGGCACTCTTGTAACACTACCCTTCCCTTTCTTGGCATTTGGTCCTAGTTCTTCTATCATGTATTTCCAACCATCAATAGGCCTCCTCCGGCTAAATATGTGAGTCTTGATAAAACTAGCTATCTGCAAGTAGTTGCAGAAAAAAATTTTAGTTAAGCTGGAAAGAGATGATGGCTAGGCTGGAAAGGAGATATATACCTAAAACTAGCTCAACAAAAGAAGACATAATTTAAAGTGATATTGAAGACGTCAACTTGCCTGGAATTTGCTGTATGCTATTCGACGATCAAATTCTTGGAGGAGAATATCTTCCTCCCTCTGTGACATTTCCCAAATATTTCCATCTTGTGCCTTCGCTGTTGTTTCCCAACCATCAGGTTTATTTTTAAACTCGGAAGAGCTTGGGATTTTTGAGTTGTCCAGGTCATTATTGGCTGTGTCAAAAATTCTGCAATAAGATATCTATTAGAATTGACAAGTTCACCTATACTCTAACAAAAAACATCTGAGTTATATTCCGACTTGCCAGTAATCCCACACAAAAAGCAAAGCTTAAAGGATCCAGGAATTCAATAGGGCTAAAAAAGACAACGAATTTATTCTCAAATTTTCTACACTTTGTGGAAGGCCTATGACATGAGACTATCAGAATAAGCTAGAAGAAAACATCGAATCACACAAACCATAAACCAAATGTACCCAAATTTTTAATCCATAGAAATCCAAAAGGGCTTTCAGGGAGCGGGAGCTATCAGGGAGCGGGAGCTGTGTTCGATTCTTCAATGTGAAGGAAATGTAGCCTTATTGCTTCATGGTCATATAAGTATTTTAATTCTCAATTTCATTTTTGTGTTCACAACAGCATTGATACAGCTATTTTATTATGGAGCATAGCACAGTGAGAAGATCAGAGAAAAGGTGCATTAAGAAATGCATCCTGTTTAGAAACTTTAAGCATAAAGTTCATACAAGAAGGCAGACTAATTATTTATCAAGAAAATGGCATGCCAATAGCCGTACCATTCAATTAGTTGTTTTCAGGTTAATTTTGTTAGCAGGCTTTGACATTTGTTTTTGCTATAAAAAGAAAAAAGAAAAAATAGAATCACAATGAAAAGAAAACATGTTCTCACATACGATTTTTCTCTTTGTTACTAATCAAGAAGCTTTAATGAGTAGGATTTGGGATACAGGTTGGAATGGGCTAAAAGTAACTTACTCGCTCAAGAAGCTCAAAACTAAGAATGCCTGGCGAAGAAACCAGCAAACTTCCAGTTTTTTCTTCTTTTTTCAAAAAAATATTACGTTGATCACTAGCATAAAATGTGTAGTAATTTGGTCAACAACAGGCTTTAGTTTCTATAAAGCAACAATCAAAGAGTTCTTAAAACCAAACTTTAAAAATCATCAGAAGCAAAATTTCTTAAAATATTTAACAAACTTTTATTGTTGTACGTGTTATATATGGTGCTTGGTATTGTTAAGAAGGTTCCTTTATAAAGGTCAATATGATTATTAACTAAACCACCAGCCTCACCAATTTCTCTTGGAGTGAGATTTATCTATCATTTCTAAGAGACAATTACACAAGTGTACTGGTCTGGTGATCGTGATGGTCATTTGGTAGTTTAGCCTCACAAACCAATTCAGTTTTAGATCAGAAATAATTAAATTATACAACTAATAGTAAATAGCATTGGATGGATGGAAGAAAGGGACGTACTCAGAGCAGCTATCAAGCAATCTGTCGATATCATCAGGAGAAGAATCTCCCAATGTAGCATTCATAGCCTCCTCCTGCTGCTTCTCAATTTCCTTGGTCCATAACCCAGCATGAATTCTTTGCTTCTTCAATCTGTAATCTTTTTTCATATTGTCCAAATTATAAAGCGAATCACCTCCATTTTTATTATTATCATTCTTTGGCTGTGGTTGTGGCTGGGTTTTCCGCCGCTCATCCCAGTTATCATTCATTTCCTCAACAAAAGCCTTGGTCTCAGCGTCCTCTATCCCTGTGGGTGAAGAGAAATTGACGTCCATTTCCCATGGAGCTCTGTTCTTAGCCGTTAGATCCTCTGGTAGCCACGCTGTTTCCCACGCATCATTCCATTCATCCTCCCCTTTTTTGGTAGAAAATGATTGAAAAAATTGGCTCACTCCATTTATTCTGCATCTTTCTTTAATTCTACTACAACTTGCTGCTGCTATCTGTCGAACAGAAAGCATTCTTTGTTCTCTTCACTTGACTGCAAGAAATAACAGATAATAGAATTTAGTATTTACTGGATCTATGACCCACACACCGCTGCAGGTCAACTTGCTAAGCTGTTTCAAATGACAACAACTTTTGACGAAACAATTGTCAAGGTTTAGATAAAAAAAAAAGGTGATTTTTTTTCAAATGATTTTGAAGTAAGGAAAGCAATGATCAAACTAAAAAGAAAATAGAAGCAAGGTGTATGAATCAAATTACACAAACAACATGTAAGGATATCAGTTTTTTAATTTCGCATGTCTAGCTAGCAGCCTGTATACAATGCCATAAACCTCATTCAAAAGTCCCAATGTACTCATACACAGATAAGCATCCTTTTTTCCTCCTATTTTCTTCCTCAATAACCATAATAAACCCATAACCGCAAAACCTAAACTCTCAAATCAAACCAATAAAGCATATTAAATATCTTCCGATATTAAGACCTCTGTCCACCATCACAAAAAAAAAATGAAAAGATCCAAATTCCAACAAAACCCAGTAATAAAGACTCACTCATGCTTGAAAAGTTCAAGCAGAGGAAACTAAAGGTTCTTCGAAAACCACCACACAACAAACATCAACACGTCCTACCAGTGTTCAGACAGTGAATAAGAGTGAGTGCAGGTTGGAGAAGATGATCAAAGAAGTCCATAACAGCCATAGCCAATACCATAATCACATCTCAAATACAATCAAATGACTCTTATCTCAATAAAAAAATCCAACTTTCACCTATGTGAACTAGCAACTAAGCCACATGACAACAGAATTGAAACCAAACTTCATTACAACAAATGATTCAATAACAAAAGAAATCAAAACTCAAACTTCAAAAATCACCAAGCTTTGTATGACATAATTAATCATATCACCGCACCAATCAAAGAGATTAACTAAACAAGAAAATAAACAGACCCCAGATAAAAAAAATTGAGTTGGAGAGCAGTGAAGTGTAAAAAAGTGAACTTTTAGAGTTAAGATTAATGGGTTTTAAGGATTAATTTAAGTTTTTAAAAAAACGATCACACCAAGTCTGGAAGATAAAGAAAGAGTGAATTTTAGGCCAGACCAAAATAAAATAATTTTTCTAAAAAAAGAAGAGCTACGAACATCTCTAACTCAAGAAATGAAATGAAGAGAACAAGTGAGAGAAATACCTGAGTACACGAAAAAATCTCAACTTGGCGACGACGACTCGGTGACTCAGAGAAATTCAGGTCCAGCTCTGGTAAACTTGTAAGGAGACGTTTCGAAACCACAGTACAAAGACAACAGCAAAGATAGACAGCAGACGAGAAGAGAACAATATGAGAAAGCCCAAAAGCTCTGTTTGGACTCGAGGCTAGAACATTTGAGTGGAAACCTCACAATTAGCCCCTAATGTATTATATAATGTTTAGTTAAGTTGCAAGACAGAATAGTTTCTCAATTAGGTCCTAAATGACAAAAAGATTTCTAATTCGGATCTTTTTATCCATTTTTTGTGCCCAATTTTATATAAAATGATTATTGGGTCAGTACTAAATAACATACTATTACTATGGAAAAAGAACCCAATTGAGAAACGATTGAAACATTTTGGACCTAATTAATAAAATATATTGACTTGGTGACTTAATTGAGAATTGATATATAGATTAGGAACTAAATTCATATAGAGTTACAATAGGGAGGGTAAATTGAGGTTTCGCCATGGAAGAAAGCATTTGGTGTAGAGAATGATAAAGATTGTTTGAAAATATATTTTTTTGGAAATATATTAAAATCATTTTTTTTATATTTTTTTAGATTTACTTTTGTAAGTTTCCCTTTCTCTTCTGCCTTTTCAATGATGTGAACCAACATAAGACTCTGTATAACTAATCATATAGTGGAAGATGTTTGGAACCATTAGTAGTAGTTGCAGAATACTTGATGTGGATGATGTACCGATATCTTCTATGGGCATGAATCCAAGTTTAGGAGATTTTATCCTTCGTATTTGTGTTCTGCAAGCATAATCTTTGCTTGCAAAACTACCAGAGACAGATAGCGAATTGAACAGTTTTAGTAACATGAGTTCTGGTATTAGCTTACTGCCTGTTTTTGTTTAATGCTCCTACACAGTATCTTGGGAAGACACTCTTTTCCCCATGGTGTTCAGCTTGCACATCCTACACTATAGAAAATACTGGCTCTACCTCCTCTAGTCAAGCCCGATGGTTGCCTGCTGCATAATTCCTAGGAGTGAATCCTCATACTAGTGATTGCATCCATCTCAACCGTTTTCTTTTTGCAAAGTGATTTTAGATTCTGTGAATTTTGTGCCTTGGATGAAGAGAAGCAAAGGCATAGAAAGTTGGATTCAGCTTCATAATGACAGTAATGGCCATAAGGATGTAAGAACTCAATATATATGTTGGAATAGAATCATTAAACAGCCTAACATCTCTGCTCTGATTTGCTTGTCTACAAAATTTGATGGTGTTGATTTTGCAGACTAAAAATGCAGTGCTTTCACTTGAAAAGAGTGCAGGAATAGCCAGTGCAGAGACCAGTATTGGCGCTGCTGTAGGGAAAAAGAGCAACAGGTCTATTTGGTGGCAACTCCGGAATCGGCCCATCCAGGTTCAGAAACTCCACCGCCTCCTCCATGCATGGCCTGCCTTTGTTCTCATTTAGTGTACAAAGCAGTCCAATCTCCGACACTCTAATTGCTTGTTCCAAGTTCACCATGGAGCCCATCCTCCTGTCCACCAATCTTGCCTTCTCATCAATCTCATGCATTCTCCATGCGAAATCCAACAAATCCCTCTCTTCTTGCCTCAACTCAGACTCCAACCTTCCTCTCCCAGAAACAACTTCCAACACAAAAATGCCGAATTCAAACACATCAGCCTTTTGACTCACGGTTGCTTCGAAACGTTGCGACTCGGTGGAAGAGAGCACGAAGCCAAAGTCGCCCAGAACTGCTCTGAAGCTAACATCAAGAAAGACACTGGTAGTTTTCATGTTCTTGTGAGCTAGCTGCTTTGAGTGGAGGAAACTGAGTGCATCTGCAACATCTTTAACTACTTTCAACCGCCGAGTCCATGGAAGCACGCCAGCCCCAAATAGCCATTTGTCGAGGCTTCCATTTGGATAGAAGTCATACACAACCATGGTTTCACGATTATCCTGACACCAACCTCTGATAGGAACCAAGTTGGGGTGTCGAACTCGGCTAATGGTACTGATTTGTTTGAGCAATCTTCGTCTATCCAATCCAATTTGTGAACTCAAAAATTGAGCAGAGAAACGTTTAATGGCCACTTGACAACCATTTGGAAGCTTCCCTCTGTAGTAAATACCTTTGGAATCGTTGCCTAGTATTTCATACTCGTGAAAACCCCGAGTGGCAGAGGAGACTTCAGAGATGGTGAAGCGACGGGGTTTGTTGGGAGGCCTTGGTCGTTGCCTTTTATCTGGCAATATCACAGCCTTAGTTTGATTATTTCTGCGCCTGCCGTTATAGAAAAGACTGGCAAACACAGCTATAGCCAGTGCCATCACACAAATGAAAATCAACAAACTGTTTGGGGGTTCTTTCTTTGAGCTATGTGACGCTGAACTTTGAACACCTTGATCATATTGCTCCATAAGCTTACTCTCACATGTCTCTGCAGATGGGGCACGGAGAGAGGCTTGGCTTGTAGAAGTGAAGTTCCACGAGTATACATTGTGAATTTGGGTCATATTGCCAGTTGAAGCTGAGAATCCAACAAACATGTATTCATTGAGAAAAGGGGAGAGATCAAGAGAACCAGAGAAGATGGTCTTCGATCCAAGGCTAACTTCCATCCAGCTTCGTGAACCATTATATGCTATCTTAGCTTGGTGAATCAAACCATCCTTGAGGTAGACACCGACATCTGAAGCATTTACAGTCGTGCTGGAAATGATGCTGCCAAGATTGATTCCCACATGATTGTCATTTGGATCACCAAATTCAGGGTTATGACGGGTATCAAACTCAACAGCAACAGCTTTATAATTGTCCTCACAGGCATCATTGAGCATGGCCAGCCATGGTCCCGGCCTACCCACAGTGAACTCATCAGGCACCACAATAAAGGCAAGGCCACTGCCTCCACTATTATTGTAACCATCTGTAGAGTTGACATGAGATTCAGCACTAGAGTTGCTAAATTGGAAAGAGAAGGTGGTCTCGAAGGAAGCTGGAGTACCAGTGAGCGGATCAAGCATACGGATAGGATAAGCATGGATGGCTCGTCCTGCTTGATGTCTCAGATCTAACTGGGATTCGTCAGGAATTTGGATAGCTCCCTTTTCATCTGAAAACCTGGCACTACCTAAAAGCTTAACCTCATGTACAATTTTGGGATCATCTAGCCTAAAATCTGAGAAGAAAAGATGTTTGGTCACTGTAACTGCAGGTCCAGTTATCTGCTTCTTCCTGTCAGCTAAAATTGGATGTGCTAGAAACACTACAATAGTTGCTGAGAATAACAACGAGAAGCAGCAGTAAGAACCCATTAAAGCGGACAAAGAAGAACAAGAGCTGAACTGCAGAAGAAAAGTTCCTTACTGCTAAGGTAAATGTTGGAAGAGTTTGCTAAATAGACGACTCCGTTCCACCACCTATCATGTATACTGAACTTGATAGTGTGTTATTTGTCCACAAGTGAACAAAATCATCCACTTGTCCTGGTTTGAAGATATTAAAAAGGGATTATCCTCATCAAGGTATAATGGCTGATAGTGACTTGTAACATCGTGTGTTTTAGCTTCATTCCTTCATGGGGTATAGCTATGGTTGTTTGAGGTGAATAATGATTTCTGAGTCATATTCTAGGGTCCCTCCTTGTCTTCCATTTTGGCTTCCCAGTTGTATAATCGAAGAAGGCCACCCTATATTCCGCCGCCCAAATGAATGAGAAGGGCCATCAATCAAGATTTCATCTTATGACAGGTAGTATGCTAATATACCTTTCCATATTGTTCTAAAATCTAAATTATTGCAATCAGTAAATTGGTAGGCAGAAGGTAGATGTCATCTTCTTTGAAGGATAAATTATAAGTTGATGACGCAGTCAAAAAACCTTCATACAAAAATTAGGATTTTCATGGTTGAGTTGGGGCTTGACTGATCCGAAAAATTAAGATGCCTCATGAACAGAGAACTTTTTCAATGCTTAAGCTGGTATGTGTAAAGAGAAAAGGAAGAATATAAAGGAAAAGAAAAGAAAAAATAAAATGAGGGCTAGGAAGTGTGTATTTGGCCTGGTTTTCATGGCCTTTGACTGGATTTTATGGCCTTTGGCTGGCTTTTCATTCTGCAAATTGCTCTCTATTGTATTTATGGCGATGTTATGATTGACTTAAATTATCTCTTACACGGGTTACTGGGTGTATTTATATATCTAAACCTTTGGAATTTCTTCAGGAAAAAGAGATTATATCATTAACGACAAATTAAATTGATTTTAGCTGGGCATGGTAGCTCTTGGTGCCATGGTTGTTGTGCATGCATACTGTTGATGAAAAATGTTGATGATGGTCTACTATTAAGGTAGAAAAAGGTAATTGCCCTGCATAGAAAAAACCAGTATGAGAAGTTTGTAAGAACAGCTCATGGAAACCCAAAAAAGTAGAAAAGCATGTCGGGTAAGATTGGTTAGACTGAGACAACATGGATTTGGGATGAACTTCTGCTAGAAAATTCCAGCTGCTTGCGTGGAGAACTTTTTATCTTCTTTTTTTCAAAAAATTCTTTGGTATACCATCACAAGCACCAAAACATATATGCACATTTTAGGTTGGTTTGAGACTGCTAATGTGTTAGGTTTAGTAGGATAAACTCTCACCTCAATCCTGA
>Ga0307515_10016560_pt1 | contig 13491 bp, 17 predicted proteins | sample 17_EM_MG_FD_194513 | JGI IMG/M metagenome (GOLD analysis project Ga0307515, IMG submission 194513) | Populus trichocarpa ectomycorrhiza microbial communities from riparian zone in the Pacific Northwest, United States - 17_EM | ecosystem: Host-associated > Plants > Roots > Unclassified | place...
AAGTTCAGTAAGGCTTTATACAATTTTTTTTTTTTTTGAAAAGAATAATTGTATAGAAGGGAAAAATTTATACAAAAGTACAAAAAACATACCCCAAAAAGTATAAAAGGATGTTACCCAGGTCAAACTAACCAAAGGCAACTGGAAAGAGAAGCAAAAGCTAAAACAGAAGCAAAAGTAAAAATAACATACTGTCAAGACAAATAGGATCGGTTTCTCAGAAAGCTTGGTGCGGTCGATCAGTTGTTTATACAGAAACCTAAAACCTATTTTTTTTTTAAAAAAAAAAAAAACTAGAAAACAATTGTTTGACTCCTCCGGTTGACTGGTTTATGCAAAACAATGAGAAGTAGCAGAAGCACATTGAAAGGTGCTAGATGGACCTTAGGGTAGCTAAGTTCTGGTACCTTGGTTCAAGTTCATTTACAGTATCATTAAAATCAATCACAAAATCGATGTATTAGTTGAGCAATTTCATAACTTGCTAGATTCTCCTCTCTAGTATGCATTGTCTAGATCATAATTTTTTTCATTGTTTAAAAATAAAATCCCAGGCACATCAAATATTCAAAAACTAAAAGCAATATGGCTTTCTAGCAACAAAAACAACCAAAAAAAGTTCAACAATAACGACCCAGACCCCAAAATGCCATCTTACAGAAGAGATTAAATCACAGGGGCCACAAAAAGGAGGGTTCAGAGGTGTTTTTTTTTTCCTTTTTCAGCACCATACATGTGACAGTATTTACTGCAGGGAGAAGCTTTTTCATCGTTTCTTCAACACGAAAATAAATCTTTCTACATGAAAAATCTATGGCTTTGAAGCAGGAGAGAATGAATATTATAAGTATAGCAGTCGGAACCACACTTAGAGAAGGATAAATCATTAAACCAAATTTGTCCAGGCTTGAATTATTAACACAGCCATTACACAGAAAAAATGCGTGCACAACCACCTTCGACTTTTAAAATGGTAACAGCCATTGTCCCAAGCTAGAAACAAAGAAAAAGATACAATGGGCTACAGTCACTCACGAGCAACTACAACCAGCTTTTTCCCAACATTTTGTCCACTGAAAAGGCCTACCAGTGCTGCAGGGCCATTCTCGAGTCCTTCAGAAATGTCTTCCATGTACTTTATCTTTCCCTCTCTTATGCAAGGCAATACAAAGTCTAGGAACTTGGGATATTGATCATAATAATCTGTAACCACAAATCCTTCTATGCGTACCCGCTTGTAAACGACAGTCATTAAATTAAATACACCTTCAGGTTTGTCAAGATTGTATTGGGAGATCATTCCACATACCGCAATGCGGCCACGAAATCTCATGTTTGGAAGCACGGCGTCAAGCATCTTGCCCCCAACATTTTCAAAATATATGTCAATGCCTTCAGGGAAGTATCTGTAACAGTTGGAGGCCAGTTACCATCAATGCTTGAAATAATATTGCCACAGCTAATGCGATGTTTATCACTCCATTCCTTCCCCCTCCCCTCCCCTCCCCTCCCCAAATAATATGCTCTCTACAACAATTTTGTGATAAATGGTTTTAGATGGCCATTTCATGCTGGTGAAATTTGGGAGAACTATAATCTCCATGGGATGGCAAAAGATGACTCGAAAAAAATGAAGTATATCAGTGAGTTGGCTTAATGCAATAACATTTACATATACTGACCTTCCCAGAGCAGCATTTAAGTCAGGCTCCTCTTTGTAATTAAAAGCTTCGTCAAACCCAAATTTGTTCTTCAATAAATCAACCTGGTTAAACATGAGAAGAGAAAAAGATACTGTATATCTCAGGGTCATTCACCCAACCAATGGAGGGGGTCACAACTAACATTCAAGAAACGAAAAGCAAGATCCAACGATGTTGTCAAACTCTTCAATGTGATGTCAATGGATGAAATTTCATGAAGACACTATGCCTTATGTTTGTGCTCCCTCATAGGAAAGAATCATGCACTGTATGGTGCTCAAAAATTACAGAACATGAGCTGTAGGCCCATTAATAGATGGAAAATTGGGAAGTACAAGATAAAGTTCTTTGTAAGTAAAAATTATTTCCCAGATTCAATGATTACCAGGAATGACCTAAAACCAAAAGTATTAACAGTGAATGCTGGCTCACCTTTTCTTTACTTCCGGCACTTCCAACAACATAACAACCCATTAACTTTGCAAATTGCCCAACAAGCTGACCAACAGCACCAGAAGCTGCTGAAATGTAGACGTGCTCCCCTTTCTTTGGAGAACAAACTTGATAGAAACCAAAATAAGCAGTCATACCAGGCATGCCTGTAAAAGCAAATGCACATACAATGAGTTGAAATGAAAACATAATTTCCTCTCTTTGGAGAACAAACCTCATAGAAACCAGCATAAGCAGTCATTCCAGTCATACCTGATAAAAATTTGAAAGGACAGAAAAACTAAGAAACAGAGCAACATGAAATTCTTGGAAACAAATGCAGAATTTTTATGCAACAATGCACAAATTTTATTAGATGCAATTTTTCCTTCTCTTTGCGGCACGGAGTTATAATTATCTCACTGCAAGATTGACCACAAACACACTTGGAACATCATACATGAAAGTGAGGCTATCCTAATAACAAGAAATGAATATAATAAACAATGTCTTGCATTGGAGTCAGTTTTGGATCCCAAGAACCACATTCAGTTCATTTTGTTTAACTCCTAAGACAATTCAGTTGTAGGAACTATAGCAACATAATAGCAAACTTCTAGGAATTGGTAAATATACAACATTCAAGTTTAATTGCCTAGTTATGATGCTGTGGGCAAAAAAAAAAAAAAACTTACAGGGTGAATGAGTGACATGCTAATGATAACAGGGAATGACAATGATAAAAATTACATCTTTCATATGGTATGGGGGATTTTCTGTTTGTAATGGCCAAAAGTTCTTGTAATGCATCTAATCGATGATAGTTTACACATACCAGAACCTTCTATGACTTACCAAGAATTCCTGTATAGTATGAAAGGGGCACATCAGTATCCTGAATTTTAAAGAAGGGTTGGAATGAAGTGATAAGGCTGTACTCTTCCCAGCCTACTGTCCCCCAAACAAAGTCGCCTTCTTTAAAGCCCGGGTGCCTAGAATCCAACACTTTCGCCACTCCATACCCACGTAATGGCTGGCAAGTTTCCACCACACAAATTACAAAATGCAAATTTAGTACACACTAACCATATACAAACCAGCAATTTCAAAAATGCAAGTTAAGATAAATTTACAGGAGGTTTATTTCCAATCATCTGTCTAATTTTCAAAATTCTTAGAGATAAAATATCAATGAGTTCATTTCCATTTAGGTATACGTCTCTCCAATGCTTTGCAACAGAAATATTCCCATGCAACTAGTCCCCGTCTTTCTTTTCCAGTTCTAATAAGTAGGCAATGACAGCAAGATTGGTAAATTAAGGGACACAATTTTCAATAGACATTCTTCCTTAGAAATCCACAACATATTGACTAAAGAACTAGGAAAAAACTATAGTCCACGGGCTTGATAGATTGTTAAGTTTAATTCCATTGATCAACTGTTTAAGTCCTAAATTGTCAACAGGAATCAATAGTCTTTCAGTAAAGGCTATAAGCTTTCAACAAAAATCACAACAATGGTATCAATTTCATCCTCTTATCACTCGAAAGGAACATTAAACAAAACCCTCCACAATTCCCACTTGTCCTAACCCATAAAGCCAAAAACTTTACTTTCCTAAACACATTTTCTTTCCAATTCTCAGCACCCAAACAGAAAACAAAAGCAAAAAACGAAACAAAAACGAGAGATAAGAAAAGGGCTTACAGAGCCTGGGGTATACGAAGTGAAAGTCCTTTGGTCTATGGACTTCTTCATCAAAATTATCATATACGGGTCACAAGAAAGATAGAGATTCTTAACAAGAACCCCATTATTACAACCATCTGGTACTTTGAGTTCAGTGGTAGTAGTGGCAACATACATGTCTGATTCTTTGGGGAAACCAGACACATAGTTCTTGAATAACACATGCTTGTTGCTCACTGTTTCACCTCTACCTGCCATTGTTGAGCTCAGGCACGCTCTCCAAACTCTCTGGAAGCTTTAAGTTACAACTGTTGGTTTATCTTTCTTGGTAAAGTAGTGAAGGCGGATGGGTTGGTGGGCCATGTAGGAGCAGTGATACGCAAATTAAACCAATTATACAGAATATTCGTAAAAATCACTACTTCGAAATTAATGAAGTTAATTTTTGCATTTTTGGAATAACTTTGCTTAGAAAAGTTTTTTAAAAAAATATTGTGTGGTTCAATTTCCATTTTAGAGTCCCATCACCTTTATATTTATTTTTGAGAACTTAAGATTATACATGTTAATGGGTCCCATCACATGTCCTTACACTGTTAAAGACCACAGAAAACGCATACCTACCAGAGCTGCAGGGCCACTCTATCGTCCTTCATCAATGTCCTCCTCCTACTTTATCTTCCCTTCTCTCTTATGTAAGACAATACAGGATCCAAGGAATCATGATAATAGTCATTAACCACCAACAACTCATAGTGTAACTTCAACAATATTTTGGTAAATTGCAAACAATGCTATGTTAATCGTCATCGTTTTCAAGCATAAGAGAAAAAGTAGTTGTTCATGGCATTATAATCGAAAATCTTCAACTGATATTGTCTATGATCATGCATGAAAGAGAGGTTAACAAGATATGTAAGCCATCTCTCTTATTGCCATACCTAAAATGCGGGTTTACATAAATTCAAAGAACTAAACATCAACCATAATATTATTTTTGTTTACCCCTTATTAGTTTATCTATATTTTCTTAAAATCAATTATTTTCCTATAAATTTAGTTCCCATCTACATTTTACATCTCTATAATATGTCTAAACATTCTGATGAAGATCAAGGTAGGCTGCTAAAAATAGGGCTATAATATTAAACTGCTTTAATATCACTCAAAAATAATGCTAAGGTATGCTGAAGAATACTGATCACTCATCAGTAACCTTCACTACTTGCTTTCCGATGTTGCGGCCGCTAAAAAGGCCGATCAAAGCAGCAGGGCCACTCTCGAGTCCTTCAGCTATGTCTTCCACATAAACAATCTTCCCTTCTCTGATACAAGGCAGAATAAAATCCAAGAACTTGGAGTACTGGTCAAAGTAATCCATAACCACAAACCCTTGTATTCGAATCCGCTTATAAACAATATTCGTCAAGTTTTGAATGGTTTCAGGTTGCTGAAGATTGTACTGCGAGATCATTCCACAAGCAGCAATGCGGCCGCGCAATCTCATGTTTAGAAGCACAGCATCAAGCATTTTCCCCCCAACATTCTCAAAGTAAATGTCGATGCCTTCGGGGAAGTACCTAGTAATGGAAACAAACCTCAAATCATATATAAGGGATGTTTTCTCAATATCAAGTTTCATATACAAAACCGTAAATCTGGATGACTTCCATGGATTCTGGATTCATGAAAGTGATTTGTGAATCTCTCTTTATATGGACTGACCTTTTTAAGGCAGCATCCAAGTCATGTTCCTCTTTATAGTTGAAAGCACCATCAAACCCAAATTTGCTCTTCAACAGTTCAACCTATAATGCCATGAAAGCAAAACAAAATGCGATCAAATTCACATGTCTAGGATGGACTAATCTGATTAACAACGTCCTCACGCAAATTGTAGCTAGTGAAGTAAGAAGCCAGAGGATAAAAGCATGTCAAGTGAAATAATGAAAAGAGTAACCGAGGTTTTCCCACCTTTTCTTTACTACCAGCACTTCCAACAACATAGCAACCCATCAACTTAGCAATCTGCCCCACAAGCTGACCAACTGCACCAGATGCCGCTGAAACGTAGACGCTTTCCCCTTTCTTGGGAGAACAAATTTCAAAGAAACCAAAATAAGCAGTGATTCCAGGCATGCCTGTTAAAGTACATTCACACACGAGTTGTAGCTCATTGAAATTCATAACAAGCAGCTGCATAATTAAGATTTACAACAAAATGTAAGAGAACTTACCAAGAATTCCAGTATAGTAGGAAAGGGGTACATCAATATGGAGGATTTTGGTGAGGCATTCAGGTGTGGTAACTAAACTATACTCTTCCCAGCCTACTCTCCTCCCCCAAACAAGATCACCTTTCTTGAAGTCAGGGTGCCCCGAATCAACCACTGTAGCTACTGCAAATCCAGATATTGGCTGTTCAATTTCAACAAAACAGAAAAAATTAGAAAAGCACGCACAATCAATATAATCAAGCCAGTCCACAATTTGATTCATTGTGATGCTTTTATTGGAGAAAGAAAAAAAAAAGAGTGAGTTCGCATACTGAGCCAAGGGTGTAGGAACAGAAGTCAGGATCGGTAACCGGCGTGTATCTCATGCGACCACGGAGGTAAGGATCACAAGAAAGGTATAGGGTCTTTAGCAAAACAGCATTTTTACTATCTTCTGGTACTTTGAGTTTTATTGTTGTGGTTGTCACTTCGAAATCTGATTCTTTTGGAAAACCACAGGCATAGTTCTTGAGTACCACTTGCTTATTGCTCACTTCACCTCTGATATCACTTGCCATATTGCTGATGTTTTAGCTTCCAACTTGCAAGATGCCCCAAGACCTAGTTATATATTATCAGAGTTTACGCTGCTGATGATGTAAGTGTCGATTGTAAGTCCTATTTATAGTATCTAGCAATTTACTTCTGGTCAGATTTGGGCGGTAACCACATTGTTATGGCACTATGGTTTCCATTTTTTCTTGATTCCTAGTGAATTTAAGCCACATATAGCTTCTTGGTGAGATTTGAAGTTGAGAATCAGCACATATGCTTTTGTTTTGCTTGACTATGGATATAGTGCTAGTGCAGGACTAGTCCAAGAAAGACAGATGTCGGCCTTTGTATCAGTACTTCTCTTGGTATAGATTTTTTGCTAGCACTTAAAAATGGAATATGCAAGCCATGTAACGTGTCAAATAAAAATAGGATTGTGAACTAGCCACAACAGCACGCGTTCTATGGTTTTTGCTCGGTTGAGAGCTGAGCTCCCAAGAAATTTAAGGCATGGAGACTATATGAAAGTAAGAGAACTGTACAGACTGGAATAGACAGCATCCCACTGGTTGAATTTTATTAGAGATGACAAAATAAGTTTACAACCATATAACTGCAGCATCATGGATGACAAAAATCCATAGCCTTATTCAGACATCTCTGATATTCTATTCAGATTGACAGAATATACTAAAGCAGGCTGATCACTCATTTGTAACCTTCACTACTTGCTTTCCAACGTTTCGGCCACTGAAAAGGCCAACCAAAGCAGAAGGACCATGCTCGAGACCTTCAGTTATGTCTTCCACATAAACAATCTTCCCTTCCCTGATATAAGGCAGCACAAAATCCAGGAACTTGGGATACTGGTCAAAGTAATCGAATATTATAAACCCTTCCAAACGGATTCGCTTAAAAACAACAGTCGTTAAGTTTTGAAGGCCTTCAGGTTGCTGAAGATTGTATTGAGAGATCATTCCACAAGCAGCAATGCGACCATGGAATCTCATGTTAAGAAGGACTGCGTCAAGCATTTTACCCCCAACATTCTCAAAGTAAATGTCAATGCCTTCAGGGAAGTACCTGATGACACAAACAAAACTCAAACCATAAAGGGGCATTTTGAATCTCCCACTAGCTATAGCATTGCTTACTGGGTGACAATTTTCAGTTTCTGCTAAATTTTATATCTGGCAAGTGATGCAAATTACTCTGTGAATATTAAAGCGTAGTGAAATCATTGGTTGAATGGTGGTTAAGCATGAAAAATGCCTTCTGTGAAGTACACCTAAAGTTTCAACGCTTGCTAATCTATAAAGAGTAACCACAGATCAAGTGGGTATCTAAACCAATAGGGCATGCAAAATTATCAAAAGGGTTTTCCATGGAATGAAGTGTCACAAAAAAAAAAATCTATTATGAGACTGCATATCAAGCAAAATCAACGGCTGCAAACCTTGACTCAAGAGATAATACATTCTAAATTTAATTACCACATTTAATGTGCTGTGTGAACAGAAACCCTTGAAACCACTACTGGCCGCCAACTTTGACTCCCATGCACAGCTAAATGTCCAAAGACTGACCTTAACATTAATTGAAGCTTGCTGTAAAATTCCCCAATGCAATTACAAAGACTGACCTTTTCAAAGCCGCAACCAAGTCATGCTCCTCTTTATAATTGAAAGCATCATCAAAACCAAACTTGCTTTTCAGTAGTTCAACCTTGTATACCATAAAAGTAGATCAAAATCTAATCAGCTAATATGTTCAAGATGAAATCATTCAATCAACTCCCTCCAATTGAAGAAGAAAGACAAGAAAAGGGTGACATAAAAATTGTAAAGCTGATAAGTTACCACCCAGAAAAGGATGATCGTGCTCTATGATTTTTATGAATTTTAATGAACAAGATTCTTGGACGAGTACAAGTAAAATAGAGTAGAAAGAAGCCACCAAGTAGAATAAGGTTCTAAGCTGCCTCACCTTTTCTTTACTTCCAGCACTTCCAACAACATAGCAACCCATCAACTTTGCAAACTGGCCAACAAGCTGACCAACAGCACCAGATGCTGCTGAAATGTAGACGCGCTCCCCTTTCTTTGGAGAACAAACTTGATAGAAACCAAAATAAGCAGTCATACCAGGCATGCCTGTAAAGGAAAATTCATTTACAGGATTTGGCTCAATAATTAAAACAAGCAAAACAACATTAACACAAGAAAAGCAGACAAAAATCGAAACACCCGAATGCATTCTTTTAAGACTAACAAGATTGGCCTTGTTGCTGCAGAACTCTAAGGCATTGCAACTTGCTTGCTGTCAATTGTGAAATCCAATTGACCAAACAATTGTTCCTCTCATAATGAACAGAACTTACATCAAGAAGGCAAACAACTTACCAAGAATTCCAGTATAGTAGGAAAGGGGTACATCAGTATTGTGAATTCTGAAGAGTTTCTCAGGTTCTTTTATTAAACTGTACTCTTCCCACCCCATTTTCCTCCCCCAAACCAAGTCACCTTTCTTGAAGCCAGGGTGCCTAGAATCAACAATTTCAGACACCCCATGTCCATCTATTGGCTGTTCAATTAAAAAAAAAAGAGAAATCACAAAGCAATTTTGGAACTATCCCACATCTTCATACACTAACATAAGCAGCCATTTGGTCTTGAATTCCAAAACATATTTAAATTAATAGCAAAAGAAACCCTTTTTTTAATTAACTAATAGACATCCCATTGGTCTTCAAGTACAAAACATATTTAAAAAGCATGATTGCTTTTTTAATTGCTTTCTTAATCATTTCTTTGTTAAACAAATCCCATAATTACAATCAACATCCGACTAAAATCTTCCACTTTCCTTGTCCCACAAATAAAAAACAATCAAATGAATTGCTGTGTAATAATAAACAAAACGAAACAGCATATATATATTGGTGTTTCTTGCAGTTCAAATATATAGAGAGAGAGAGGGAACATACAGAGTCAAGAGTGAAGGGAGAGAAGTCGGGGTCATCAACTGGACGATTTGCCATGCGACCACGCATGTAAGGGTCACAAGACAAGTAGAGATTCTTAACCAACACAGCATTATTGCTACTTTCATCTTCTGGTAGTTTGAGTTTTATGGGACTTGTTTTCACGTACATGTCTGATTCTTTTGGAAATCCAGTGACATAGCCCTTCAATATGACCTGCTTGTTGCTCACTTCTTCGCCACTACTTGCCATAATTCTCCCTTATCTTTTCCTCTTGTGCTACTAAAACCAAAACAAAATGGTAGATTGTTGATGTTTGAGATTTCAAAAGGCAAAACCCATTATTTATAAGGGATTGAAGGGAGGGAAATTGTTCAAGGAACAAAAAAAAAAAACAGTAGAGGAATGGACCACCACCATCAAAGATATACACACAGTTACACACACTAAATAATTATAACTTAACCAAATAACATATTGATTCTTAATTAAATAAGATAAATAATTCATATTATTATATAAAAGTACTGCAGAGCTAAACTAATCGATTATTTAAAAGAATTTATTTTCCCAATACTTGCACATAAAAATAAATAATTACTGAGCTTAAATTAAAATGGGAAGAATGAAGAGATAAGATTTGATTGCGTATCTTCTTCTTCATGTCAGTCCATGGTTTAGAATTTAGATAGAAAATAGTAGAAATAAAGACTTAAAATGATGGGCGAGTAGAATCCATGCATGTTGCGTATGAAAGGGTACATAAAAGCAATAATGTGAGGGCCAGAAATTGACTCCAAACTTAAGCCACGTGTATATTGCTGGATGCATAAACCACATTTTGCTTCTTCTTTCTTGGCATGATTCACGCAGGTGTGTTTGATATTACGGTACCTCAATGACCACACAAATTTAAGCTACAGTGCAGAACTACTTTTAAAAATAAATTTAGATTTTATCTTTATATTCAATTCTTTAACTAAACAGTGTTCTTCCCTTTTTCTTCATCTTTTCAGCAAGCAAACAAAGAGTACGGGGTTTTTAAAATATTGTGACAGTTTTTTTAAAATATTTTTATTTAAAAATATATTAAAATAATATTTTTTTTATTTTTAAAAAATTATTTTTAATACCAATATATTAAAATAATTAAAAAATATTAATTTAAAATAAAAAAAATTAAAAATACTTTTAAAATACAAAATCAAAATACTCACCATGATTTCAACACTGTCATCCTAAAATCTTGTCGAGCTTGCGAGGTGGGGCTCCCCAATAATCAAGCTAGCGTTGGGATCCAGCGCCTGGTGCTCTTCTTTTATGTTAGGGTAAAGACCATACACAACATTGATTGAAGGTTATGACTCAATTTTATGAATTTCTTTTGTTTAAAGATAAATTTTATAGCCAAAAGGGTTTACGTAGTCTCAAATTTGGTCTTCGATAATTGAAAGTGTCGTCAAACTCAAATTCGATCTTCAATAGTTCAACCTAGTTTATCATCATAAAATAATGAGAAATTTGTAACCAAGTCAGCATGTCATTCCCACCTTTTCTTCACTTCCAGCACCTCCAACAACATAGCCGAGCAACCCCCCATCAAGCTGACCAACTGCCCCAGGTGCCGCTGAAATGTAGAAGCATTCGCCTTTCTTCGGAGAACAAATTTCTTAGAAACCAAAATATAAGAAGTCATCCCTGTAGAAGCAAATGCACCAATTAACTGACTAATGTCGAAACAAGAAGCAGAAATGGACTTCTAAGTCTACGAGGACTTGCCAGGAATTCCAGTGCTGTAGTAAGAAAGGGGTACTTCAAATCAGGATCATGAGTAATTGGCAAATTTCTCATGCCACTGCGCCTGTGGGGATAACAAGATAAGCAGAGATTCTTAACCAAAACAGCGTTGTCGCTAGCTACTTTCTTAATTTCTGGTACTGTGAGTTTGATGGTGCTAGCTGTCACGTACGTCTGATTCTTTTGGAAAACCAGTGACATAGTCCTCGAGTACCCCCTGCTTCGCTTCTTGCTCGCTTCTTCACCACCCATATCACTTGCCGTACTCTTTTGGCTGATTAATATGCTTTCCCTGTTGCTCTCTTGCAAGTTTCCAACAAGGCCAAGCCAATTATTTACAGCACTCGACTACTGTATATTTCAATTCTTGCTGGACGGTTGGGCTGGGTAGTAACTCTGATTATGAAAAATAAAATTTAATAACGTAATAATTAATATTTTCGAACTAATTTTTATTAAAATCCTTCTGGGTCAACTAAATCCACATTAATGCTTACATGGGAATTGAAATCGCGTCGACATAGGGAGCATATCCACTTACATGTGAGGCTAAATTTCCAAAGACTAATTAATTACATCACCAAAGCATTCATTTATTACATAAGCATAATTAAGATTCTTAATGCATAAACACAAATGAACGAGGAAAGATCAGCAAATGTCCAGTGGGCTGTAAGTTAAACAGGCATAGGCCTTTTTCTCTTTGGGTACATACATGGCCAGTGGGCCCGAAAACAAATGGCCTGATCATAGTAATATCAGCCCATGGACTTGAAAACAGCATGTTTTTACAGCCATGGGCCCATGGCACATAATACATTTTGAGTTCAGATTTCAGAACATGTAGATCCACAGGGGCCTGAAAACATAACCTGAAAATGTTGCCCGAAGATATTCAACAGCAGGCTGGTCAGTCACGCACAACTTTCACTACTCGCTTTCCCTAACTCCATATCCATGCACATCTTCCTTAACAAATGCCATCTCCCAAAAATCACTATTCACACGTGAACTCTTAGTCGAAATCCTGAGCATCGCTTCTCCGAAATTTGATAACTTGGGTTCAAAATTCCTATCAAGTAAAATACTCCTTGAATTTATGTTGAGATGCACCACGCGGGCATTGTAGCCATGGTGGAGCCATGCCAGGCCTCTTGCTACACCAACTGCTATTTTCACCGTCAAAGGCCATTCCAGAATCTTCTTCTGGGCTTCCACAGAATGCAGCCAATCGAAAAGTTTTCCATTTGATATATACTTGTACACCAGAAGCCTTTCCTTTGATTCTATGCAGAATCCTAGCAGTGGCAGCAAGTTATTATGTCTCAATCTGCCCAATGTTTTCAATTCTGATACCATATGTTCCTCAAAGTGTCGAGAATCATGCATTCTCTTCTCCGCAACGAACCAACCATTAGGAAGGGTAGCCTTGTACATGGTTCCCATTAGTCCCTACCCAATGATGGTGCTTTGGCTAAAATTTTCGGTTGCTTTGCTGAGATCTCTGAAATTCATTCTTGTGACAACTTTCTCCAACACAGAAATCTGTGGATATATTCATCTAAGTTTGATTAGTGCTATAGTATGCATCTAAATAAAATCCGAACCAGATAGGACATCAGGACTATGCCTAGATTTTACTCTAATCCATGGATTCAGCTTCTTATATAATAATTGTGGCAAAGGATGATAAAGAAATAAACAATTACAGCATACAAAATCTTAACAACTGTACCAAATGAAACAATATCCTCCGTCCTTCTCCATCATAAGCCTGATCGAAAATTGACGGAATCTGAAATAAAAAACAAGATCAGGCTGATTTAGACATGCGTAGCATCAACATGGAGGCTTGTTCTGTTCATACACAAACAAAAACAGTATATACATGCACAGACTGTGACGGAGAAAGCACCTGTTCTGTTTTTCCCAGCAGAAGTTCTGCAGTTGGGTTCCTGCATTCTTGACGTTCTTCAGCTTGTTGGGGCATTTCCGGCACCCCCATGCGCGGACCGGGGGTGTTCTGATAGTTGCTCAACGGAGGCTAAAGCACACTGACACAATAATTTACGTGGTTCGGCAAATTGCCTACATCCACGGGAGAGAGTCCATATT
>Ga0307515_10016561_pt1 | contig 13490 bp, 13 predicted proteins | sample 17_EM_MG_FD_194513 | JGI IMG/M metagenome (GOLD analysis project Ga0307515, IMG submission 194513) | Populus trichocarpa ectomycorrhiza microbial communities from riparian zone in the Pacific Northwest, United States - 17_EM | ecosystem: Host-associated > Plants > Roots > Unclassified | place...
CGAGGTCACACTGCTATCCGGTCATGTAGAATAGGCGGAGACGGACTCAGCTCATCTCTTACTCTACCGTGTTTCTACTCTCTGTTGCCAGGAATCCCATGGTTGGACTTTCCATAGAATATATTCTTCATCTTTAGCAATTCCCATGCTCATTCGACACACCCTTGTTATCAACATATACACTCCTAGCCTCTAATCCCTAAGAATATAACAGGCGATTCTGTGCAGGATAAGAATCGAGTTCGGGTACCCTTCATGTCATCGTGCAAACATAGAAGCAAAGCGTTGCAGCGGTGCAGAACGGAAGAACTTCAACTGTGTCGAGATCTTAAGAGGAACAAACGGTTGAAGGGGCACAAACGGTAGATTGGCTACCGCTTCCAGAGACACATGTACATAACACTCGCCTCCGTTTGAGCCATGACAGGAGGATCGAACCACCGACCACCATCACCATCACATCGAATATGCCCACCCCAGGGTGACGCAAGTCCTGATAGTGTAACAAGTCCTATACCATACAGCCCACCTCTCGCTTTGTGGCACAAGAGGAGATGGTCAGCTAGGGTTGCATCATCTGGTACCACACACGACCCAGTACCTATCTCAGAACCCAGAGACGATCTCAGGAGTGGCACTCGTTCTGGTGAACTCTGGTGACTGCCGTCGCCCCGGTCATCCAGTGGGCAGCCACGCAAGGCGGGTTTATCAATACCAGTAAATGGTGATTCCCAGGCTCCCAGAACTCGCTCCCAAGGAATATCAACATCCAGATCCCCCTCTTTGGAGGCTTTTAGCCGACCGGACAGACAGTCGCCGCTAAACTCGGTGGTACCGGGAGTCTATTGAAAGGACAGGTACGGAGGCGGTGCAGTCAAAGCCCGTTGATTTATTAATCCGGTAGCTCAGGGTTGTTGAGGTGCTACTGCTAGATACGCAGAGACGGGTGCTTGATTCCCTGCTTGACCAGCTTTCCTCTTCCTACAACCCCGCTCTGCTAGAGGCATTCCTGCGCCACGACGCCATTATAGTGTGCCGGATTTGTTGACAGGTTCACACTCCTAATTTACGACCTCCAGGTCAGAGTATATTTCGCCCCGTGCCGCCCCGTGTTCAATAATTTCGCACCCATCCAAACCGCGCGACATTGGTATTGTGTCGCCGTAACGTGATTCGATAGAATGTAGTAAGCATTGTTAAACAGTTTCTTTATGGTATCCTATGAATACTCATAGCATAACGGGCTTTGACAATTCCTGGTGAACAAGTTCTTCCCTTTCCCCGCTCTCATCCCAATCGACCATCAGACTATCCAGATTCAGTCCTGCGATCTTCCGTATATGCACAAATTCCAGCAGCGCAGGGCGTAATACGTCCTTATCCGCCCTTACCGTCTCGTGTACGACGATACTCATGCTCTCCAAACTCGGGCACAGGTATCTCGTCTGCCGCGGTGGCGGTGATGGTGGCGGGGAGTGGGACACCTGGACAGGGGCGGTGGAGGTGGAGAAAGAAGAGTATCGAGGCGAATCACCACAGAAGACACGGAAGAACGTCCGAGTGAGCAAGCAATTCTTGAAGTGAAGTTGGTGCAGTTGAGGGGAGAGACACTCGAGTGTTTTACGGAGGGCTGTGAAGGATGCGGTGAAGTCTTCGAGGCGGAGGATCGACAGCGCAGGGAAGAGGTTCCTCCCGTTGCTGAGTGCCTCTCCGGTCTCATATGACCAAACACTCGCGAGTCCCTCGTCCGTATTTGGCTTCTCCATCAAGCGTAAAGTGAGGTCCTTGAGCCGTTGCGCGCGGAGGATTGCCAAGTCGGAGAGAAGGGTGCGCGAGAGGGATAATTGAATCAAGTGTGGCATTTCAATAAATGGCGCTCCGTCCAGATGTTTCGTTTGTAGTAATTCGGGTAGTCGGATATATTTGATTTCCATTTGGACGAGATTAGGTGCGACGACAGGAATGGCCCAGAGCCCACGATACGTGAGGGACCGTAAGTGTGGGAGCACGACAGACCTACGAGAATAACTCAGTCTGATCGGTGGCCGTCCTGCAACTCGATTTGCAGAGACTCAAGTGACCGGGAGGTCTCGAGGATGGTCGCAAACGCGCCCAACTCGATTTTCAGAGAACAGACCAATGGGAATGGTACCCGGACCATACCTGGACACCAGTCCAACTTTCGTACGCCCCTTGTTCTCGCCATATATGCTCACTGAAGGCTCTGTGTTCGTAGAGATATTTCTCCGACATCCGAAATGCGCGTGAAGCTAGATCCAGAGGATGAAAGCAGGGTAGTGGTGCGCCATTGCGGGTGTGGCTCCAGACCGAATTAAGCACATGATTTTTGTAATGTAGAGAAGTGAGATAGAGCGTTTTTGAGGGTCACGGATCAGGCCAAGGTCCAAGCAAAGGTGCTGTGAGTCGGTCGTCATTCGATTACCACCCCGTGGTCGCGCTAATGTTGAGAGGGGGTGGTAGTATTGGGTAGTAGTCAATATGGGTTGCTGGTCGATGCTGGTAAAACCACATTCGGCTGTAGAAAGGTCAAGAAGATCGAGGTGGGTTCGGTGTTGAGGTGGAGAGACGGGTGCGGTTAACAGCACGGCTGCGGTGGTTCTTGTTATTTCTTCCACATGCGACGTTGACTAGATGTAGAAACGTAGAAACCGCAGCACAAAGGCGACACGAAGGCGGATTCGCAACGAGAAGATAGCCAGGAAAAGGCTAGGTTTTACTACATGTGAAATTGGAGCATTGGCACTTGCTCACTTCAGTAAAATAGTGTAATGCATACCTCAGATCGTGATCATTTCCCAAGTTTCATCGCCCTCGAGACGCAACCCTTCCTCGTCGTCGCTAGAGGGCTCGTCGAAGAATACCCTTCGCCTCCATCGCTACCAGAGCTAGAGTCCTCATCGCTGTGCTCGCTTGTCAATCGCTTGTGATGAGAGGCTGGGCGTATTTCAGGTAGACCTGCACTGAGCTTGTTTGGTTGCACGGTCGATGCTGGAAGAACGAAAAGGGGACACAAAGTCCTCGTCTTTGTCCTCGTCTTCGTCTTCGTCCTCGGAAGCGGAAGACGCTGCAAGTGATGGTGGCGAGTGTGCGACGTTCCAGGCGGTCGGCACTCCAAACCTCGCGTACTGGAGCCCGAGGAACTGGCAAAGAAGGCCCTCTTGAGAGTGTTGGTATAGAGCAGTGTACGGCATCGGGGGAGTAGCATCAAGCCCGATGCGTCACCTTGGAGAGCCGGTGAAAGCGAGTGAACAAGGCAAGGGGCTGTGGAGGCAATTTAGGGAAAAGGTGGTGTGTGTGGTGAACACCCTGCGCAAGGGAGAGGGTACGGTTGTAAAGGCTGGGTTGGACCCGGTTTGGTTGGGCCGTCTCGCTCGTCACCTGCATCGTCTGCAAGTGCTATTGGGTAAAGGGGACGGACGGGTGTTAGGTTGGTGGCGGTGTCGTGGGAGCGGGTTTGCGGTGATGGCCTGTGAATGTTATAGTCGATTTGTCGTAGTCGGATAGGAATCAGAGATGTACAAGGTCGGAGATAGGGAGCAAGCCACGGTTGGACTAGATCACTGTAGATTCCAGTCAATAGCTTTCAGCAACCAACTGCCTCGAGCTCGAGATCCGACCTCTAGCGGGAATACCCGCTCCTTGTGGCTGTGTTGCATGTTGTGGCTCGCGCTTCTTTGTCTGTCTTGCTGGAACAGCGAGGCGGCCGGACGCGGAGTCTGGCCGCATTCAGGTCAATGAAGCACGTCATCATTCAGCTTTCAACATAGCAGCAATCCACCTCACTGAACCCACGTTCCAAGTGGCTTTAGCATCGGATCTGCACCTTCTCCGCTCTTCCTATCCTCGACTCTCAATCTTCGAAGGCAAACCAACATGGGTACTCAAGCACCCAAGTCAACCCACTTGTGAGCACGTAGACAGCTAGCGTCGCATTGTTGTCTGATCACCGAAAAGCCTGCATTTAGATCGTGCGGCGCTTCACTCCAATCTATGTCACACCGCTGATCCTGTGCGTCGTATAGAAATCACTTTGCAAGATGGTACAAATTCGAAGTATCGCCTGGAGTTGTTTGTGGGAAACCAGAAGACAGAACTACAGATGAGTGGTAACCGGACTTGGACACCAGTCCAACACCCGTATGTCCCCTGTATTCACTATATACGCTCACTAAATGCCATGTGCTCGTAGAGATATTTCTTCGACATCCGAAATGCGCGTGGAGATCCAAAGGACCACCGGTCATCTGTTTTGGAAGCATAACCGACAGGCGAACGAAGAGATCGACCTACAAGGGCTTTTTAATGAATATTGGAGCTCCGGCAAGAGTCAATTCACTGTACTGAGTCAGTCGTGATGGCCCACCAGTCCGATCATGTCTGACAGAGAAGGGCAGGGGACGTTCTCATTGGGGAGAATTACTGGTCTCTAGAATTACGATTCTCTGCGAATGCTACCGTTCGTCATTTTACCACAAGCACCTCAGCCAGCTAACAATGTCCGCATAGGCGGAATCGCTGCGCTCGTCGCTCCAAGAGCTTGAAGGATTGATGAAGGGATACAAGCCGCTGATGAGTAAAACTATGGAGAGGACTTTGGGAGAAGGGATTCAACTTGGTGCTGTATTCGCGGAGGTCAGCTCTGCCCGTATGGAATCCAGCAGGACATTGACACCCTTTAGTTCAATCCGATTGCAAAGGCTGTCTTCGGTATTGCCAAAGCCGCATTTGAGGTTCGTGCTCTCTACTGGCATCTCAAAACCAGAGGTAACGCTTGATCGTTCAGCTCCTGAAGGAACAAAACAGGTACGATCAGATGCCATCGAGCCTGTCGGATCAGTTGCAGCGCGTCTTGCCTTTGGCGGACAAGGTCGTAGACGAAATCGTCGGCGAAGAGACAGATATCTTGGATAAAATCATACCGCGAATATTCGAAGTAATGCAAATGATCGCCAAATTCTTATGCGAGTACGTCAAGCGTGGGCGGTTCAGTAGGCGGTCTCTTTTTTGGATTCCGCAAATGCTGATGATCGCAGAGCGAACAGGAGATGCGCTGGTTTATTCGAAGGACAAAGAAATGATGGAGAAAATGGGTGAAGAGTTGGCAAACGCCATTAAAGACTTCCTGGGTGCAGTCGAAGTCGAGGCTCTGCGCCTAGCCAAAAGAATTGGTAAGCACACATCGTCTCAATATCGCGTGAGCCCATTCTCAGTAGCTTTGTGTAGAGCAAGAGTTCCTGCTCAAGCGTCTTAAACCAATCGAGACTGGCTATGACCGGACCCTCCTCTGCATGGAAGATACCCGCAAAACTCGCCTCAAAGAAATCGTAGATTGGGTAGCCAATAAATCCGAGGAGAAAGCCCCTCCCCAGAGTAATACTTACTGGGTCTACGGCTTACCCGGAATTGGCAAAACATCGTTAGCTCATTCGATCTGTGCGAGCCTCCACGATCAAAAGAAGCTTGCTGGGGCCTTTTTCTGCCGGAGGGACGACCCGAAGTTGAGCGAACCCAGGAATATCCTCCCAGCTCTCATCTACAAACTCGCAGAAATCTTCCCCCCTTTTCGAAAGATTGTGGCAAACCACCTTCGTAACGACACAAACCTGACGCCACAGTCAATGAAGAACTCTTTCTTCTTTGAACTGCTCGATAACCTTCCTAAGTACCCAAACGATTCCCTCGTCTTTGTCATTGACGCTTTCGACGAATGTGGCGACGATCGTAGTCGTCCAGGCCTCCTGAGGCTTCTCATAGGCGCGGCTACACGTGCCTCATGGCTCAAAATTATCATCACCAGCAGACCCGAAGCCGATATTCGACAGTTCTTTGATGGACTCCCCCAGCCGTCGTACTTGGGATATGATTTGGGTACAGATCAAGAAGCCAGCGGTGATCTGCGATGCTTCGCTCAAAGAGAATTCGAACTGGTCGCCCGAAAATGCTATCTCGCCACACCTTGGCCAGAAGAATCGCTCTTGGACAGAATTATCTTTCGGGCGGATGGCCTCTTCATCTTCATCAAGACCATTGTTCGTGCCCTTGAGCATCGTGCAAACCCCACAGAGTTTTTGGAGGCAACCTCCGAAGAAGCTGGTGTTGGGTTGAAGCCTCTATATGGGCTCTACTCAAATATCCTTAAGTCACGAATAGTACATAGCAAGGCTGAGTTCCAGCGCGTCATTGGGGTGGTTCTATCAGCAGCTCCATACCGCGTTCTGTGCGAGGAGACAATCGCAAAGCTGGCAGAAGTGGAAGCCAACGTCGTCAAGAAGTGGGTGGATGATCTCAGCTCTTTGCTTTATCGAGATGAAGGCGCCAATGGCGGGATTCGTGTCCGACATTTATCAATTTCAGACTTCTTTGTTAGCGACTTCTGTCCCTGCGACTATCGAATCAACTGCCAGGACGCAAATGTGCAGCTGGGAATTGCTTGCCTCAAAACCATGGTTCGCCAACTCCGTTTCAATATCTGCGGGCTCGAAGATTCCCGTCTCGCTAACGCGGACATCAAAGATCTCCCATCCCGAATCATAGAGAACATTTCCGACTGCTTGAAATATAGTTCTCTTTATTGGTCAAATCATATTTGTTTTGCTCCCGACAATAATGATCGGCGGGTGTGGGATAGCTTGGAGGAATTCTTTGAAGGATTTTTCCCGTTGTTTTGGATTGAAGTATTGAGCATTTTGGGAATGGTCCCGACGGGTGCTCCGAGCATTCGAAGCGTGATATCCTGGGCCAAAGTGAGTTCAGCTCCAGCTTGTATTTGGGTAATTCTGATTAGCATTAGAATGGAAATCCGACCCTGCTTGAGAGAATTCAGGACATTTGCCGTTTCATCATCGCCTTTCGCACCCCCATCTCTGTCAGCGCTCCGCACACGTATCTTTCAACCCGACCCTTCTTGCCCTTACACTCGACTTTATCAAATACATTCAGCACAAGGTTTACTAAGGGTATCAAGATGGTGAGAGGGGCATTGTCGTCATGGCCAGCACCGCCATCGGAATTGATTGGACATACCGACACTGTTAATTGCATCAGCTATTCATGGGCGGCAGATCATTTCCGGATCCGACGACACGACCATTCGGATCTGGGATGCGGAGACTGGTGCTATAAGTTGTGAGCCCCTTCAGGGGCACACCAAAGCTGTGTGGTCCGTTGCCTACTCTCCGGATGGCCAATACATTGTCTCTGGATCGCGTGGTTACACGATTCGAATTTGGGATGCGGAGACTGGTGCTGCAGTAGGCAGACCCCTGACAGGGCATAGCGGGGGGGTGGCGTCCGTCGCTTACTCTCCCAATGGGCGGCACATCATCTCTGGATCGCATGACGAGACGATTCGGATCTGGGATGCCGAAACTGGTGCTGCGGTTGGAAACCCTCTGGAGGGGCATAACGACAGTGTATCTTCCGTCGCCTACTCTCCCGATGGGCGGCGTATCATCTCTGGATCTTTCGACAACACGATTCGAATCTGGGAGGCGGAGACTGGTGCTGCAGTTGGCAACCCTCTGAAGGGGCATAGCGACTGGGTATCGTCCGTCGCCTACTCTCCAGATGGGTGCCGGGTCATCTCTGGATCTTATGACAAGACAATTCGAATCTGGGATGCCGAGACTGGTGTTGCAGTTGGAAAACCTCTGGAGGGGCACAGCAAGTTGGTGCTCTCCGTCGCCTACTCTCCAGATGGGCGCCTGATCATCTCTGGATCTGATGATAACACGATTCGAATCTGGGATGCCCAAACTAGTGCTGCAGTTGGCGGACCTCTGGAGGGGCATAGCGAGTGGGTGGGGACCGTCGCCTACTCTCCAGATGGGTGCCGGATCATCTCTGGATCTTATGACAACATGATTCGAATCTGGGATGCCAAGACTGGTGCTGCAGTTGGCATACCTCTGGAGGGGCATAGCGAGGGTGTGAATTCCGTCGCCTACTCCCCCGATGGGCGGCAGATCATCTCTGGGTCTTATGACCAAACGATTCGAATCTGGGATGCGGAGACTGGTGCTGCAGTTGCCATACCTCTGAAGGGACATAGCCGGGATGTGCATTCGGTGGCCTTCTCTCCCGATGGGCGGCGCATCATCTCTGGGTCTGGTGACGAGACGATTCGAATCTGGGATGCGGAGACTGGTGCTGCAGTTGGCAGACCCCTGGAAGGGCATAGCCTGGATGTGAGGTCCGTCGCTTACTCTCCCAAAGGGCGGCACATTATCTCTGGATCACGTGACGGGACGATTCGGATCTGGGATGCCAAAACTGGTGCTGCGGTTGGAAAACCTTTGGAGGGGCATAACAAGAGTGTATCTTCCGTCGCCTACTGTCCCGATGGGCGGCGTATCATCTCTGGGTCTTCCGACAACACGATTCGAATCTGGGATGCGGAGACTGGTGCTGCAGCTGGCAGACCCCTGGAAGGGCATAGCCGGGGTGTGACGTCCGTCGCTTACTCTCCCGATGGGCGGCACATCATCTCTGGATCGCATGACGGGACGATTCGGATCTGGGATGCCGAAACTGGTGCTGCGGTTGGAAGACCTTTGGAGGGGCATAACGACGGTGTGTGTTCCGTCGCCTGCTCTCCCGATGGGCGGCGTATTATCTCTGGGTCTTTCGACAACACGATTCGAATCTGGGATGCGGAGACTGGTGTTGCGGTTGGCAAACCTCTGGAGGGGCATAGCGAGACTGTGTTTTCCGTCGCCTACTCCCCTGATGGGCGGCACATCATCTCTGGGTCTTTTGACAACACGATTCGAATCTGGGATGCCAAGGCTAATGCCGGAGTTGGTAGGCCTCCAGAGGGAAAAATTGCGAATGTGCTGTCCGTTGCTTCCTCTCCCAAAGAGCAGCAGCACATTATTTCTGGATCTAAACGCGACAACTTCCGTGTGTCGAAGCAATTTTCACATCAACCGTCCTCTTGTAATCCAGCCCATGCTTATTTCTGTTCACGGCCTGACTCACAGGGTTGGGTCAGAGACTCAGACAATGGCTTGCTCTATTGGGTACCCCTAGGTTGTCGTGATGGCATCAATTCACCCGCTCTCATTACAATTCCTCTTACATCTGAAGTTCGATCGGTTTCTCTTGATTTTGAAGACTTTGCCTTTGGAACGGATTGGCCCCAAATTTTCAACGGTGCACGGCGCTAACCATTCTCTCCTCGTAACCTTTTGTATATAATTTGTTGTATGAGATGCTTGGTGGTTATTGAATCTTGATCCCATCTTCCTTTAGCTCCTCATTTTAATTGGCGACCAAGGGACATGCATTAGACTCGAGAACGACTACAGACGTACACTCGTACTCGCAGAAGCTGAGAGGACCGACGTCACAAAGGTAGATGGTGCGTCCCACTCGTGGTAGCACAGCAGAAGAGGAACTATGTGCATAGACAACCTGCCTAATGCGAGATGTACGCGGCAGGTACAAAAGACGGAGAACAATTCAAGAGGGACAGTAGGACTTCAGAGACTCGATAGATGCAATGGGGAGACAAAGACGAGTCCAAAAAAAGAGAAGAAACAGAAAAATTGAACTAGCATTCAAAAGCAGACATGAAAATCGAAACCCTTGATATTATTCAAGCATACCTGATCAGGAGACGTTCATAGCCGATATCAGAAGTGATCGAGATTAAGAAATTCGAGCTGACGTGCCGCAGAACATGAAGGATGCGCGTCTCTTCTAGAAGGGCTAGGGAGGAATTACATGAAATTCATTTGAAAATGGAGGGACAAACACGAAAGCAGCAGCAGGCAGCGAAGTCCAAAGAAAATGTGGGTAAACGAAACAGAACAAAACAGAACGAAATGAAAAGGACTAAGTCGGTTAGACCATTTCATAGAGAAAGCATGGAGAGAAAAAGAGAAGTGCCTTGTGTGACCGACTTGGTTTAGAGGCGAGAAGTGGTAAGGAGAGAGGGAGCAAGCAGGCGCGAACGGCGAGAAGCGGGTTAGTTGCTCTTGTTTCAGTATGTCCATGGTATCATGCCATGAGGAGAGGGAGAGAAAAGGTAGACGGCGCTGTGGGTCGTAGGGTTGGGTTGCTGACTCGAGTGCAAGAAGGATTACGGCGAATGTCGAGGGTCGCATCCAGCCACGTGACCCCCACAAGCTTTGGGTTTGCGGGTGATATGTACGATAAGGTGTCGGATTTGCACCTGTGTGTGGGCCGGTGGTCGTATGTCGAGTCGAAAGGGGCTTGGATAAACCGGTCATACACAAGCCCAATTTCATCCCCTAAATGCTTAGGTATACCTCGACGCATACACTCCCTCCGTCACCACCAATTGCTGTTGCAATCACCGCTCGCCTCGCTCGCACCTCGACCAACGCGGAGTCTCCCGCAGCCGAACAGGGATCACCGGTTCCCCACCAGCACCACTTCCAATCGGACCGTTGCCGCGGCTAGCGCTGGGGAGGCTATAGAGTGAGTCCCTACGAAGTATATCGGATGCGGCGGGGAACTGTGGGATCACGTCGTCGAACTCGAATCCTCCAACACCGAGCACACCGTCGGGCGGGGCACCTCCGTTGCTTATACACATTCCAAGTCCCCGTCCAGCACCGCCAAAGCGGTCTATGCTGTCGTAACCGCCAAATCCTCCTATCCATAGGTAGCACCGCCGGAACCACGATCGAGGGGTAAGTCGTCATAACTGCGGCCGCCTCCGCGGCCTTATCCGCCTCCGTAAAGGGCAGAAGAGTTCTGGAGTCCGACCCCGTAGGTGCTTAGGAGCTGGTCCTCTAGGATAAGGGACGGCCCGGTCCCGACCTCGACCCAGCAGCTCCATATGCAGCGTGACCCATCCCCATGCCGACTCCGTAGCCATGCGCAGCGTGTCCACTGTATCCAGCACAGTAGCCTTATCCGTCGCCCCGGCCGAACGCGGGTACATCCCGTCGTGTCCGTGTCCGTGTTCGTACGCCCCTCCTCCGTTGTGCATATGAATAAGGTGTCTCGTAAGTTGGGTGGTGGCAGGAGAGGACCCCCAGCTGGAGCACTTGACGAGCTGCTCCTCCGTTCGGGCTTAGACCACCGCTGTGGAGCATGATATCGTGCGATGATGTGGTTGTTTGATCGTTGGTCAGGGATCCTTCAAGGGTTAGGGTGGCGATACTCGGTGGGTGGCGGTTCCTGGAAGGTCTGCCATTAGAGTTTTGAGGAGACTGCGGAGTTGCGGAGGGGTAGGGGTTGAGGCGGCTGAGGAACGACCTATAGAAATGTCAAGTAACGGTCAGGTAGGCAGGGGTATTGTGAGTAGTAGAGAATATACGCACTGTGGCCCCAGCCCGGGCTGACCCTACTTCCCCAATAGCGCACTCTGCGTCAGCCGGACGAAGACGGATGATTTGAGGGGAGGGACTTAGACCTAGGGAGACGTATGTATTAGGGAAAATGGAAAGGTGCACAAGAGATAAGATGAACGTACGTAGCGAATGGTGCGAAGGAGGTTGTCAGGGTGGCCTCTGAGATGAGTGGCGAAAGCCCACCTACAAAGACCTAGGGAAACGGTAACTAAAGTCGCGGCTGGAAGGGGGTTGATACACACCATTTTATTGTGAGGGGCCGAAGGGGCGCTTGGGTCTGGAGCCCCGCTGAGCTAGTGCTCAAGCACAGTGGGTTTTGGTGGGGCCACTGTTGAATCTGAGCATGAGTCAATACATGGGGAGGTAAGGTGCCGTGTTTATTCGGATGAGGGCGGTGGGAACGGTGCTGACTATGCTGGCCATAGTGTTGGACAGGCGATGAGGCCAGGGTGAAACTCGTTGTGGTAGTTGTTCTCTGAGATCTAAGAATCGGCGACTGCACTCATGAGGTCGATCAACGAGGGGATATTGGCGGGCTTGTGACGGGGACTGTATCTGGCGCTTCATCGTCAGCGACTGCAGCCTCGCTCTTGGCCATAGCGTGCGAGAAGCGCACTGAGAGGGGTATCGGAAAGTCAGATAGGACACATTTTGCAAAACTGAAATATCACATACTGGGACGAGAGTTGCAGTAGAGGCCTTGCATCTCTGTGAGTGCACGATTTGATCAACCTCACTCATGAATCTGTTGCACAACGGGGACAACGGCGGGTCAGACGTGGTAGCACAACAAGGCAATATCCACGCTAGGGCAATGGAATGGCGCTTGCGGGGAGGTGCTGTGACAATACAGGAATGACGCACCAGACAAATCCATAACCCATAGACACACCGCTGAACAAGTCACCCATGACCTTTGCACTGCAGCATGAATGGAAGGGAGCGATAAGAAATCGCCACGTTAACCGAGGTTGGATCCGCGGAAGACACCCATGAGGTGAGCGTTTGTGACATCGCCGGCAAGGTCGTGGACGAAGATGCTGTACTCGATGGCGTCGTCGACGCGGCCGAGCTCGTTTTCAATGTCATCCTGTGCGACGCGAGAGTCAGCCCAGTCGGTTTTGATGGGGTGGTTGGGATTTAGATAGAGAATTGAGGACCCGGGGGGGGGAGCACCGAAACCAATTTGGTGGGACACGCGAAAGGCGGCTTCTGGACTAGCCATGATGAGGAGAGCGTAGCCAGAGCTGTTGAGATGACGGGTGGCGTTGGCTACGGGAGATGTGCATCTTAATTATGTCCCAACCGAGGAGGGTACAACCTAGACGAGGTAGTGCTCGTGTATCCAATTCTCAAAGTCACCAAGAAAAAGGGTGTCATCTTGTGGAAGTCGTGGTCTGTGATTTTGATGCGTGGGCGAGTGGCGAGTACGAGTGGGAAATGAGAGGCAGTGGCGGGGTCGTTGGTGTTAATTGTTGCAGGAGGAGCAGCGCCGACGTGGGGAGACTTAGGATCACTCTCATTCAGAGGGAGGATATAAGGCGAGTTGTGCGGGGGTGATGTCGTGGTCGTGGTCGTGAACGAGGGCCGACATTGCTATGGTGGTGGCGGTTGTGGGAGGCGCGAGATTGAATGTAAGTACAAAGGATGTTGATAGCTAGATATGGGCTTTATAAATTTGAAAGGCAGCGATATTCGTGGGAATGCGAACGAGTACGAGATGAGACGGGTGAGAAGCGAGGGTCGGAGAGAAGAGGTGGCTGCTCAATCCCACTGCAGCTGCAGGGAACAGTGTCGAGCAGGAGACGGTGAGCGAGCAAAGGAGCGAGCGAGCGACAGGATGGGCCAGGGTTCGTCGGGAGGAAGGAGGAAGGAAGCAAAAAATTAATTTTTGAGGTTTTTGCAAATTTAAAATAAATTCGATATAAAATTCAAATATATGAATATAATTTAATTTAATTTAATTTAATTTAATCAATCAATAAGACAATAAGGCAAGACACGACACGACACGACACTGATAGAAGTATATGTGGCGATTTCCGCCTCAGTGAAATCACCACAAAAATCGCCCCAAATTTGTGGTGATTTCCTCTTCAAGTTGCCTAGTAGGAGCATGAGGTGAATTTTACTAACAAATAT
>Ga0307515_10016562_pt1 | contig 13489 bp, 13 predicted proteins | sample 17_EM_MG_FD_194513 | JGI IMG/M metagenome (GOLD analysis project Ga0307515, IMG submission 194513) | Populus trichocarpa ectomycorrhiza microbial communities from riparian zone in the Pacific Northwest, United States - 17_EM | ecosystem: Host-associated > Plants > Roots > Unclassified | place...
AGCAGCGGGACGGCGACCAGGACCCCGAGCATCCACAGTGGACCGACCCACAGGTCCGCGGTGAACCACGTGTCGCCCTGCATCGGGATCTCCGCAAGACCCGCGAACCCGGCGACGTAGACGAGCGCGCCGACCACGGCGCCGACCACGGCGGTGAGGACGGCCTCGGCGACCGTCATCGCGACGACCTGCGCGGGTGTCGCACCGATCAGGCGCAGGGCGGCCAGGCGCGTGTCGCGGCGGGCGACGGTGAGGCGGGCGGCGGCCGCCCCGAAGATGAGCAGCGGCGCCACGACCATGGCCGTGGCCATCTTGAGCAGCAGGTCGTAGACGGTCGCGTTGACCGAGGTCGTGCCCGTGAAGCCGGCGATGTAGGCGGGCGCGGTCTCCGGGTCGAAGGGAAGCCCCCCGGCGACCGACAGCCGCGGGTCGCCCGATTCCAGACCGAGTACGGCGACGAGCTGGCCGGGACCGCCGAGGGCGTCGCGGCCGACCTCGCCGGTGAGGGCGGGGAAACGCTCGGCGAGCTGGTCGGCGGGCACCGAGCCGAGAAGGGCCGCGAGCGCCGGTGAGGCGTAGAACTCGCCCGGCTTCGGGAACGAGCCGAGACCGGGCGGGACCGGCGCGGAGGTGCCGAGCGCGGCGAGACTGACGACGGTGATCGGCTGATCCCGCACGTACTCCACGCGCGTGCTCTGCACCGCCGTCGCCGACTCCTTCGCGCTCGGCAGCGGCGTCTGCCAGGCCGTGCGCTCGGCGCGGGCTGCGAAGGCCCCGTTGGCGGCCAGCGCCGACAGCAGGAGCATCGTGGACACGGCGACCGCGACGACCGTCAGGGCCGTCCCGAGCAGACCGTGCCGACCGGCGCCCTTGAGCAGGCGGGCGCTGATCGCGAAGGACTTCACCACAGCCGGGCTCCCTCTTCGTTGTGGTGGCCGGACGGGGCGGGGGCGGGCAAGGTAGTGGCGGGCACAGCGGTCGCGGGCACAGCGGTGGCAGGCACGACCGGCCACTGTGGACGCTCAGCGCCCGCAGGACCGGAGGCAGGAGCCGAGTGACCGGGACGCACGGCCACCGGCTCCGAACCGCTCGCCACCCGACCCGCCGAGAACGCGACCGTGGGCTCGGGGCCATGCGCGACCTCGGCCCGAGGCGCTCCGGCCGGACCGGCCCCCGCCCGCACTGGAACCGCCAAAGGCGCCCCGCCCCCACGAATCAACCCGTCCCGCACCTCGACGACACGGTCACAGGCCGCCGCCACCGTCGGGTCGTGCGTCACCATCACCAGGCACGCCCCCTGCTTCCGCGTCGAATCGGTCAGCAACCGCAACGTCTCGGCACCGGTCGTCTGGTCGAGCGACCCCGTCGGCTCGTCGGCGAAGACCACCGCCGGTTCGCAGATCAGCGCCCGCGCGATCGCGACACGCTGGGCCTGACCGCCCGACAACTCACCGGGACGGCGCTGCTCCAGCCCCGCCAGACCCAAAGGCCCGAACCACGACGCCGCACGGGCCACCGCCGTCCGCCGCGCCACGCCGTCGAGCATCAGGGGCAGCGCGACGTTCTCCACCGACGGCAGCTCCGGCAGGAGCTGGCCGAACTGGAACACGAAACCGAATCTGGTCCGGCGCAGCACGCTGCGGTCGGCCTCGCCGAGGTTCTCGATCCGCCGGCCGTCGAGGCTCACGCGGCCCTCGTCCGGCCGCAGGATCCCCGCGAGGCAGTGCAGCAGCGTCGACTTGCCCGACCCGGACGGCCCCATGATGGCCACCGACTCGGCACGGCGCACCTGGAAGTCGACGCCCGCCAGCGCGGTCGTCGTCCCGAAGCGTTTGACCAACCCTTCGCCCGTGAGCACGGGCGCCGTGTTCACCGGGCCACCTTGCGCGCCTGGGCCTTCGCCTCGCGCTCTTCCTGGATCTCGAACAGGGGAAGCAGGATGCCGCCGCCGACGAAGGCGACCACGCCGAGAAGCACGATGACCGGAATGATGATCTGAAAGAAAGCCGTCATGCATCGAGATTGCGGCTTCGACCGCTCTCCGGGCATCAGACCGGAGACCGGTTGTGGGCCTCGGACCTCGGCCGAAAGTTCGATGCCGTCTCCCGCACGCCACGTAATCTCGGCCCTGTGATCGGCGAAATCCGCGGCATGGCCCCGCGCATCCACTCCTGCGCGGGCATCCTCCTGCGCCTGTGCGCGACCGGGGTGGCCGGCATCCTGCTGCTCGTCGACCTCTCCTCGCCCGCCGCCGTCGAGTGGGATCTGCTCATCACCGGCAGCGGCGCGGTGGTCGTCCTGGTCACCGTCTGGCTGCGCCCGCTGCGGATCTGGGCGCCGGTGGCGGTCGCGATATCGGGCGCCACGACCATGGTCATGGTCCTCGGCGCGGGAGACCTCGGCACGCGCAACCTCACCGACATGTTCTGGACGCCGCTGCTGCTCTGCGCGGTCGTCCGCGAGCTTCCCCGCTCCCAGGTCGTCGCCTACGCAATCGCCGTCGCGGGCGTGGGCGTAGCCGTGCCGCTGCGCGAGTTCAGCGGGGCCTCGCTGGCGTTCTTCCTGGTCCTGAGCTGCGGCTGGGCGGCGGTCTGCCTCGCCGCGGGCCTCTACTTCCGCAGCGTCGACGCCGAACGCCGCCACCGCACCGAGGACGCCAAACGCGGCGAGCGCCTGGAACTGGCCCGCGACCTGCACGACTTCGTCGCCCACCACATCACCGGCATCGTCGTCCAGGCGCAGGCCGCGCGTTTCCTCGCGCAGACCGCCGAGCCTGACCGGGAGGCCTACGAGCGGATGTTCGGCGACATCGAGCGCAGCGGCGTCGAGGCGCTGGCGTCCATGCGACGCCTGGTCGGGGTCCTGCGCTCCGAGGAGGTCGCCACGACGGCCCCCGCCGAGAGCCTCGACGAGCTGGCGCGGCTGGTCGCCGAGTACGACAAGGTCGGTCCCCCGGTCAGCCTGGAGATCAACCCTGCGGTCCGCCGCGCGGGCCTCCCCTACGCGGTCGCCTCGACGGTCAACCGGGTCGTCACCGAGGCCCTCACGAACGTCCGCAAGCACGGCAACGCCGTCACACGCGTCGTCGTGCGCATCCTCCCCATGGACGGTGCCGTCCGCGTGGAGGTCGTCGACGACGGCACGCCCTCCACCCGCTGGCGCACCCGCGCGCCTTCCGGCGGGTTCGGCCTCACCGGCATGCGCGAGCGCGCCGACGCCCTCGGCGGGTCCCTTGTGGCCGGTCATCAGCCCGACGGCGGGTGGCGCGTGGCCGCCGTCCTGCCGCTCGGCCCGCCTGCGGGACAATCGCGGGCATGATCAAGGTTCTGATCGCCGACGACCAGCAGATGGTGCGCACCGGTTTCGCGATGATCCTCAACGCGCAACCCGACATGGAGGTCGTCGGGGAGGCCGCCGACGGTGTCGAGGCGGTCGAGCTCGCGCGCAGACTCAAGCCGGACGTGTGCCTCTTCGACATCCGCATGCCGCGCCTGGACGGTCTGGAGGCCACGCGCCTGGTCGCCGGTCCCGGGGTGGTGAACCCGCTGCGGGTCATCATCGTGACGACCTTCGACCACGACGAGTACGTGTACGGCGCGCTACGGGGCGGGGCGTGCGGTTTCCTGCTCAAGGACGGCGGTCCGACGCTGCTCATCGAGGCCGTCCGCGCGGCCGCCGCCGGTGACGCGATGATCTCCCCGGCCGTCACGGTCCGCCTCCTGGAGCAGCTCACGACACCGAGGAAACCCCTCGGGGACCTGCCCATCACCGACCGCGAACTCGACCTCGTGCGGCTGGTCGCGCGCGGCCGCACGAACACCGAGATCGCCGCGCAGCTGCACATCACCATCTCGACGGTGAAGACGCATCTGGGCAGCATCCAGCGCAAGCTCGGACTGCGCAACAGGGTCGAGACGGCGGCGTGGGCGTGGGAGTCGGGCCTCGTCGAAAGACGTTAGAACCGCGGGACGCCGAACGGCCCCGGCTCATCGAGCCGGGGCCGTTCGCGAAAGCCTCGCTAGCTGGCCTGGTCGGCCAGCATGCGCAGACCGGTGACGATGCCGCCGGTCAGGTCGCCGCCGCCGAAGGCCGCGGTCATCGACAGCGCGGCCAGTGCCGCGGAGCGGTCCGGGATCAGCTTGACGGCCTGCGTGCCCGTGACGATCTCCAGCTTGCGCTGCTCGGGCGACACGGCGATGAGCACCGAGTCGTCGGGCGAGGGGAGCTGGTCGTGGAGCTTGCGGGCGGCGCCGGTCGCGGGCTCGTGCAGCGGTCCTACGTAGACGCTGAAGGTCAGCGTCTCGGCGGTGCGCTCGGCGAGGCGCAGGGCCTCGTCGATACGGAGCAGCTGACGGGTCGTGAAGGGACCGTCGAGCACGTCCGGGCGCGGCACGGGAGCCGTCACGGCCGGGGTCGCGTGCGCGTCCTCGCGGACGGCGAGTTCACCAGCTGCCACTTGCGCCTCCCTTGACGGTCGCGGAGACCAGGCCGGTCAGCTCCGAGTCCTCGCCGGCGGGCAGGGCCTTGACGCTCGCGGGCGGCACGTCGGTGCCCGCGCTGGTCAGGGACATCTCCTCCGGACGGGCCAGGAACCAGACCGGGGTGAACGTGAACGGGCGTCCCGGCCGGTACCGGCGCGACTTCGAGCCGGTGCTCGGGCCGTATACCAGCCCGACGATGATCAGGACCACCGCGAGTGGGATGCCGGCGAATACCAGCACTGCTTCCAGGACTGTCATGTGGGCCTCGACGATGATGGATTGTCCAAACTGCCGAGCTAACCGTAATCGAAGCCGCCTCGCCGACATCGGCAGGGTGGCGATCTGCTCTCATAATCCTCATGGCGATGGATCACCCCCTGGACGAGGCGGCGGCACTCGACGCGGCCGACCCGCTGGCCTCCTTCCGCGACCGCTTCGTCATCGGCGACCCGGACGTGATCTACCTGGACGGGAACTCTCTCGGGCGCACCCCCGAGGCCACCCGCAAGGCGATCAAGCGGGTCGTCGACGAGGAGTGGAGCGGCGAGCTCATCGGCGCGTGGGACCACTGGATCGACCTCGCGCGCGAGACGGGCGACCTGATCGCGACCGACGTCGTGGGCGCGCGGCCGGGTGAGGTCATCGTCTCGGACTCGACGAGCGTCAATCTCTACAAGCTCGCCGCCGCGGCCCTCGACGCCGTCCCGCACCGCTCGGTGATCATCACCGACGACGACAACTTCCCCACCGACCGCTACATCCTCCAGGGACTGGCGGCCCAGCGCGGCCTGGAACTGCGCACGATCGCCACCGATCTCGACCGGGGCGTCGACGCCGCCGCCGTCACCGCGGCCCTCGACGACCGGACGGCGCTGCTGTGCCTGTCGCACGTCTCCTACCGGTCGGGCGCGATCGCCGACATGGCCGCGATCACCGCCTCCGCACACCGCGCGGGCGTGCTGACCCTGTGGGACCTGTGCCATTCGGCGGGCGCGGTCCCGGTCGGGCTCAACGAAGCGGACGTGGACATGGCCGTCGGCTGCACCTACAAGTACCTCAACGGCGGCCCCGGCGCCCCGGCGTTCCTGTACGTCCGCGAGGACCTCCAGCGCTCGCTGCGGCAGCCGATCTGGGGCTGGTTCGGGCAGCGCGACCAGTTCGCGATGGGCGCCGACTACGACCCCTCGCCGGGCATCGAGCGCTTCCAGGTCGGCACGCCGCCGGTCCTCGGCGTCACGGCCGTCCGCGAAGGCGCGCGGATCATCGCCGAGGCGGGGATGCCGGCGATCCGGGCCAAGTCGACGCTGCTGACGTCCTACGCGCTGCGCCTGGCCGAGTCCTGGCTGAAACCTCTGGGGTTCGCCGTCTCGACACCCGTCGAGGACGACCGGCGCGGCGGGCACGTGACCGTCCACCACCCCGAAGCGTGGCGCATCGCCCAGGCCATGCGCGAGGCGAAGGTCGTCCCGGACTACCGGACCCCCGACCGCGTCCGCCTCGGCCTGGCGCCGCTGTACACGACCTTCGCCGAAGTCCACACCGGACTGTCCCGGCTGCGCGACCTGGTCGCCGACGGGCGCCACCTCGCCCACGACGCCAAGCCCGGCCGCGTCACCTGAGGACAGAGCAAACGCCCCTCACATCCCGTGAGGGGCGTCCGACTCAGTTACGACTGCCTAACCACAACTCCCAGCGGGGGTCGGGCGTGCGGTGGCCCAAGACCCGCCACGCGGCGCCCTTGGGCACCGACGGAGTGGTGGCGAGCCGCCAGCCCATCTCCTTGGGGGTCTTGTCGCCCTTCTTGTGGTTGCAGCGCGCGCACGCGGCCACCACGTTCTCCCACACGTGCCCGCCGCCGCGGCTGCGGGGCATGACGTGGTCGATCGTCTCGGCGGGGCCGCCGCAGTAGGCGCAGCGCCACCGGTCACGGGCGAAGATCGCCCTGCGGGACAGGCTCACCTTCCGCAGGTGCGGCACCTTCACGTATCTGTTGAGCCGGACCACCGAGGGGATGGGGATGGTCCGCAGGGCGCTCTGCAGAAATCCTTCCCCGTGTGTGATCGCCTCGGCCTTCTCGGAGAGCAGCAGCACCGCGGCACGCCGGACCGAGACCACACACAGGGGTTCGTACGTGGCGTTCAGAACCAGCGCGGCGTGGCCGTTGGCCGCGGGCGCTGGGCTCGGTATGTGTGATCCACTCACCGCCTCACCTCCTGTTACCGCTGCAAGTCTTACTCATGAGCACAACAAATGCATGCCCATTAACCAAGCGATATGAATCCGTAGGGTGTCGGCGGGTCGCGCGAGACGGCCGGGAGATGTCCGGCGGAGGTAAGGACTGGTGCGGCGGGGCGGGGTTTCCCGCCCGAAACGCACGCCACGACGCGGCCACCCCGCAACGATCCCTCCAGGTCGGTGAGGTACTAAAGACGCGTGTCCATCACCTTGATCTCCGCGGATCCCCCCGCCTGCACCACCAGCACAGAGTCCGGTTCGGCCTGCGACCTCATCTGGAAGTGGACCGGCAACCAGTGGATGGCCGAGTCGAGCGAGTTCCTCGTCAAGCCGCTGCGCATCATCCTGATCGTCGTGCTGTGCCTGGTCGCGCGAAACCTCCTCAACCGCGCGATCACCCGGATGACGAGGGCGACCGGCGAAGGGAAGTCGCCGGGGATCCTCCGCCCCTTCAAGGAGAAGGTCCCCGGCGCCCTGGGCGACCCGGCGAGCGTCGTCGGCGAACGCCGGCGGCAGCGGTCCCGCGCACTGGGATCGGTGCTGCGGTCGATGGTGACCGGTGTCGTCTTCACGATCATGTTCATGCTGATCCTGGCCGAGTTCAACATCAACCTGGGTCCGCTGCTGGCGAGCGCGGGCATCGCCGGCCTGGCGATCGGCTTCGGCGCGCAGGCGCTGGTGAAGGACATCATCTCGGGGATGTTCATGCTCCTTGAGGACCAGTACGGCGTCGGCGACGTCGTCGACCTCGGCGAGGCGAGCGGGACGGTCGAGTCGGTCGGGCTCCGCGTCACGACGATCCGCGACGCCAAGGGCTCCCTCTGGTACGTCCGCAACGGCGAGATCGTCCGCGTCGGCAACATGAGCCAGGGCTGGGCGATGGTCGTCATCGACGTGCCGATCGCGCCGACGGAGAGCGTCGAGGACGCCGGCGCGGTGATCACCGCGACTCTCGGCGAGATCACCGACGAGGAGCGCTGGTCGCGGGTCATGCTCGCCGAACCCGAGCTGCTCGGCGTCGAGAGCATGACGGCGATCGCGACGAACCTGCGCGTGAGCGTCAAGACCGACCCGGATTCGCAGTGGGCGCTCGGCCGCGAGATCCGCGGGCGGATCAGTGAGGCGCTGCGCGTCGCGGGGATCAACACCGGGTTGACCGACCCCGGGCTCCAGAACCGGCCCGGTGGTAACACTACGGTCAAATAACCCGGGCGAATATCGCCAGAAGTCAGACTATCGGCGACTTTTTAGGCGGCAGAACGATCCCCGGTCTACCCAAGACATCAGCCGATAGGGCAGACTCGGGTGACGAAAGTATGTCGGCTCATGGCGTACGTCCGATGTGGCCGGTGATCCGCAGCAACCGTCGGGGAAGGGCGAAGCCAGGGTGTCTGAAGGGCAGCGGGAACGAACGGCGACCTTCGGCGAGATCTTCGCCATCCGCGAGTACCGCGCGCTGTTCCTGTCCGACACGGTTTCCATCGTCGGCGACATGCTCGCCCGGGTCGCGGTCACGTTCCTGGTCTGGCAGCAGACGAGCGACACGCTGCTCACCGCCGCGACCTTCGCGGTCAGCTACGCCCCGTACCTGCTCGGCGCGCCGATTCTGTCCGCGCTGGTCGAGCGCTACCCGTACCGCCGCACGATCCTCATCGCCGACGTCCTGCGCATGGGGCTCGTCGCGCTGATCGCCATACCCGGCACGCCGTTGCCGGTGATGCTGGTCCTGTTGTTCCTCGTGGCGATGGTGACGCCCGCCGAGCGCTCGGCGCGTTCGGCGCTGCTCCCGCAGATCCTCGAAGGCGACAAGTACGTGCTCGCCGTCTCCCTACAGGGCATGACCAGGCAGATCGCACTGCTGTCGGGCTACTTCGTCGGCGGTGTCCTCGCCGCGGTGAACGCCAGCCTGGCGCTGCTCATCGACGCCGGCACCTTCGCGCTGTCGGCGCTGCTGATCGCCGTGTTCGTGACCTCCCGACAGCCGGAGGGCGCCGGGAACGAGCGCCACAACCTGATGCGCGAGACCGGCGAGGGCATCAAGCTGGTCTTCTCCAACCGCGTCCTGCGGTCGATCGCGTTGATGGTCTTCATCCTCGTCGCCTTCGCGATCATCCCCGAGGCGGCCGCGCCCGCCTGGGCCGACCAGCTCAACGGCGGGTCGTACGTGCAGGGCGCGATCATGGCCGCCGCCCCCGTCGGCTCGGCCATCGGCTCGCTGGTCATGGGCCGTTTCATCAAGCCCTCGACGCGTTTGAAGATCATCCGGCCGATGGCGGTGCTCACGCCGCTGGTCCTGATCCCGGCGCTGTTCGAGCCGAGCCTGCCGGTCGTGCTGGCGATGACCCTCGTGGTCAACCTCGCCGGCGGGATCCTCATGGCGCTCAACGGCCTGTTCGTGCAGACACTGCCGGGAAACTTCCGGGCGCGGGCCTTCGGCGTCATGCAGACCGGGCTGATGCTCACGCAGGGCGCGGCGATCCTCGGCGTCGGCGCGGTGGCCAATACGTCCCTCTCGATGACCGACTCGGTGGGTCTGTGGGGAATTGCCGGTGTGATCCTCGTCGGTCTGCTTGTACTGACATGGCCTTCGGCGCGCACCATTGAGGAAGCGACCGCGGCGGCCAAGCCTCCGGCCGCGAAGGAACCGGCCGAGCCGCCCCAGAAGGAGGCGAAGCCGAAGCCTTCGCCCCTGGGTCGCCCCGACGCCGCCAAGGCCGACGTCTAGAAAGTGTGACGGGCGCCGCCTTGGATTCCATCACCACGCGACCACTGGCAGGATGAAACACGTGCCCGAGCAGTCGAACCTCTCGCTGACGAACACCCCCGTGCCCACCAGCTTCTTCGAGGCGGTCGGCGGATCGGCGACCTTCGAGCGCCTGGTGACCGTCTTCTACGAGGGCGTCGCGACCGACCCGCTGCTGCGGCCCATGTATCCCGAAGAGGACCTCGGCCCGGCCGCGCGCCGCTTCCAGCTCTTCCTGGAGCAGTACTGGGGCGGGCCGCACACGTACTCCGACGAGCGCGGGCACCCGCGGCTGCGCATGCGGCACGCGCCCTTCAAGGTCGACGCCGCCGCCCGCGACGCGTGGCTGAAGCACATGCGCACGGCCGTCGACTCGCTCGACCTCCCCGACGAGCTGGAGCAGCCGCTGTGGGAGTACCTGGAGCGGGCCGCGCACTTCATGTTGAACGCCTGACTTCAACGAGCGGTTCCCGTCCACGTTCAACATGAAGCATGGGCAGAGCATGTTGAACGCCTGACTTCAACGAGCGGTTCCCACCCACGTTCAACATGAAGCACGGGCAGAGCATGTTGAACGCCTGACCTCGACGGGCGGTTCCCGCCTGACCCGAACGGCCCCCTCCCCCTCGGCCGATGCGTATCGCTTAGACGTCCGTCGATCTCCTTTCCCCCGCGCGATTGCCGTCGATGGTTAGACTCCCTATCCGTCACGGCATCGGAAATAATGGGGTGGACATGGTCCGGCGACGAATCATCCGCGGCGCCGTGGGCGCCCTCGCCGGGCTCGGCCTCCTCGCCGCGTGCACGCCGACACCGAAGGTGAACCCGCCCATCGGCTCGCCCTCGGAGCAGCCGGACATCCCGGCGGACCTGTCCGCCGGCCGCAGCGAGCCCGTCGCCGATCCGCTCTACCCCGACTTCGGCAACCCCGGCCTCGACGTCCTCCACTACGGACTCGGCCTGGGCTACGACCCCGAGACGACGGTCCTCGACGGCACCGCCACCATCACCGTGCGGGCCGCCCGGGCGCTCGACGAACTGGTCCTCGACTTCGCCGAGAACCTCAAGGTCGGCGACGTGACCCTCGACGGGCAGCCCGTCACCGCGACCCAGTCGGGATTCGACCTCACCGTCGCCGCCCCGCTCGCCGCCGAGGCGCAGGCCGTCCTCGTGATCACCTACTCCGGCGTCCCCGAGCAGGCGCCCGCGCCGACCACCCGCTCCGACTTCGACGACGGCGTCGGCATGCGGCCCGAGCGCGACGGCTCCCTGTGGACGATGCAGGAGCCCTACGGCGCCTTCACCTGGTACCCCGTCAACGACCACCCCTCCGACGAGGCCCTCTACGACATCACGATCACCGTCCCCAAGGGATGGTCGGGCGTCGCGAGCGGCCGGTTCATGGGCGAGGTCGCCGCCGGGAACGAGTCGGTGTTCACCTGGCACTCCGCCGACCCGGTCGCCAGCTACCTCACCACGCTCGCGGTCGACGAGTTCGAGATGATCGAGATGACCGGCCCGCACGACCTGCCGATCACCGCGTGGATCCCGCCGGAGAGCATGCGCGAGTTCGAGGGCGCCCTGCGCAAGATGCCCGAGCACATCGCCTACATCGAGGAGCGCTACGGCCCCTACCCGTTCGACGCGGCGGGCGTGGTGCTCGTCGGCGGCGAGTCGGCGATGGAGACGCAGGAGATGATCACCTTCAGCGCCGCCCTCGGCACGATGGGCTCGGCGGGCATCGAGAGCGTGATGGTGCACGAGCTGGCGCACCAGTGGTTCGGCGACGCCGTGACGCCCGTCGACTGGCGCGGGGTGTGGCTCAACGAGTCGATGGCGACCTACATCGAGGACATGTGGAACGCCGACCAGGGCTACGCGACCGAACGCGAGGTCGTGGAGAGCTGGCGCACCGCCGACCAGGTCCTCCGCGACGAGGCCGGTCCGCCCGGGGACTACGACGCCCGGCAGTTCGCGTCGTCCAACGTGTACGTGTGCACCGCGCTGATGATGTACGAGATCCGCGAGAAGATCGGTGAGGAGCGCTTCACCGAGATGATGCGCGACTGGGTGCAGAAGCAGCCCAACACACAGCAGGACCGCGCGAGCTTCACGGCGTGGGTCAACCAGTACGCCGGTGAGGACCTCACCGCGCTCATCGACGAGTGGCTGGACTCACCGACGACACCACGGTGACCGGCGGAAACGGGGCGACGATGCGGTTACGACGGCTCAGTCCGGCGCTGCCCGCGATCCTCCTGCTGGCCGCCTGCACGTCCCCGGATCCCGCTCCTCCCCCGGCCTCGCCCGCGACGCCCTCCGACCTGTCGGCCGGCCGCAGCGATCCCGTCGCCGACCCGCTCTACCCGGGGCACGGCAACGCCGGCGTCGACGTGCTGCACTACGCGCTGGGCCTCGGCTACGATCCCCGCGACCGCGTCCTCGACGGCCGCGCCACGCTCACGATCCGGCCCGTCCGCGACGCCGCGGAGCTGCGGCTCGACCTGGCGCCGGGCCTGTCGGTCACCGAGTCCACGGTGGACGGTGCCGCGGTGGAGGCCGCGCACGAAGACGACGACCTGGTGCTGGCCGCGCCGGTCGTCGAGGACCGCGACGTGGTCGTCGTCATCGCCTACAACGGCGTGCCCGCGCCGGCTCCCGCGCCCGCCGAGCGCGCCGACATGACCGGCGGCGTCGGCGCGCAGGTCGGCGTCGACGGCGAGCTGTGGACATTCCAGGAGCCCTACGGCGCCTTCACCTGGTACCCGGTCAACGACCACCCCTCCGACGAGGCCCTCTACGACATCACCGTCACCACCCCCGAACCGTGGACGGGCGTCGCGACCGGCGAGTACCTCGGCACCGACGAGGCCGGAGGCTTCCGGACCACCCGGTGGCACTCCGCCGATCCGGTCGGCAGCTATGTCACCACCCTCGCCGTCGACCAATTCACGATCGACCGGCGACAGGCCGGTGCGACCGCGCTGACCTCGTGGGTGCCGGACAGGTACGAGGGCTGGGACGCGATCCTCGCCGAGATCCCCGCGCAGATCGCGTGGCTGGAGGAGCGCTACGGGCCCTACCCGTTCCCGAACGGCGGCATCGTGGCCGTCGGCGGTGAGTCGGGCATGGAAACGCAAGGGACCATCACCCTCAGCGGCGGGTTGGTCATGGCCGGGCCGGACCGCGCCCACCGGGTCGTCCTGCACGAGCTGGCGCACCAGTGGTTCGGCGACGCCGTGAGCCCGCGCGACTGGCGCGACGTGTGGCTCAACGAATCCGTGGCGACCTACGCCGAGGCGATGTGGGCCGTCGAGCAGGGCATGGTGACCGAAGCGGAGGCGGTCGCCGTCTGGAGCGACGCCGACCAGCAGCTCCGCGACGACTTCGGCCCGCCGGGCAGGTACGACCCGGCGTCCTTCGCCTCCCGGAACGTGTACTACTGCACCGCGCTGATGCTGTGGGAACTGCGCGGGCAGATGGGAGGCGCGACGTTCGAGACGATGCTGCGCGACTGGGTCCAGAAGCAGCGCAACACGACGCAGGACCGTGCGACGTTCACGGAGTGGGTGAGCGAGTACGCGGGCGAGGACATGAAGCCGTTCGTGGACGAGTGGCTGGACTCACCGACGACGCCGACGACGCGGGCGGGGTGAGCGGCGGGGCGGGGAGAGGGACTCGGGGGCGAGGGAAGCGGGTCCGCGGTGAGGGGGCTGCGGCGGTTCGAGGCGGCCCGGCGAGTGCCCCTCGGTGGCGCGAACCGCCGTGGCACCGACTCGGCGGCGTGCAGGCCCGGGCCGCACGAGCTGCCAGGGGACACCGCGAGCCGTCACGGAACACCACACGCCCCTACACGGGAGCCCTTTTCGGCCCCGCCGCAAATGTCACACCCTGCCCGTATCGTGATTTTTGGGGCCCCTTTGGGGAACACGGGAGAGCACGCGATTCACTCCAACGCGTGCCGCCAGACGCTGCCCAGTGTTGGCAAGCAGCGAACTCCCCGACGACACCGATGGGTGGAGGCTGGAGC
>Ga0307515_10016564_pt1 | contig 13488 bp, 5 predicted proteins | sample 17_EM_MG_FD_194513 | JGI IMG/M metagenome (GOLD analysis project Ga0307515, IMG submission 194513) | Populus trichocarpa ectomycorrhiza microbial communities from riparian zone in the Pacific Northwest, United States - 17_EM | ecosystem: Host-associated > Plants > Roots > Unclassified | place...
TTATTGAAGGACCTGGAATTTACCAGGTTCTGACCACAGGCAAAGTTATAAAACCTTGATGGGTTAACCCACTGATGTATCAATCCAGAATCTTACTGGACTCGAGTCTTATATCACACCAGTTTTTTACCAAAATCACATCGGTTTTTATATTTTTTACCGTGAGTTGAGCCCTAGCCCACAGCCCGAACATTAAACCAAATACACATCGTGATTACTATGGACAAGTTCAGCAAATCCAGTCTCCCGGCATTCGTTGCCCACAAGATCCGCGGGCAGGCTTGTATTCGAAGCTCGTACAGGATATTCTGATGCTTATGGGCTTACGGTCTCCATTTGACTGCTAGACGTCATTACCGAACTTCACTCAACTTTTCGGCGTATTGCTAAATTATTCGATACAATTATATATACATTAAGCTCAGACCTGCTTGTTTAATACGACCGAGACTTTAATTTGTAGAGGGAATCGGGACTGCCTTCCTAGATCAACCACAATCGGGACCGACTTCAAGAAGAAGATGCTTCCTAGATCTTCATAATAAAAAAAACCAGAAAGACTTTACGTTCATCTCAGATTGATTTTTCTTCTTTTTATATCCATTCTCACACTGTATTCGGCCCGTGGTGGAAGATAGACCATGAATTACAAGGCCACGAGGAAGCGATAAGATTTCTCGGAAAATCAAATCGTTTTTTTGTTCTTTTTAAATATATGACTAATGTCTGTCAGGTATACCTACCACGAAAGGTTCATGTTACTAGTTTAAATATTGTTAGAAAACAATCACAAATCTTAAGTGGCTGAAGTTTTAATCGAGGAACTTCCCCCGTCGGGTATTATTATGTCCGAACGGGCTTGGGTAAATTTTAATTTAAAATTATTTTTTAATGTTTTTATATTGTTTTAATGTACTAATATAAAAAATAATTTTTTAAAAATAAAAAAATATTATTTTGATACATTTTCTAAATAAAAAATATTTTAAAAAATAATTGTTTTTCAAATACATCTAATAAATTATTTCAGTAATTCGTTAATTTTAATCTAATGATTTTTAAGATATATCATGAAAAGTTAATGTTACTGGTTTAAATAAGGTTAAGGGGACTTATTATTTTTTAAATTTAAAAATCTATACATACAAACAATTGTTAATTTTAAAACTATTGATTGGTCGAGGAGATTTATTGTTTTTATTGACTTTTCAAGTTTAAATCTTACAATTAATACAGAGAAAAATTATCATCGATGCAATATATCAAAGTGGTGCATTTTTAATCATCTAGTAGGTGATCCAGTAATAAAAGCTTGAAATCAAGAAGTTTGTTTCCTTTAGGGTCTCAGATTCGAGCCATGTGGTTGTTAATATGATGATCACTGGATGCTTATATAGTCGTTAATTTTAGAACCTGTAAAATTAGTTAAGATCCCAAACATTTATATTAATAATAAAAAAAAATATAACGTCGTTTAAAAATGTTTAATACCAACTAGTATAAAAAATGGGCCGAAGAGTACATCCAGTATAAAGAAAGGGAACTTAAACATTCGTTGCATCAGCTAAATGCTAGAAGGTAAAATTTCCATGGATAAATTATATTTTCGGTCCTATAAATTCATGAATTTCTATTTCTATCCCCGTAGTTTAGGTTTCCTGCCACTACCCTTATATTCTCTTAAGTCTCAATTTAGTCCTTTACTCCTAAATAACTAGCAAAAAAAGTCATTTTCGCTCATATCTCATTTCTCTGTCAGCCCTCTCATTCCTTCGTAGATCGATGTCATCGCATTCTCACAAACACATTTAAAATTCTCAAAAAAATGCTAAAAAAGAAGAAGAAGAAGAGAAGGCTAATTCCCTGGCTGCGTTGTTTGTTGAATAACAATAATAATAATGTCCACCCTGGCGTCGCGTGGAAGACTTTCGTGCACATGTTGCCACCTACCCTTTGACTTCCACCTCGATCTATCCACGTATTCAATTCCATCGTCTGCAGCCAGTCGTCCCAGCATTAAATAAGATTTATACTACGACAACCATTATCTTATATAATTTAAAGTATTGTCAAAACATTATTCCAATTTGATATGTAAATAAATGTATTATCAAGAGGGTAATCTATATGAGACTTGATTTAAAAAAATACAGTATAAATAAAAAATTATCCAAAGATATTTTTAAACTTGTCAAGAAATTACCACGTTATTTAGAAACTGTTTGGAAATGCGGTGCAAATCGCGTTTCCAAAAAATTTTAATTTTTTTTTGTTAAAATTTAATATGGTTTGTATATTTTGGATCGGTTTGATATGCTGATGTCAAAAATAATTTTTAAAAAATAAAAAAAATCATTAACATGCATTTCGACACGAAAAGTTATTTGAAAAGCAACCGCTATCACATTGCCAAACATATGATGTAATTTGTATAAATAATATTATCATTTTTTTTAATATTTTTTTGTTTGACAATAAAAAATATTCTCGAAACGAATCCTAAATGTTGCTATCAAGATCTAAACTCAAAAAAATATCAAGGAACATGGATACCTCCCTAGCAACAAACTCCTTGAAATCTATTATTGGTATTAAAGAATTCAAAATGTATGAAGCTTTTATTCTGATATGGCCACTTGCACCTACAATTTTTCTTTGACCGTGGAACACTTCAAGGAGGTTTATTTGTAATTGCATTCCAATAATATTCTATAAAAACTTTAATTTAATTTTTCATGTTTAAAAATATTTTTTTTATATTGTTTTCATGTATTGATAAAAAAATGATTTTTTAAAAATAAATAAAATATTATTTTAATTTATTTTTAAATAAAAAAAATACTTAAAATAAATACTCGTGGACTTTAGTTAAGATGGGCAGTCTCGTGTGCAAATTGTGATCTTCATAGGAAAGATATAGTCGCATACAATTAATTAATTAATAGATTATATTAGTACATATACACCGTCTTGACTTCACCATAAAGTATAATAGAATTAGAATATTTTGCAATATGCATGACTGTGATTTAAGATCGATCACCTTCAGCGTCGTTGAATATACGAAATCCTCAAAAACCTCCTCCTACTACTCATAATAAATATATTTTTACTAAATTTTAAAAGATATAATTTAACTAGTTAGATATTAGATTTATTTTTTAAAAATTATTAATTTAAGTATTATAAATTTTATAATTATTAAAAATTTATATAGTTGTTAATTTTAAAATTTAAAAAAATTAATAAAAATATATATAAGTTAGGCTGAATACTCATAATTATATATAAAAAAATAATACTTTTTTTCTCATTCCATCATCGTAGTAATAATAATAATAATAATAATAAATGTGAAACATCAAATCATGTACTGATCCAGAAGGTCGCTCTCTCCCTCCCATGTCCCAACCCAACGGCTCAATCCACCTAAGTTTCTCTCTCCGCTAGCAAAGGAGAGACTTGTAATAAATCTCTCTCTCTCTCTCTCTCTCTACATAAAATAAATGCAAGTATGCAACAACTGGGCACCAGGGCTTGTAGCCCAGCGTTTCCTTATCTCTGTCACCTGGGTTCGAGCTTTAGCGTGTAAGCTATCACTCCCGTGGTGTCTTACTTACCTGCTGGGCTTGTAGGGTGTTCAGTGGATCCGGGAATTAGTTGTGGTGCATGTAAGCTGGCCCGGACACCCCGGGTTAAAAAAAAAAAAAAAGTATGCAACAACTGGACAAGAGAAGGAGAGAGACGCCCGCATTTGTGTTTGTATGATGAAGTCAAAAGCCCACCATCCCTCATTTCTCCATCTGACAGCTCTACCTTTCCTTTCTTTCTCTTAAAGGTTTCCTCAATAGATATACCAAACAAACAAACCCATCTTCGCCTCCCTTCTCTCTATCTGCTCCTTTCTTCTTCATAAAAAAATGGGTGCTTCACTCATCTTCATTTCTTTCAATGGCTACACTGGCTCTTAGTATCATCATTCACACCTTATCTCGCTCTCTTCAATCTGTCTTCCATCTCTGTGCAACTTTCTTCTCTCTCCTTAACTGCTATGGGGGTCCAAGATTTATGGGTTCTCTTTCTTGTTCTTGGATTCTTAATGTTTCGAGCTCAGGTCCTGCAATCACAGAACCTAACATGCAACCAGGATGACTTGAAGGCATTGCAGGATTTCATGAGAGGCTTGCAGTTACCCATTCAAGGTTGGGGTGCTACCAATTCATCATCTCCTGATTGCTGCAACTGGTTAGGCATCACTTGCAACTCTTCCTCTTCCCTTGGTCTAGTAAATGATTCTGTCGATTCTGGTAGAGTGACAAAGTTAGAGCTCCCAAAGCGAAGACTGACTGGCGAACTTGTGGAATCAATAGGCAGCTTGGATCAGCTTAGAACCCTCAATCTCTCCCACAATTTCCTCAAAGATTCACTTCCTTTCTCGCTGTTCCATTTGCCAAAACTAGAGGTTCTAGACTTGAGTTCCAATGACTTCACTGGCTCAATCCCACAAAGTATCAATCTTCCCTCGATCATTTTCCTTGACATGTCCTCAAATTTTCTAAATGGCTCGCTTCCTACCCATATCTGCCAAAACTCTTCTGGAATCCAGGCTCTTGTTTTGGCAGTCAACTACTTCTCTGGTATTCTTTCACCTGGATTAGGGAATTGCACTAACTTGGAGCACCTTTGTCTTGGCATGAATAACCTCACTGGTGGTATAAGTGAGGATATCTTTCAGCTTCAGAAATTGAAGCTTTTGGGTCTCCAAGATAACAAGCTTTCTGGGAATTTGAGTACTGGTATTGGTAAACTCCGTAGCCTTGAACGTTTAGACATTTCCTCCAATAGTTTTTCAGGTACAATTCCAGATGTTTTTCATAGCTTATCAAAGTTCAATTTTTTCCTAGGCCATTCTAATGATTTTGTTGGCACCATACCCCACTCCTTGGCAAATTCTCCATCTCTCAATTTGCTTAATTTGAGGAACAATTCATTTGGAGGCATTATTGATCTGAATTGTTCTGCCTTGACTAATTTGTCATCTCTTGATTTAGCTACTAATAATTTTAGTGGGCCCGTGCCTGATAATCTTCCTTCTTGTAAGAATTTGAAGAATATTAATCTTGCCCGGAACAAGTTTACTGGACAAATCCCAGAAAGCTTCCAGCATTTTGAAGGCCTCTCCTTCCTTTCCTTCTCAAATTGCAGCATTGCCAATCTTTCATCTGCCCTTCAAATCCTTCAGCAATGCAAGAATTTAACGACCTTGGTCCTCACCTTGAACTTCCATGGTGAAGAATTGCCCGATAATCCTGTGCTTCACTTTGAGAACTTGAAGGTTCTTGTTATGGCTAATTGTAAACTCACAGGGTCAATACCCCAATGGTTGATCGGCAGCTCCAAATTGCAGTTGGTGGATTTGTCATGGAACCGCTTAACTGGGTCTATTCCTTCCTGGTTTGGTGGTTTTGTAAATCTCTTTTACTTGGACTTATCAAACAATTCATTCACTGGCGAGATTCCAAAGAACTTGACTGAATTGCCAAGCCTCATCAACAGGAGTATCTCAATCGAGGAGCCTTCACCGGATTTCCCATTTTTCCTGACAAGGAATGAAAGTGGGAGGGGGTTGCAGTATAATCAGGTCTGGAGCTTTCCATCTACTTTGGCGCTCAGTGACAACTTCCTCACTGGACAAATTTGGCCAGAATTCGGTAATTTGAAAAAACTCCATATTTTTGCGTTGAGTTCTAACAATTTATCCGGACCTATACCAAGTGAGTTATCAGGGATGACCAGCTTGGAGACTTTGGATTTGTCCCATAACAATCTTTCTGGGACCATACCCTGGTCCTTGGTAAATCTCAGTTTTCTGTCGAAGTTCAGTGTTGCATACAATCAGCTCCATGGGAAGATCCCTACTGGAAGTCAGTTTATGACCTTCCCAAACTCAAGCTTTGAAGGGAATCATCTTTGTGGCGACCATGGTACTCCTCCTTGCCCAAGATCCGATCAGGTTCCACCTGAAGCATCCGGAAAATCAGGAAGAAACAAAGTTGCTATCACTGGAATGGCTGTTGGGATTGTTTTTGGTACAGCTTTCCTTCTTACCCTCATGATCATGATTGTGCTGCGAGCACATAACCGAGGCGAGGTTGATCCTGAAAAGGTGGATGCTGACACAAATGACAAAGAATTAGAAGAATTCGGATCAAGGTTAGTGGTTCTGCTTCAAAATAAGGAGAGCTATAAAGATCTCTCCTTGGAGGACCTTTTGAAGTTCACCAACAATTTTGACCAGGCGAATATCATTGGCTGTGGGGGTTTTGGTCTAGTTTACAGAGCTACCCTCCCTGATGGTAGGAAGCTTGCGATTAAACGTCTCTCTGGTGACTCTGGTCAAATGGACAGGGAATTCCGTGCTGAAGTTGAAGCCCTGTCAAGAGCTCAGCATCCAAATCTTGTGCATCTCCAAGGCTTTTGCATGTTAAAAAATGACAAACTCTTAATATACTCTTACATGGAAAACAGCAGTTTGGATTATTGGTTGCATGAAAAACTCGACGGGCCATCCTCACTTGATTGGGATACAAGGCTCCAAATTGCTCAAGGGGCTGCAAGGGGGCTTGCATATTTGCATCAAGCATGCGAGCCACATATCGTTCACCGGGATATAAAGTCCAGTAACATCCTTTTAGACGAGAATTTTGTAGCTCATTTAGCTGATTTTGGTCTTGCTAGGCTCATATTACCTTATGATACCCATGTCACAACTGATCTTGTGGGGACATTAGGCTACATTCCTCCTGAATATGGCCAGGCTGCAGTGGCTACTTACATGGGGGATGTGTATAGTTTTGGGGTTGTTCTTTTGGAGCTTCTTACCGGGAAAAGGCCCATGGATATGTGCAAACCAAAAGGATCACGGGATTTGATCTCTTGGGTGATTCAGATGAAGAAGGAAAATAGAGAAAGCGAGGTGTTTGATCCATTCATTTATGACAAGCAGAATGATAAGGAGTTACAACGAGTTCTCGAGATTGCACGCCTTTGCTTGAGCGAATACCCAAAGCTAAGGCCTTCAACAGAGCAGTTAGTTTCTTGGCTTGACAACATCGACACCAACACCTAGCTTTCCTATCTATTTGATCGAGACTCTGGCTTGTACAGCTAGATATATTCCTTGTACACAAAATAGAAAATCCATCACAACCCATCACATTGGTGTTTTTTGTATGAGTTGATGATCCTGCTGTAAATATTAACCACATACTTGGGTTCTCACAGTTTGCTGCTATTCAGGGTGGAGGAGAGGTAGGAATCTAACAAAGGCAAGGAAAAATAGCTATATTGGAAGTCTTTGCGTTGGAATTCAGTTCTTTGTAGAGAAAATTGTTAATTCTCAGACGTGCACAAAATAAAGTTTCTGCCACATTTTCTTTGTGATGGTGGTTCATCACTGATGTAGAATGAGTTTGTTCACTTATCATGTCTATCTATGCAAATCATCATGGTTAACCATGTTTATCAGTTGCACGATGAAATTCTGGGCCTTTTTGGTTAAAATTATTCTGTGTTAGATGACGTTATTTAGCTCCCCTTTTTGTTTAGCCACCCTAGAAGGACACTAATAAGCCAGTTTTAGCTGCAAAGAGGACTGGTCTATTCCCTTGAAAAGGCCAGAACCTTACTATAAAATCCAGGAAGAAAATTGTGTATAAAAAAAACGCGAGTGTTGTAGTTCTTTGAAAAGAGTAAAGTCAAAAACTTAAAGAACATATACTGATTGCAAATTCCAAGAGTTTGGTGAACTTCATTAGCTTCCATGTGAACGCTAAAGAATCATTCTGTTCATCTCTGATCCATACAATGCTTTCTTTTTTGTGCTTCAGTACCGTGCAGCCTCATTTGGATGTCACCGCGTTTTTGCCTTTCAATGCTATTGACCTTTTGGCTTGGGGTTTTTACATTGAAAGGTTGGCTGCTTGATAAGGATTTCTTGACTTGAAAATTTCGGCCAGAGAACTGCCATAGTTTAATGGAAATAAAGGTTGACAAGTAGTCATTATTGCCTCCCTATTTCACAAATCACGTTGCCGTTTGCCCTTCTAGTATATCAAATAAACTGTGAATATATATATATATATATATATATATATATATATATATATATATATATATATATATATCATGATGTTAGGGTTTATATACTGAAAACTTGTATTTTCAGTAATTAAGTACTTGTTTCTTGTATCAGAAACTAAGGTGTTGTAATTCATTAGTGGTTTAACAGGGTAGAGTTCATTTTAGAGCTTGGTTGCAAAGTCAGAGTCAATGGTTTCATCATTCTTTTCCAAAGAAAACAATCAAATCTAGCTTTTCGAATCTTGTTTTTAAACAGGGGACTTTGTAGGAATAGCAAATAATTTGGATCATCACTAGTTTACATAGTTATACGGGTAGGATTTTTTTTTTGAACATATTAAAAAAATATATAGCCATATATAACTATTTTACATTGCTATTAAACTCGGTCTAATGAATTAACTTTGAAATTTTTCAATGTAATTTCTTACCTAACTTGAGTTTAAAATTAACTTTATTAAAGTTAGCCCGACGTGATTTATTCAACTTGCTTGGTTTAAAGACAACTTTGTTGGCCGGTAAAAAAAAAAATGAAATTGAATTTTTTTTTGAAATGGACAGAAAAAACCCTCATGACCCAACTTCTTACCTAGTTCTGGTTTAAAATTAAACCATATTGGAGTTGTCTCGACATGATCCGATCAATTTAACCAGCCAAAAACAACTCGGTTGACCGATAAAAAAGTTTAAGGATAAAATTGAGAAAAAGAGAGGTGAAATTGACACGAAAAAAACATCTCGACCCGACTCCTTGTCTAACTTGGGTTTAAAATTAAATCATGTGAGAATTGTTTCGATGTGATCCACTCGATTTAGCCGTATAAAGGCGACCTAAATGGCTATAAGAAAAGGTTAGAGGATGAAAAGGATGAGATTGAGAAAAAAGAGAGGAGGGAAATGGAAAAAAGAAGGGGACTGAATTGTAAAACAAGAAAGCATCACTGTTAATGTATGTAAATAGTAAAATAAAGGTAATCAAACCGAATTTTATACTGGAATATCCCCCTTTGAACTGTGGATATCCACTGATTTTGGGGGTGGATCAGTCGTTTAGATTACATAAGGTATTTGCAGCGTGTCCACCAAAAATTACCTAAATCCATAAAGTCAACACACCATATAAATTCTCGGTCCACAGGTATGATTATAGAATAAATATTTTAGCTTCGTTCATTTAAGGCAAGACCAAGGACCAACTTGTGTGCTATTTTTATGCCCTTTCTAAAGTTTGACTGTTTCCTCTCTCTCTTTTTTTACCAAACATTTGATCTCGAGCTTCGTCTGAACATGCATGTGTCATGCAAGTTGCTGGTCAACTCCGGCAAATGGGAGGACACGATATTCTTTTCTTTCCCCGCACTATTTTTTTTCCCATTTCTTTTTTCTGTCAAACAGTGGGAACTCAGCATTAAATATATATGGAATTGGAGGGTCAAAAATAGAAAAGTGAAATTATTTCTCCAAGATTTTTTCTGGAAATTAGAGGCATGAAAAATGGCATGCACCTTGCGTAGGAATCTCAACATATATAAATGCTAAAGAAGGGCCATTTGGCGATTCACTCAACATGGAGACCAAAGAATGCTCCCACTGCACTGCAAGGTACCTTCACAAGTCACGGCGGCAAAAAAAAAGACGCCAATTGGCGATTGCCATGCTATCCTTTCTTCTCTCGATCGTTTCCTTCGGCCATCCCAAGTGAGTGCAGATAACTTTTGGTTTGTTTAGGCCATAAAGAATTCTGCTAGATAAGCACAAACCCTGCAATCAATCTCATTGCTATCTGCGCACCAATTAATATTATGATAGTGACCGGTAGAGAATGCAAAACATGTAAGAAAACGAGCCACCATGACATGGGATCCACATTCATCATGTTCAACAAGAACATCTGATGCACCGCAAGCCTTTTTTCAGCAAATGGATCCAGACAAGAAATGGGTGCCTTTTACTTCCACTACTGGAGGTGGGGGTGCCAGATCCATTCACAAAGAAAGCAAAACATGTTGCTCTAAGTCCTTTCAGGTGGCGAAAGCACCATCGCAAAGTATCTTTGATCACTACCCAATACGTGATGAATTATTTCACCCAGGACTTTCTCAAACCAGCATTTTGTTTAGCCTCTTTATGCATCCTCGTCTCATTCCCATGTTTTAGCATCGGTACGACACCAATGGTTGGATTTGCTGTTTTATTTAAATCCATGGCTCTTGGTGGCTACAAGCACTGTACTGATACGAAAAATTAACATGGGGATTGTGGGCTTCTCCCTGAGATGAGACATATACCCGCGCAGAAAAAACTAAAAAACGAAAAGAAAAAGCTCCATTAGCTGGTTTAGAGAGGTAGGAGCATCGGGCATGTTCTCACTTGATGCTTTTGTTGACAAAAGGCATCACTGAAATCAATGCCAAAATATCCAAAAGCTTTTGGAGACCACGACGCATGGATGATTTGACCATTGACAAGAAAATGCTCTAAAAATTAGCAGGAGCCTCCTCGTACAAACCCTTGAATCTGCTCTCTTTAGTAAGTTTCCTAATTAGGAAGACTAGATGAAAGGGTTTTCGAGACAAAATCTTGAGCCTTGTCAGGGAATTTTTCAGTGGAGTCACTCAATCTTACATAAGCTAAGATAGAGTGCCTGCCTGACTGACAGCTTTATTGCCCACCAGATGATCTGGTCAATTTATCGTGTGACAGCCGGGGATTTGCGTTCAGCACTTGTTTTCGTCACAATATCATCATAAGAAACTTGAAAGTTTTCACCTCCTTCCCGTGTCTCTCTGACAAAATATTGTTCATTTCATCTTATGATGTTCTTCCAATAGTAATGACGAAATTCAAACATTTAGGGTTTAATGTGAATTGATCCGAAACATCAAAGTCATTGAACGTGTACCTTAATCTAAAGTATCCAATTATTTAATCCAATAATTTCAATTCATTAAAAGTAAATGCTTAGGATCACGAACGCGGATGTATGTGTGAAAATGTGATGTCTGGGCATCTGCGAAGATTTCAACAAGAAAGAAAATTTGAACATGGATGATGACAACTTGTCAGAATAAACTGACAGTTGTAGCATTGACTCGCGTCCTGGAAGGAATAAAGAGGATTTTCATTGTGAGTGTGTTTCAGTATATTTTTTTATTTTTTTAAATTTATTTTTAATATTAATACATCCAAAAAAAATTAAAACAAAAAAAATTTCAAATTTTAATACAAAACAAGTTCAATCTCAATTCTAAACTTTATGCTATACAAGAGTAGTAGATTGCAAACGGAATGCAGTGAATCACTGGTTTCAACTTCTTGTCAGAAATTCAAAGATCACAAGCCCCATTGAATATTATTGCATTATTTGCTAAAAATTATGTCAAGAACTCGTATCTATGGTGCAGGAAGGCCCATTCTTTTTGGTTTAAATGATGGGTGATGAAGTTAAATGGGAAATCTTCACCCCTTTTGGTAGTTCTTTCTGGGTCCGGGTGCGGTGCTATCTCTCTCAAAAAAAAAAAAAAAAAACAGAGAGAGAGAGAGAGAGAGAGACAGAGACAGAGAAACGGACAAAGAGGAAGAAGGGGGAGAATAAATAAACAATCCATTTCCGTAGTGGACTCCAGAAACTGAAAGACCCAACACGAAGATAGAAAATGTACATGGACCTTCAACGCGAGATCAATAAACCAAGTTCCAAGTAGATTCCAGACTGGGAAGCAAACCAATCCAACCAACTAAATCTAATTGGAAATAGAAAAAATATGCTGAGATTAATGAATAGTGCAGCATGGAACAGAAAAGGTTTTGCTCCGAATCCCACAAAAGTAGTAGTAGTTTATGGATATCCCACAAAGTAAACTTTAAAAGAAAAGATCACTTCCTGTTGGGAAGTGCGAAATACACATCTCAATTCTGAATAAAAAAAGTATGTATCTTAACAAAAAATTGATGAGGAATATTCAAATGAAAAATTAAGTCCAAGAACTGACAAGTAAATAGAAAAAAGTGATGCTGAAAGGCCATAACCAAGTTTTATAAGCATTTCCATAACCAGGATTTCTTTTCTTTTTTCTTTTAAATAAAAGCAATCACAAAACATAAGGACAACACAAATACCTGATCATCTTACGCAACTTTCAGAAATAAATCATGTGGTAGATTCTCTATATTTCAGCGTATTATGTAACAGCCATCATTTGCTGGGTTTACTTTGCAGTTTAAATTAGAACTTTACAGAGTGACTTGTTCTGGAGATTCATTGAGAGTAACACTTCTTGATGATTGCATTCAAGCATACAACCTTATGGAAAGATATGAAACACCCATATTTACAAAGGAAAAGAATTTGATTTCAATCAATAAGAATGTCACTTTAGACTTCCTATTCGGCATCCACGAAATTAAAATCTCACAAACAGTGAGCACTCATAAAATGATGGCATCTTTTAACATATACGGCACACTATCTCAAGAAAATAATATCAAATATCAGGCATTGGACTCCATATCGTCTTCTATCTCACGCACAGCTTGAAGGGGACCACTACCAAACATGTAGCCAGTGTCTGATAGATTATTTAGAGGGCCATTTCCAAATAAACATACCTGTGGCTCAATCTTATTCAAGCGGTTCCACTCGTCATCAGACAGAGACCAACTAAAAATGTCTATGTTTTTCATTATGCGATCTGGCTTAAGGCTACAGGGTAGGACACTGGTACCTCTCTGCATTCCCCACCGTAGAATAACCTACAACAGATAAGACAATCAACCTGTCAAGCTACAAGTAGGAATGCAATATTTTTCGTTTAACTCTTTGATGAAACGTAAAATCATATTTAAAAGTTAAAAAAGCATGTTGATATTATTTGAGCTCTAGGTTCAGAGTCTGCTTTCTCATCAGGCAGGCCCATTTTCTTGGTTTAGCAAAAATCTGGTAGGAGATTCCCATTTTGCAGTGGCCAGTTGATGTTTTAGGGTCAGATTCCATATGTCACCAGGGGCATTAGTGTGTGTTTTTGTGAACACATCGCCTAAAGTTAGAAAATCAGAGGGTGAGAAGGAAAAAAAAACATTAATTTAAAAATCCTCCCGTTGCTTTGGGAATAAATCTGTCAAGCAAGTTGGATTTGCAACAAAATACAGCTTTCTGTACCAGAGAAGAATTTGGAAAATACAAAAGAAAGTCTGAAAATGCAAAGGAGAAGGCAGTAAATGAAATAATAGGATGACATTAGCAGAAAAATGCTGACTAATTGGGAGTGAGTTTCAACCTGTTTTTTGTTAAATTTGAATTTTTTTTTGCTTCAATTTTTTTTTTTTATAGATTTTTTAGATCATTTT
>Ga0307515_10016565_pt1 | contig 13488 bp, 5 predicted proteins | sample 17_EM_MG_FD_194513 | JGI IMG/M metagenome (GOLD analysis project Ga0307515, IMG submission 194513) | Populus trichocarpa ectomycorrhiza microbial communities from riparian zone in the Pacific Northwest, United States - 17_EM | ecosystem: Host-associated > Plants > Roots > Unclassified | place...
ATAAATAAACAATCCTAAATACATTAAACATGTAATTATAGATTTAACATAATAATTTTTTTATGCGTGTTTTATCTTTGAAAACATAAAACCAACGAATTCTTGTTAAAGTTTTTGAATGACAGGTAAAAAGATTTTCAAAAACTGTGAAATTGATGATTGTTTTTGCTCTGTTTGGTCTTGCCATGCTTATAAGTCAAGCAACTGTTTGAAAAAAAAAATTCTATTTAAATTAGATTAAACTAGTTTGGCGTGGTTCGATTAGTTTTAATTTTTTAAAATTAAAATCGAACGACATGAATAATTTTTTTAGTTAAATCTAATTAATTTGATCAAATTTTAGTCTGATTAATATTGATAAATTATAAAAAAAACAATAATATTTTAATAATAAAATAATTAATGAATCCACTCAAGACTCTAATAAATAATTTAAACTCTTTTTCAAGTTTTATCTAGATCGATCGGGTTTTACAAGTAAATTTTGGTAGTATTTAAAAACACGGTTCAAACAATGCTTCTTAAATTTTTGAATTTTTTTATTTAAAATTAAATTTTTATATATATTTTAAAATTATTTTGATGTTGAAATATCAAAAATAATTTTTTAAAAAATAATAAAAATTTATTTTAATTTATTTTTAAATAAAAAATATTTTAAATAATACTAAGATACTTTCAAACAACTCTTTCGCACGCAGCAGAGGCCTCGGGGTGTTGGGATTATACTTTACTTACTTTATAAAAAAGTGAAGTCACCCAAGTTTCCGTATTGGTTGACACTCGGACCTCCAAAATGGGGGCTGCGACACTTGAATGGAAGCGCGGATGCCTCGTAAGAGCATATAATTTTCTTTTTTGATTTGGCAATAAATTAGTGAATGGCTGGTGATACAGCTCACTACAATGGCGTCACCAGGAAGGAACATTAAAAATAAAGCCCTCTTTCTAGCCAGTTGACATGAGACCATTGGACCGTAGGGGTCAGTCAACTGCTGAAGATTGGTAGGTCAATGGAGGCAGAGCACTCCATTCTACGCTTGGGACAGCATCGAGGAAACCTGTTGAAGAAGAAGAAGAAGAAGAATCTGTCTCCCTTTGCTTCTATCGAAAGAAACCAGAAGAAAAAAGGAAAGTGTATTTGAAATTCCAATAGCTTTGTTTTATTTTATTTTTTTAATGTATTAAATTATTTTTTTTAATGTTTTTTTAATAATATTTACTTGTTAGTATCAAAAAAAAAATTACCCTACAAAACTAAACATGCATTAAATGCATAGTAAATTGCAGTCCCAAATGACCTAGTTATTAACATTTATGATAAGGGTGATTATTTTCAGTTCGATTTGGATTTTATAAAGAAAAAGTAATCAAATTAATTTTTTTTTTAAAAAAAACCGAAACTGGTTCAAACCGACCGGTTTCGGTTCGGTTTGATTTTTTAGGACAAAAACCTGTTTGGCTCAGTTTTTTCTGGTTTTTTTCAGTTTGGGTTCGGTTTTTTCAGTTTTAGGCTTATAAAACCGAAACCGAACCAAACTGGTCAGTTTTTTTAAAATTTTAATTGGTTTAATCGGCTTTTTTCACGGTTCGGTTTTTTTGGTTATTTTTTTTCCGGTTTTCTCGGTTTTTTTGTTCACCCCTATTTCCTGTGGAATGTAATAATGATTATTTTTTAAGATATTTTTTATTTTTAAAAATTATTTTTAATATTATTAAATTAAAATAATATAAAAACTAATTTAAAAAATAAAAGATTTTCAAAAAAAACTTTTAAAATATAAAAACAAATGGGAAGTACATCATTTTCATAATCCATCGTCCATCAACGCTCTTTCTCTCTCTCCTCCCTGTCCACCGCCCCACCTTGGCTATATCCTCCTCATAATTCATCGTCCATCAACACTCTCTCTCCTCCATGCCCACCGTCCCCACCTTTTTCTTTAGAAATTTCAAAAGTTAATAGCATTTTCTATGCTAATAAAATCGAACAACAGCGATGTCCTTGTTTACTAATTTTAGAAAGAGAAGAGTTATTTAACTTAGTCCTTGTAGTTTAATATAATCAATCTTTTAATCCTCGTTGTCTCAAAAATAGTATATTTAATCCATATACTCTTAAATCCTTTCATAACCTAGTCCCTTAATATTTAAATTTAATAACTACCGGCTAAATTGAGGATGGTCAACAAATGGTGTAAGGGATATATAATTTTTCTTAATAATATAAGGACTAATCGATTAAGATTTGAAAACTATAGGGATTAAATTTACATTAATTTTATCGTCTTCATAGAGAAGAAAACTGAAAGAAGAACAGAACAGAAAATAATTATTTGCTTTATTCTTCTTTCCGCGTTGCCTATCTGGCTTTCTCTCTCTCCCAAATATAAACCCAAGAAGAAATTTCCAAACCCTAAAAAAAACACACACACGCATACAGACAGGTATGTAAATGTTTATTTTGATTTTTTCTAAATTTGTTTGTTCTTCCTTTAATTTCGATTACGATCTGTGCTTATCTCTCTTAATTTATTTTTTCTTAGTTAATATTTAGGTGTTTTTCCCTCTTCATTTCCTTTCCAACTTCTTCTCTCCTTCTCTCTTTTTTTTTTTAAAACCAAATTTTAGGGTTTCTTTCTTTGATTTTCTGTTGTTGATGGATAAGGAGAGTGAGGATCTTAATTGTGGGGTAAGCTCTGATTAATTAATGGGTTTTTGTTTAACTAACTGGTAGTAAATATTTAATTAGAGTCGTTAAAGTTGGTTTAATTGTGTTTCTCAGTTTTTTGTTGAAGTAATGGCAGAATTAATATTTTAGTTTTTGAATTTTTGTGTCAAAAATGTGTTAATTATGGTAAATTGTTGTCAATATGTGAAAAAAGAACAAGAGGAAATGCTTGATTTTGAGGGATTTTTTTTTTTAATTCCTGGTTCTTTTTTGGAATTTTTGTTATTTCGAAGGATAATTTCTTTGAATATTTTTTATGTTATATTTGTTTCTTAGATTGTGGTTTTGAATACTGAATTAATGTTTTTTTTTGGTGGAATGTATAGGCACATGCAACATCTCCTGGGTACTTTGCACGATTTGAGAGAACAGGTGGTGGCGAAGAGGAATTATTTCTGAAGAAAAGAGGCAAGATGCGTCGGTGGCTCTGCTGTACCTGTCAGGTAGAGGAGTCTTACCAAGAACATGAGAATGAGCGCATCAGAAGCACGGGGAACTTTGGTGATGGTACATTACTCTGAACCTTAACTTATCTTCTTGTTCACAAACTGCCGGTAATAAGGGAAAGGAAGGGAAGGGATAAAAGAATTTGCATCCATGTTTATTATAGGATTCTGAAGTCTACGGTTTGGTCAGTTAGCTTTTGAGGTGCTTATTGTTTGTAAGTGCGGTGTTTTAATTAGCATTATGGAATGGTTAATTTCATTGATATGGAGGGAAACTGTTTTACAGTGTTTGCCAAACTGATCTTTACAGTTTTGTGCGGGCTATGTGCTTAGATCTTTTTGAACAGCATATAAATCTTAGAATTGAGAGATCTGAGGATGGTGGTTTTGATACTACAACTTAGGTTCTGTCTCTATTAGCACATGATTTGGTTATGATCTCTCTAGATAGCAGCTTCTTCTATTATGTTACTTGGGCTCCTAGCAACTTTCATTAGATTTAGTGAATTTGGTGCCCATTACATATACACATGCATCTACATTCATTGCGTCTGTTTCAAAGTCCTGCTCTGTGATTTCTGGGGTTTAGTTGATTTGGCGTGGTTTCTTGTTTTGAACTTTCTATTTTGCCTTTCCATTCGCGGCATCTCAGGGTATCCTAAAGGCTCAAAAGTATCAGCTCCTGCCAAAGCAGAAGTACAGAAGGAAGCACCACCTGTTGAAGTGCCCGTGTTGTCTTTGGAAGAACTGAAAGAAAAGACAGATAATTTCGGGTCGAAGGCATTGATTGGTGAAGGTTCCTATGGAAGAGTTTATTATGCAAACTTAGAAAATGGAAAAGCTGTGGCCATAAAGAAACTTGATGTTGCAAGCGAGCCAGAGACAAATGTTGAATTTTTGACCCAGGTGTGTTTTCATTTTAATGGGAAAAGGATGACTTGTATCTGATTCAGGATGACTTGTATCTGATTCGTCTCTTATATGAAACTATTCTGTTCTCTGCAATTTTTCCCTTTTGGTCTCTTAAGATATCTGAAATTATTTACCCAGGTTTCCATGGTGTCAAGATTGAAACATGAAAATTTTGTGGAGTTACTCGGTTACTGTGTAGAAGGAAATCTTCGAGTGCTTGCATATGAGTTCGCAACAATGGGATCCCTCCATGACATATTGCATGGTATGAGCTCATCTTTTCTGCTCTTTGCATACATTCTACATTCACTAAAAAAGTCCTCTAGAAAATAAATACAATTGATTAACTTCTTATATTCTTGCAACGGCAGGTAGAAAGGGAGTTCAAGGTGCACAGCCAGGACCAGTTCTTGATTGGATGCAGCGAGTGAGAATTGCTGTCGATGCAGCAAGGGGAATGGAATACTTGCATGAGAAGGTACAACCTGCTGTAATACACAGAGATGTCAGATCAAGCAATGTGCTTCTGTTTGAAGACTTCAAAGCCAAGATCGCAGATTTTAACCTTTCAAATCAGGCTCCTGACATGGCTGCTCGCCTTCATTCAACTCGAGTTTTAGGAACCTTTGGTTATCATGCTCCTGAGTAAGGCTTCTGTAACTCCTTTTCTTTTCTGTTGCCATGGTTACTGTACTTTACTGCAAACTGCTACAAATAAGTGTTATCATAAAATGCAGTTTACAAGTATAATTTGATTTTGAGTGATTCCAATATGTTCCCAGCCAAATCAATCCATACCTGGGCAAATTTTAACTATATGGATAAGGTTTATCTATAGCATCATGCTCCTGAGATAAGTTTTGTTGTTAAAACACCTGAAATTCTAGATAGGGCATGGCTCAATATGGGTATATGTGAATGCATGGTAAAGATTTGTATTATTTGAGCTTTCAGATTTAACTGTAATTACATTGGTTTCTTGACACTTTAAACTTTCATTCAACTGTTAGAGATGGGTGCACTTTTCGTTCTCAATCGTTCCAATTTTCCAGTTGATGGATCACACAAAGAAATGATCTATCACTTGTTTTCCTGCTTATCTTTTTCTTTTCTTTTCAGGGGCATAACATCATTATTTGTCATTGGAAACTATTTTTTGGATGTTTAAACCTTTTCTCTCAAATATGCATCCACTTGTTCTGAAATTTCCATTTCATTGTATCTTCATCTCTTCATGGTATAATCTCTTTGTAAATAACTGTTATTTGTTATCGAATGCAACTGATTTTTGGCTATTCTGCAGGTATGCAATGACTGGACAATTGACACAGAAGAGTGATGTTTACAGTTTTGGAGTAGTTCTCCTAGAGCTTCTTACTGGGAGGAAACCTGTTGATCATACCATGCCACGCGGACAGCAGAGTCTTGTTACATGGGTGAGTTTCCTGTCTCGTTCATAGTAGTATTATATTTTCCTTTTCATTTAGCATATTTCTTTTGGAATCTTTTCTTCAGCATTCAAGAAGTTTGACATCAACTATGTTTTTTTGTTAGGCTACACCAAGACTGAGTGAAGACAAAGTTAAACAATGTGTAGATCCAAAGCTGAAAGGAGAATATCCCCCTAAAGGAGTTGCCAAGGTATCATTTCTCTCATGAATATTGTCAACAATTGAATACGTGCACTATGTTAAGCACAGTTGACAATGTTTCTGCTCGTGCATGGTTGTGTTTGTGTTTTGTTAGCTTCTAATGCTATGGTTGTTTTCCCTTTTGCAGCTGGCAGCTGTGGCAGCGTTATGTGTGCAGTATGAAGCTGAGTTCCGGCCAAATATGAGCATTGTTGTCAAGGCTCTCCAACCACTTCTGAAGGCTCCCGCTGTCGCTCCTGCTCCTGCTCCTGCTCCAGAGACCTAAACCAAAGAAATCAGTTTCTTGTGTTGGAATTTCTGCAACTTGCACAGTCTGGTTTCATGCGGATTTCTGCTCACAACTCTATATGTTTTTAAATTTTTTAATATATGAGATCGGATGTGTAGGTTTGGGGTGTGCTGTTTAGTGCTACTGGTAAGAATTCTGTCTGTTGCTTGCTGGTATCGCTCCGGGCTGCTGATAAAAAAAAAATGTTGATTACTGTTTGCTTTCAAACGATTCTTTTGTGCTCATTAACAAATGTTGTTCATAATTTACTGAAACCTTGCGGCGATGCCCTTCTGCTGGGCTGCAGCCCTTTTCATTCCTTTATCTTCTCCTAGCCTGGGCTATACTGTACATGTTCTATTGGAGGCGAGGCTTCTTGACTTGAGCTGAATTTGTTTTTTTATTCATTCCTCCATTGATGACTTTTTTGAATTATGGAATGGTTTTCTTGCTTCCAGAATAACAAAAATTCAAGCATGAGAGAGACCACTAAAGAATGTTGGCAAAAATGTGGGCTGTTCTTAAGGGCCCTTGGTTAGCTTTATATTTGGATAGCAAACTGGGTGGAGGATCTCCTTTTAAATCATTAAATGTGATTGTAGTTTTTTTAAAAGTATTTTTTATTTAAAAATATATTAAAAAAATATATTAATTAAAAAAAAAAATTTAATTGATTCACCACCCTACTATACTGAAAAAAAAAACTTTTTTCTTTCAATTCATCCCTTTAAAAAAAACTTCATTAAAAAGAACTTTACAAAAACTTTTAAAAACCCAAAAAATCTCTACCAAGAGAATTCAAGAAGTGGTCTTTCCATTAATTGCCACGAGTTCTTTTACAACAGAAAAAGGGCCATACTGGAACATTCTAATATATCTAAGGTTAGCATTAACATATTTTAAACTATCTAGTATTCGAAAATGAACATTTGAGAATCTACAAGGATTGGAATTATTTTTTTTTCAAATAAAAAAATTATATATACAAACTTTTTCAACATGTTTTTTGTAGTTAAAAAAGTTTTAAGTGAGAATGAAAATGTTTATGCATATATATAATCAAATAAAACAAGAACTATGTATGTTAATAAATGAAAAAAAAACCATAAACGATAACTTAAACTAAAAATAAAAAAATTAAGAGATATATATAAATCAAAATATTTAATCTTGCAAGCCATGATATTTACCCAATTATGTTTGCTAAATTTGTTTGTTATAATAGTTTTTTTTTATTCAAGTAAATGATAATAGAAATAAAGACACAAATTAAATTGATTGAATAAAATAAAAGGAGAAAAAAAATTATACAAGGCTGCACATATTAAAAATATTGTTCAAAAATAAAAAAAAATCAAAAATAAAGTTCATCTATACAAAAAGATTTAAAAAAATTATAGATGAATCGGATAAAATCTTCAAAATTTAAATGTATAATAAAAAAATCATCATTTAAAAGAGGCTTTCTAAACAAAATGAAAAGGAAAAAGGGTATTGATCTAGATATAAATAAAAAAAATTGAGAATATAAAACAAGCATTAATTTTAAAAAAAAATTAGAAAAAAAAAGAAAAAAAATTAAAGGCCCGATTGTTGGGCTGTCATTGAAGACCTATAAAATACCTTAGTAATCGTGATAAACCTATTTATAACCTTAAAAAACCGTTCAAAAAACCAAAATCAACCCGAGCCCAGATCTGTTTTTTTCACAAACTTTAAAGGTAAAAAAACATCTAATATTAACTCTCCTCATCAAACGAAACCATTTGAATCAAACATCGACTATTTGATAGTCTAAATCGGTGTCAATGATATTTTTCTTTTTTTATCGTCAGAATCTGATGACTTCTATCTCTCCTCTCTCAACCAGGGATTAAAAAATAAAAAAATAAATTTTGGTACCAAAATTGAATTTGAAAAACAATTGAGGCACTAAAATTGTATAATTTATGTTGTTTTTAAAGTTAGATGACCAAAATGTATTTCCCCCCAAACTTTTGGCATGCCATCCATGTATGATGCCTTTTTAATTTTGATCCCTATTCTTCCAAACCCACCCTTGCCTAAGAAATCCAAATCAATTAACTTTTAATTATGATCAACTCGCTAAAAAAAAACTTTGAGGACCAAAATATTTTTTTAAAATAAACATGGCCAACCATAGTGTTTTTTGAGAGGTTGAATGATGTCAGTTGCATAATATTCACCCTCACACATTTTAATTTTTAAGTAATTTATAATTGTCCAAGATAGATAGATTTTTTGAATTTGTTAACTCTTCTCAACCTAAGTTATAAAATTCAGAATAATTAACTTTTAGGTTAAAAAAAATATTGAAGTGATCTATATTGGATGTTTTTGTATAATTAATTTTTTTTTAATTTTATTATTTAATATTTAATTTATTGAGAATTAGATTTTATAATTTTTTTTATATTGGATGCTTTAGGTTTAATAACTCGGATCACAAATTTAAAAAAATTAACACATTTTTTTAAAAGCTTTATAATTTTTTTTATCAGATTATTCCAGTCATGTAATCTAGAACATAAATTTAATAAAATATCTCGTATTTTATTTATCATAATCAATTTCTAATATTATTTTTTCTACTTTATTAATATTATTTTTCATAAAAGAAATAGTCAAAGCTATAGCTTTCCAAAACTTATCTTCTTTTTTTCTTAAGAAGACAAAACGGTCCCAAACCCAAACCCTTTACCCTCCATTCCCTATCCCCTCCTTAAAACACAAAATATCGGAGACTGTAATGAGTGGAAGCATGGAGTGCAGTGGAGTGCTGGCTTTTCTACCATCAACACCTTCAAAGGTATGCAAAAGCACCTCTCTTTCTTGCTCTTTGCATCAATCTGCACCCTCTACTGCCACTACTGAACTTAAAAACAACAGTACTGATTGTAGTGATAATGCTCCACAAAAATTTAGTTATAGCAGAGCTTCACCGTCAGTCAGATGGCCTCAACTTAAACTGAATGAAACCTATCATTCTTCTCCACAAACCCAATTCACTGAAATGTCTAAAGATGGAATCTTGAATCATTCATCACTTGATCAATTGACTGAAATGTCTAAAGATGAAATCTTGGATGTGGGCTCTTTCGAACTGAGTGATGATGATGATGATGATGGGAGTCAAGAAGAAAAGTTGAGGTGGAGGAAAAGTAGGACTAGAGTTAAGAAAATGAATAAATTAGCACTTAAGAGGGCTAAAGACTGGAGGGAGAGGGTGAAATATTTGACTGATAGGATTTTAGGATTGAAACAAGACCAGTTTGTGGCTGATGTTCTTGATGATAGGAAAGTGCAGATGACACCAACTGATCTTTGTTTTGTGGTTAAGTCTGTGGGCCAAGAAAGCTGGCACCGGGCGTTGGAGGTCTATGAGTGGTTGAATTTGCGCCATTGGTATTCCCCCAATGCGCGGATGCTATCCACAATTTTGTCTGTTCTGGGAAAGGCCAATCAAGAGGCATTGGCCGTGGAAGTATTTATGAGGGCTGAACCTTCAGCTGGGAATACTGTGCAAGTTTATAATGCCATGATGGGTGTATATGCGCGGCGTGGTAGGTTTAATAAGGTCCAAGAACTACTTGATTTGATGCGTGAAAGAGGGTGCAAGCCAGACCTTGTAAGTTTCAATACATTGATAAATGCTCGATTGAAAGCTGGTGCAATGATGCCTAATTTGGCTATTGAGCTCTTAAATGAAGTGAGAAGATCTGGGCTTAGACCAGATACAATTACTTATAATACTCTTATCAGCGCTTGTTCACGGGCATCGAATTTGGAGGAGGCTGCTAAGGTTTTTGATGATATGGAGGCACATCATTGCCAACCTGATCTTTGGACTTACAATGCCATGATTTCAGTTTATGGAAGATGTGGACTGTCTGGCAAAGCGGAGCAGCTTTTTAATGACTTGGAGTCAAGAGGGTTTTTTCCAGATGCTGTGAGTTATAACTCATTGTTGTATGCTTTTGCAAGAGAAGGGAATGTGGAGAAAGTGAAAGAGATTTGGGAGGAAATGGTGAAAATAGGGTTTGGCAAAGATGAGATGACGTATAACACTATGATCCACATGTATGGGAAGCAAGGTCAGAATGAACTAGCACTACAACTTTACAGGGACATGCAGTCATCAGGCAGGAATCCTGATGCAGTTACATATACTGTTTTAATTGATTCGTTGGGGAAGACAAACAAAATAGCGGAGGCTGCAGGTGTGATGTCAGAGATGCTGAACACTGGAGTTAAACCTACCTTGAAGACATACAGTGCTTTGATTTGCGGGTACGCCAAGGCTGGGAAACCAGTGGAGGCTGAAGAGACTTTCGATTGCATGCTCAGGTCTGGAATTAGACCTGACCATCTAGCATACTCGGTTATGCTGGACATCCATCTAAGATTTAATGAGCCAAAGAGGGCAATGACTTTGTACAAGGAAATGCTTCATGATGGTATCACACTGGATCATTCCCTTTATGAGTTGATGCTACGAACTCTTAGGAAGGTAAACAAAGTGGAAGATATTGGAAGAGTTATCAGAGATATGGAAGAAATATGTGGCATGAACCCACAAACTATTTCTTCTATTCTTGTCAAGGGTGAATGCTATGATGAAGCTGCAAAAATGCTGAGACGGGCAATCAGCGATCACTTTGAAATAGACCGTGAGAATTTGTTGTCTATTTTGAGTTCATATAGTTCATCTGGGAGGCACGCTGAGGCACTTGACTTGCTTGAATTCTTGAAAGAACATTCTCCCAGGTCCAGTCAAATGATTACTGAAGCTTTGGTTGTTATGCTTTGCAAGGCTCAGCAGTTGGATGCTGCTTTAAAGGAATACAGTAATAATAGAGAACTTGGTTTTACTGGGAGTTTTACCATGTTTGAATCCTTGATTCAATGCTGTTTAGAAAATGAACTCATTACTGAAGCTTCTCAGGTTTTTTCTGACATGAGGTTCTGTGGCATCAAAGCATCTGAATCTCTCTATGAAAGCATGGTGCTTTTGTATTGTAAAATGGGGTTCCCTGAAACAGCCCATCATCTAATTGATTTTGCAGAATCAGATGGCATATTATTGAATAATATATCCCTTTATGTCAATGTGATTGAGGCATATGGAAGATTGAAGCTATGGCAGAAAGCAGAGAGTGTAGCGGGGAATTTGAGACAAAGGTGCATCACTGTGGACCGTAAAGTCTGGAATGCTTTAATTGAAGCTTATGCTGCAAGTGGCTGTTATGAGCGAGCCAGGGCTATTTTTAATACGATGATGAGAGATGGCCCTTCTCCAACTGTAGATACCATTAATGGTCTCTTGCAGGCTCTGATTGTTGATGGAAGATTGGATGAGCTTTACGTGGTAGTTCAGGAGTTGCAGGATATGGGTTTTAAAATAAGCAAAAGTTCTATTCTTTTAATGCTCGATGCATTTGCAAGGGCTGGGAACATATTTGAAGTGAAGAAAATATACCATGGAATGAAGGCTGCGGGTTATTTTCCTACCATGCATCTTTACAGGGTAATGGCTCGGCTGTTAAGCAGGGGAAAACAGGTAAGGGATGTTGAAGCCATGCTTTCTGAGATGGAAGAAGCAGGATTCAAGCCTGATCTTTCTATATGGAATTCTGTGCTCAAGATGTATGTGGCAATTGAAGATTTTAGGAAGACAATTCAAGTTTACCAAAGGATCAAGGAGGATGGGCTGGAGCCAGATGAGGACACTTACAACACATTAATTGTGATGTATTGCAGAGATCATAGACCAGAGGAAGGTTTCTCACTGATGCATGAAATGAGAGTGGCAGGATTGGAGCCTAAATTGGATACCTACAAAAGCTTGGTTGCATCATTTGGCAAGCAGCAGTTGGTGGAGCAAGCAGAGGAGCTTTTTGAGGAGTTACAGTCAAAGGGATGTAAACTAGATCGCTCCTTTTATCATACAATGATGAAAATATATAGAAATTCTGGAAGTCATTCTAAAGCTGAAAGACTGTTTAGCATGATGAAAGATGCAGGAGTGGAACCCACTATTGCCACAATGCATTTGCTTATGGTCTCCTATGGCAGCTCTGGACAGCCTCAGGAGGCTGAAAAGGTTCTTTCTAATTTGAAAGAAACAGGTTCAAATCTCAGTACGCTACCCTATAGTTCTGTTATTGATGCTTATCTCAGAAATGGAGATTACAACATCGGAATTCAGAAATTGATACAGATGAAGAAAGAGGGTCTGGAACCAGATCACAGAATATGGACATGCTTTATTAGGGCTGCAAGTTTGTCCCGGCGCACAAGTGAGGCCATTGTCCTTCTAAATGCTCTCCAAGATGCTGGATTTGATCTTCCAATCAGGTGGTGATTAGCTACAACTGTTACTATGGCTACTATGAACAAGCATCACACTATTTTTTCATAGCGGTATTTCTGAGTGATTTTTCTTTGCAGGCTTCTAACAGAAAAACCTGAATCATTAGTTTCAGCACTGGACCGGTGCCTTGAGATGCTAGAAACCCTGGAAGACAATGCTGCCTTTAACTTTGTCAATGCATTAGAAGATTTGTTGTGGGCATTTGAACTTCGAGCCACTGCTTCATGGGTTTTTCAGTTGGCCATCAAGAAGAGAATATATCGTCATGATGTATTCAGGTAAAAGCTGATGACTTTTTTTTCTTATGAATTTTATTGGCTTTATCATGTCGAACTATACAGAAGGATCTCATAGTATTTTCTCTTAAAAATTATTATGCTGCACGTGGATAAATTTATATCTTGTGGTCTTTGTAACTCAGGGTAGCTGACAAGAACTGGGGAGCTGATTTTAGAAAGCTGTCAGGTGGCGCAGCTCTTGTTGGTCTTACTTTATGGCTTGACCACATGCAGGCAAGATCTCTCATGAACTTATGAATATGATCTTTTTATGTGAACATATGATTTTTATTGATCTATTTTTACCCAAGTTGAAGATGTGAATTGCCAATCTGAAATTCCTATCCATGCATACATGGGATAAACTTGCTGTCATTGAACTTCAGACATGCTTCCCAGTACAAGCACATGCAAAATACATTAATATTTTAATGAGCACACAGGCATGTCTGTATGTACCCCTTCAGTTTTTCAGGTAAAAAGTATTTGTGCGAATCCATGTTCAGGCATGCTGATAAATCTAACAAATGGCAATCATCCATGTCTCCTATACAAATGCTTAATGTCACTATCCAGAAGGAGAATAATGACAAAAAGGATCTTTTGGTTTTACATTGCGTGTCTAAAGCATAATACTTTTAATGTGGCAGGACGCATCCTTGCAGGGATGTCCAGAATCTCCAAAATCAGTTGTTCTGATAACTGGGACAGCTGAATACAACATGGTGTCCCTTGACAGCACACTGAAGGCGTGCCTTTGGGAGATGGGTTCCCCATTTCTTCCTTGTAAAAGTCGGAGTGGGCTCC
>Ga0307515_10016566_pt1 | contig 13488 bp, 11 predicted proteins | sample 17_EM_MG_FD_194513 | JGI IMG/M metagenome (GOLD analysis project Ga0307515, IMG submission 194513) | Populus trichocarpa ectomycorrhiza microbial communities from riparian zone in the Pacific Northwest, United States - 17_EM | ecosystem: Host-associated > Plants > Roots > Unclassified | place...
TATGTAGTTTGTTTGAATTGCTATTCGATTGATACCATTAATGCTAATTAGTTTAGTATGGTAAGGATATATAATATATGTTCATGATTAGAAATTTGATAAAGAGCATTTATATATATATATATAATAAAAAACTGGATTGATTAACGATAAATTTTATTTGATAAAATTAGAAATTTAAGAGGAATTAAAGATTGTTGTGTATACTAAATTCAAATGAACTAACATTTTTAATTAATATTCTATTATTTATTATTACTAATTAATAAAACTATTTAAAAAAGGCTAGAGGGGAATGATTTTATTTTATAGTAAAAATTTCATTCATTTTAATTATTTCACAAGAAAACAAAAAAAAAAAAAACATGAGACAGTTGAATTTTAAATAGTAAGTTTCACTAATAAGATAATTTTTTTTTTACTTCATATAGAATCGCATATAAAGTACTTTTTATCTTAAAAAGATTTATAGAAAATTCTAGAAAGATACCCATCTTATTTGGCAAAGAAAAATAAAGTATTTATTTTGAAGGAACAAATTAAAAATAAATGATTCAAATAAAAAAAGAAAGATAGTTAACTGTTATTAAGTGTTTCAACCCCAAAGATTTTAATGTATAGTATAATAATTAAATGAATGTTACTTACCACAATCAAGCATTTTAATGTATATTATAATAATTAAAAGAATATTAAGAGTTAGTTTTTTTTTTGCAATGAGAAAAAGTTTTTTTTTAAATATTTTTTTAATTTTAATTTTTTTTAATACATTGATCTTAAAAAAATTAAAAAAAAAATATTTTAATATATATTTTCTTAAAAAAAAAAACATTTTAAAAACACCAACCAAATCCTTAACAAACAAGCCTCAGATCCGATCACTTTACTTTTCATTAATTTATTTATCCAATCAAAACTTGGACAAGTAAACCAAAAGCCGCAACTCCTCACCTACAAGGCTCCAATTAGAACACAACTCTCCTCCCCCACTCTCACTCACATCGCGTCCACACGAACTCACCAACTTCGTCAATTTTCCTCCACTGCTCCTCCTCCTACTCCTCCAGTCCTCCTCTCCAACACAGCCCACAATGGCAAACGTATTCAACAGCTACCATTTCCGTTCCATTCTCTTTTAAATCATTTTCTTCAATCTTTCACGCTTCCATTTTTTTTTTAATATAAGATCTTTCCTATTAATCTTTATATATCAAAATTATTTTTTTCCCAGTCAAATATACCTAAAGTCTTATGATATTTTTGGAAACGCTATATTTAGTGTTATTGTATTGGGTAAAGTAAAAGAGTTGCAAGCACGGCTGCAACAGTGTTCTAATCCAAGAAGTAAATGGCTTTCTGAATAATAAAACAGTAAAAGGGCTTTATTTTTTTTCTTAATTTCTTTACTGAATAGAAGTGAAAACCAAAAAAAAAAAAAAAAAACATGATTTTAAAAACCTCACGCACTCTACACACACGTTCAGAGGAAGGAAGGGGAAAAAAAAGAAGCCCACCGTGATGTCTCTCTTCTCTCTATGACCCGTTTATCAGAGAAACTTCATCTCTTACACATCATAATCAAAATCTCTCAATTTTCTCTCTCTACTCTCAATCTCTTGAAAGCCCTAACTTTCAAAACCCTAACTTTTATTCCATCTTCAATTATGGGGGAGGATTTCTTCTCTTTCCACAACTCCAACACTGATGATTCTTCAATCTTCGACTTGGATTACGATAACACCCGCTCCTCCGCCGCCGCCGCCTCTTCCTCCGCTTCTGGTTTCTTCAGTTCTACTCTTTACCGTGGTTGGTTTAGTAACGATGACGATGATAATGATTTTGACAAGCTTTACTTGGTTCCTTATAGGTAACGTTTTCTTCTCTCTCTCTCTCTCTGTTTGGTTACTGGGAAAACCAAGGAAAGGAATAAACTTTCGGTGATTTCTTTTTTTTTTCTTTTTTGTGTTGAAAGCAAAGAAGCTGAATTCCTTGAATTCAAACCAAAAAAAAGTAATTATGGTGTTAAATGCAGTGTTTTAGTTAAATCTTGTTGTGTTTTGTGCTGATTTTTTAGGTGGTGGAGTGAGGTGGAAACTGGTGGTGAACAAGTAGGAGTTTTGTACAATGTGATATCGAACTTTGGTGGTGATGATGCAGAGATTGTACTTGATTTTAGGAAGGAAGAAGGTTCTGAGAGGAGTGAGGATACTGAAGAAGGGTTTTCTGGCCGTGAGTATGCTATAATCTCTGGAAGAATGTGGTTACAGGCGCTTAAACGGTGAGAGCTATTGGTTTCCTTTCCTGTTGTCGATATGCATGTGATGTATTATGTGTATTCCTGTTTATGGAATATGTATTCATTACCTGTATGTGGTCAAGGCATGAGTTGTTTAGGAGTATGGAGCATTTGGCTTACAAATATATTAGGATTTATTTTGGAACCTTCCTTTTGTTCTCCCAATGGTTGTTGATAAACATGTTGGGCTGATCAAGCATTACACTGTGACCCCCCTTTCCGTTTAGTCAATGCATGTGCTGATGTGTTATGTGAATTATGCAAAATTGTTGTATCCTCAAAAACTCAGTAGAAGCGAGGGATTTCTACTAATTTGTGCATTGATTTGTTCTACCTCCACAGGCATAATGATTCTAAAGGAGTAATGAAGGTTGTTAGTGGCTCTTTTATTGCTGAAGATTATTCACAGGATGTGTTTCCCTTACAAATAAGGCTTTCAGTTTCTAGGGAAACAAATTCTTTGGTTGTGAAGATCAGCTCAAAGGTCAAGTTCCTTTCTAAACCCTTTTCTTTTTCTTTCCTTCATTCTTTATTTTTGTGCAGGACAAGGTTTATGAACCAAGTGTATTTGCTTCAATAGTGAATGTTTAAGTCAGATCCCTTCTTGAATGCTTTGCTTTCAAGAGCTTAGTGCCATGGTGTTCGAAACTGGCTTGGGCCAGGTTGTTGGACCAGGCACCATCCTTAGTCAGATGAAGTCAAGACCAGTCTTGAGATTAACCAGTTTGGTTAGAGTTACAAGTCTGCACGTCATCCACTATTTTTTTGTGTTGCAACATAACCGAACACATATTATAGGTTTTTTTTTATGTAGAACTTAAGCAATATGTACTATTCATTCTCCATTCCTGTTGAAATATGTTTAATTTCGGTTGAAGGATCATTGTGATTTGTCTACTTTTTGAAACTCTACTTAGTACTGCTGTTTTCTCGCTGGTATGAGTATAATTTTTTGATATTCTTAATTTGTACAAGGGGTATATCGACCTTTCATGTGTGATTAAAATTCGCTAGTCCTAGCCAGCATGGTAATTCAGTTAATCTAATTAGTGTGCATATCACAGCACATAACTGAAGCTAAATACAAGAGCCTCTTTTTTTTTAAAATAAATCTTCTCTATGATTCTATATTTGACAATCGACTGCAATTTCCAGGACAATCTAGTTTCTTCTTACAGAAGAGCTTGCAATATTTTTGCTCCCAAATCTAAGCTGGTTAGTTTTTTATGAGCTTTTGTTACCTCACTAAGATATAAGGATTTATTTTGGGAAGAAGCCTTTCTTGATTCGGTTTACCTCGTGTGCAGTTGCATATATGGGACTTCTCAGGGCAGACAACCCAATTTCTCATCGATGATAAGATCAATCTGCCTAATGATACCCTGGGAGAACAAGGCAAAGAGGTGTCACATTTTATTTATGTTGTTGAGGCCCTTGGGTGATGTTAACCATGAAAACTTCTTAAGTATTGATGTACAAATTTTGCATATTGTAGTTGTTGTTTATTGTCAATATTTTATCTTATTTTGCATGCAGATTACTCTTGAATTGCAAGCCTATGGATTTTCAGATTCTATGACTGTTAGAGATGAAAACTTTGATGAGATGGTGGAGATGGAGACTTCTTTTGAATCTGGTTCTGTTAAAATGAATGGGTGCACTGACCATGTGCGCTCTTATTCGTCACTAAGGAACTCACAATCTGGGAGTGGCTTTAGGGTATTTGGTTACCTGGGTTTGAGGGGATTGCAGAATCTTGGGAATACATGTTTCATGAATAGTGCAATTCAGTGCTTGGCTCACACCCCAAAGCTAGTTGACTATTTTCTCGGGGACTATGGAAAAGAGATAAATCAGGAAAATCTATTAGGGACAAAGGTTTGTGAACTTTCTTTTATATTAAGTCATCTTCTTCTAGTAACTTTTGCTTCCTTTGCGTGGCCATGCCATTGTAAATAAATGTTTATTTGTCCAGGGGGAGCTTGCTTTAGCATTTGGGGATTTGCTAAGTAAACTATGGACACCACGAGATACCCCAGTGGCTCCTGCAATATTCAAGCGAAAACTAGCAGATTTTGCTCCTCAATTCAGTGGCTACAACCAGCATGATTCGCAAGTTAGTATACCTTTTGATTCTAATGTTTGTTTAGTTCCTCCAATTCTATCTTCTGCATGTGATAAATTTCTGTCTTGTTGCATGGTACAAAATAGAAATAGCTTCTTAGATCCTCTTTGGCACATGGAATGATGCCTTTTAATACACATGTTTTTAATGTAGGAGTTTCTTTCTTTTTTGTTGGATGGACTCCATGAAGATTTGAATCGTGTAAAGTCCAAGCCATATATAGCCATTAAAGATGCAGAGGGTCGCCTAGATGAAGTGGTAGCAGAGGAGTATTGGAGGAATCACCTGGCTCGCAATGACTCGATCATAGTTGATTTGTGCCAAGTGAGTTTCTGTTTTTTGGGGGTAACATGTGTCATATAGATTGTGCCAATTTTCTTTTCTGCTAAGCTGTCTCTTGTCATTTTAATCATGCAATCATCAATACTTGATGATGGTCCATGGTTCTAGCATTCTTCCTTTCTAAAAGGGGTTTTTATAGGTAGTTCTACTACCACAAGCATCTTCCAATAACTAATCTCAGAGATCATCAATCTTTCATGGTTTATAATTTGAGTAGATTTTAATCTATTTTCAATTTGTGTTGTGTTGAAATTCTTTCCTTGAAGTTAAGCCGATTGATGATCTTCCTTGGTTTTGTCAGCGTAATGTATTTATTTTTTTGTTATCATTATAGGGTCAGTATCAGTCAACACTGGTTTGCCCTGCTTGCAACAAGAAGTCTGTCACATTTGATCCATTTATGTACTTATCACTGCCATTACCTTCAACAACAATGCGGACTATGACTTTGACTGTCCTGAGCACTGATGGGATGAATTTACCAACCCCAATTACTGTAACCGTGCCCAAATGTGGGAGGCAAAAAGATCTCATTGAGGCCTTGAGCATTGCTTGTTCTTTGAGAAATGATGAAATGCTGATGGTGGTTGAGGTATGCTGCATTTATGTTCTTGAGTAGCGTGGCTGGTTTTCAATACTTGGGGAGCTAGTTGCTTCAGTCAAAGGCATTGGTGCTTAATTTGAGAGATTGCTACTGCATAATTTCATTAGATCTAGTTTATTTAGAACACTTAATTTGTGATATTTGCTCTTGTTTTACTCAAGCAATTAAAATATGTAGGTGATTCAGGATTAGACAAGGGCTGTGCATTTTAAGTCAAGTTTTGCATATGCATTAATGTTTTTGTAACCTTCTTTTACTCTGAATTTCTGATGCTGTAGATATACAAGAATAGAATTTTTCGTCGCCTTACTGAGCCATCTGACTCGGTAGCCTTGATCAGAGATGAAGACAAACTTGTTGCTTACCGGTTACTAAAAGATAACAGAAATTCACCCATGGTTGTCTTTATGCATGAAAGGGTGGAAAGGTGAGCTTATTTGTACTCTTGGTCTGGGCCATCCGGTTGGCATTCTTTTGCTCTTTTTACTTATTTTAATATTCGATTTTCCTTCTAGTTTGGTGTAATTATCTCAAATTTTGCTATATACTGATTTATTCTACAATTGGTGTTCAGGCCTTGTGAATTTGAGAGAGCAATACCAAATCTGAAGTTATTTGGCATTCCTTTTGTAGCAAGATTAGAGAATCTTTATACTGGATTTGATCTCCATAAACAATATCTGAAATTACTAAGCCCACTTCTTATGCCTGCTGATGATGCACTCAATGATTATGATGATGTGGGAATCACAACTAATGAAGATTCTACAATGGAGGATGTAGTTTGCCCTACAATCTCGGACAGTAATACAGGCTCAGACACTGGAACAGAGGATGACCAGTGTTCCAGCTCTGATTTTCAATTCTATTTGAAAGATGGAATGCGATCAACAGAGATAAAGATGAATGAGCCGTTACCAGTCCCAAAATTTAGCGATAACTTGGAGGTCTATGTAACTTGGTCGGAAAGTATGATTGAGAAGTATGATACATGCCTTCTCAGCTCGTTGCCAGAGGTTTTAAAGCCCCAGTTATATGCTAGGAGGCCTCAAGAGTCTGTTTCTTTATATAAATGCCTTGAAGCTTTCTTGAAAGAAGAGCCTTTAGGACCAGAAGACATGTGGTTAGTGTGTCTCCCTCCCTCAATCAATACTTGCAGATTTTTGCTTGAAGATTATTCATTTATTTGCCATAAATATGCTCCACTTGCATATTTTTTCTTGAGGATTTATTTCGGTTTTTACATCTGATTTTTGTGCCCGCACATGTTTACTTACATGTAATACGTCTGTTTGAATTTATTGTGTGTGCACACACAAAAATCAATACAGTTGATACTTCTTTTTTTTTTTACCTGCTGTTTCTGATGGTGTGATTGTATCTGATTTTAGGGATTGCCCCAGCTGCAAGAAGCCTCGGCAGGCTAGGAAAAAGTTAGACCTTTGGAGATTGCCTGAAATCTTGGTTGTTCATTTGAAGAGGTTCTCATACAGTCGTTATATTAGGAACAAGTTGGAAACATATGTGGACTTCCCAATTGATGATTTTGATCTTTCGACCTACACTTCCAAGAAGGACAGCCAGTTTTCCAATCATTATGTATTGTATGCAATAAGCAATCATCATGGAGGCATGGGATGTGGTCACTATGATGCCTTTATTGACGTAAGTGGTGTTCATTCTATTTATTCATTTTCATTTATTGCTTTTGGTTAAGAGACTGCAGATAGAACCATTTGACAGAGGGACACAGTCATGCACACACATTGGACAGAGTCATGTAACATAGATCTAGAAAATATTAATTTTTGTTGATGCTTGTTTTCTGTCTGGGCTGGCTTCACCAACCTAGGATCTTTTGATATTAGTGTTTCTCACCTACTTTAACATGAATTTAAAGTTTTCCTAGGTGCTGTAGAATTTGCTGGATGGATATGCTGAGTAATTATCATCAGGGGGCATACCTTGTTTAGAAATTGGCACATGCATTTGTGGGGTAATTGTTGACTATAAAAATTGACCAATGCATGTCTCCTTCAGGGTGGCAAGCAGTGTGTGCCATTCATTCTATAATTTATAATAACAAGCTGAGTTAAAGGTTGTGAAATGAAATTGGCAACATGCATTCTTATTGGAGCTTCCTAGACACCAACTGCTAGTTTTTTGTCTTCTTTACCCCCTCCGAGAGAGATATGTTATATTAGAAAGTTTGTGATCGTGATAGTCCCAGCTCAGCTCGTTGGTCTTTAATAAGGTGAACAGCAATGCTTTAATTAATGGTACATCAGGATTTCAATGCAATGCATTAACGTGATGGCATGCACCCTTTATCCTAGTTGTTTATGAATCTAGTATGGTAGGGAAGGTAAAGGGATTGGATGAGAAGGGGAGATTTACCTAACCATTGTTATGATTTTTTCAGTAGGGGAATGCAAATCAAACAGTCTCTATGTTTGGTTAGAGATGGAGGGAAGCTAATACATACAGAAATGAATTATAAGGAGAGGAAGGGGAGATTTACCTGCCCATTGCTATGAAGTCAAACAATTTCTTTTTGTTTGGTTAGAGATTGAGGAAGGCTAATAATCATAAAATTTAATTATGTGTTATTTTTAAAGGTCTTGGTGCTAAGGGTAAGATTGTTTTTTAAGAAGTTAATAGTGGAGCTATGATAGGGAGTTTGGGACCAAAAATCATAAATTAGTTCCCTCCCAGTCCATTAACCCCTGGTTTGGTGGAAATATTTAAGAGTAATAGAGGGGGGATGGGCATCAATATTTAATCTCCATTCCTGTTCCCTAAGATTTTCTAAGAAGATTGATTGTTAAATCCCTTCTCAATGACTTCTTTTCCTGGCTCTGTTAGCTATCTTATTTAATACATAGTTATTTTCATCTTCGCTCTGAGTATTGACAGTGCCCCAGCTGATTATTATATTTCTTGGCCATTGAAATCTCTATATATGTTGCTCATGCTGAAGTTTGAAAAAAAAAAAAAAAAAAGGAAGAAGAAAGAAACACCAAGCCATGTGTTTGTGTGTTCCACTTTGTAGACTACAGGACAAATTCATATATTTTCTTGTTTTCAAGTACGTGGTCTAAAATTACTTTGTTCCTATGCAGCTTGGGTATCGCAAATGGTATGAGTTCGACGACAGCCGTGTTAGTCCTGTTAGTGAGGATGATATTAAAACATCAGCTGCCTACGTACTTTTCTACAGGAGAGTTGCATAAACATTTTCATATAATTATTTATCACGATTTCATAACCATTTCAAGGCCTGCATCGCCCTTTCAAGCAGTTTACTCGTTAGAATCAGGAAACAATTGTGAATGGAAGTACAGGGGAGGATTTGCTGTACAGTTTTTAGGGGTGTCAGTGACGTTACAAATTGATCAAGCAGTTTACTCTTCAGCAGCAGGAAACAATTGCGAATGAGAGGAAGTAAGGGGAGGATTTGCTGTACAGTTTTTAGGGGTGTCGGTGATGTTACAAATTGATCAAACACCTTTTATTTACTATGTATATATGCTCCATACAATCAGACAGGAGTTTTGAGATTTTATTACATTTTTTGTCAAAGAGAGTAAGTTGCCCTTTCCTTGAATGTGTATATAGGGTACAATGATTTACTCAGGGTATTACATGAGAAAACATGGCTCCTTGGTCACAGTTATATTCTTCCACCATCTGTTTCTAGTTACGATTCAGTTATCGCAATGTTGCTTGATAATCATAGCCATGTCATGTCGTGTCTTGTCCCACTGTATGTTCATGGCTGCCTGGCCATCCTCTCCTTGCAGAGCTGACTTGTGATTTTGGAAGGCGAATTGAGTTTTCGGCAATGCAACAAGACTTTTTATTTTTCTTTTCATTTCGTCCACCGCTTGTATGAGCAGAATTTGACGACTTCAAGTTAGTGCAGGGCAAGCGACTAAGTTACCAGTTAATTAACTGGTACATTATATTTAAGGTGATGGATGATTCTCATGGGCACGGACCGTAATGAAGGCCTTTTCATTTTATTCCGGTTAAATTTAAAGAAAATTCAATTATAGATTTATTTTTCTTAATTGTATTTACAATTTCACTACTCATTGTAAAATCCTTGACAGAACTTTCTTTTTTTTATTGGAACGTTTTGCACAACATGACTATGTATACTCTTTCGATTTGATTGAAGACAATAATCTATACGAGGATCAGAAGATTTATGAGAGTTCATTTTTATTGCTTGATCTTGGAGTTGAAGTCGAACCTTGTTAAGCCATGGAGGACAAACTCATCAACTTATGATATTGGAGTTGGAGCCTTTCGAACCTTGTTCATGGGACTAAACTGATCCAAAAGGTTTAGTCCATTTGTAATGAACTATACTGATCTACTAGTTTACGTTTACCCAATCTCACAGGTTGTCTGGGTAGTCCGTGACTTGAAGGGGTTAATACAATTTTATTTTTTTTATTTAAAAAAGACAAAATGATACTATTTTAATAAAAAAAATTATTGATGTAAATTGACCCAGTTATTTATTAGATAATCTATGAATATTTGTCTTGATAGAACCATCTTCCAATCCCAAAGCTCCCCTTTTCACATCAAATAATAAATAAAACCATAAATGTCAGTAGTTCTGCCATACATCTGAATCCATTGCAATTAATATATAGTAGCGATGATTTTGAGAATTTTAATACTAAAAAATGACGTCTAAAAGCAGGCATCACCGCACTGCCAATCACAAAGAAATAACAAACAAAAAATTATATTTCATATTTCTATCGTATAATAAACACCTTGAAAACACCACCTCTAAGCCAACTTATTTTTTTTGTTTCTATCTTAAACTATTTTTGTAACAGTATACTTGCCTCTCTAATCTCTATTCCCTTGATCGACCTTTGCGTGCTTAGTATCAAGCATGCATGCATCGAGCTAGCTAGCTTGGTTCGTGGATCATTTCATTAATTCTTAAAGTATATTTTAGTCTTTAAAAGTTCAACTTCGTATATATCTTTCAACTTTTTAGGACAAATTTTAGAAGAGAATAATCACAAAAAAATTTCAATCACCACTTACGTTGATATACGTCTCATGTGCTAGGGTTTGGCTCAAAACCTAGTCAGTCTATTTCTTTGATTCTGCACAGAAAATTAAAGAAATATTATTCTATCCCATAAAAATATAATTGAACCCATCTTTTTAATTTGTTTTGTTTTAAGGATCCAGCTTGTTCATTGACTTTATAATTCATATTTCTTTCATATGTAAATTAATGTGAGCTCCATCTCATAAACAGAAGGAACATTTTTCATCTGCAGCATATATAATAAATATATGGTAAATGACCAAGTCTAAACACTTCTTGTCAAGGCACCGGCCCACTCTTTTAGGCATGCATGCATCATAAAAAAATTATTTAGGAATTACGCGTAATTAATCCAATTTTATACATCTGGATCCAATTTGCTATGCTTAAACCATTAATTTTATGAGCATAATTTTATTTATATATGCTAGGACTTTTGAGGATCGATTATAGAGCTTCATATCATGGAAATGATAATTTACATTAATTTATGTTCGTTCAACTAGCTAGAGAGGATTTTGAATTGATAGGAAAATTGCGAAAGATGACAAACGATCGAGTAGACAGAGTGATAGTTAAGATAAGCTTGGATTTCATATATATATATATATATATTTCTTTTCAATGGTCATTCTATATATATTTATGTGACCCATAATTGCCAACATATTTAAAAAATCATTTGATAAGCATTGAATATTGGGAATAAATCTCATTCTTCTCTTTGAGATCAATAAAATAATCATGTTGTTCATTATGCTTGTAATAAACAAATGCATTCTCGTCAAATTAAGAAGGTTTTTGTTTTAAATTTCTTAGGGAAACATTTTGAAAATCTATCCTCTTTCGTGCATTGACCTTTTAGGTTTACAAGATTGCATGCATGGCCCATTCATTATCATAATTATGAAATATTATGATGTAAATGAGTCATCCCTTGTACTCCATAACCATGTCTTACCACCATTCATTTCTCCACCATAACATCAATGAAAACAGCCCTCACAAATATAGTAATCAGATAAATGTATTTTTTTTTTCAGATTAATTAATATTCCCTCAGTGGTGTGTTAAGGAAATTCAAAGTAATTTTATCAAATGAAATCTTCCAAAAATGCATAATTTTCTGAAGCAGATCTCTCAATGTATTTGTCTCCCTAGCCTTAATCATAGATGAATCATGATTTAAGACCTAAGAAAATTTTTATTGAAGCTGTTAGGTAAAATCTAAAGATATGATTTATATTATTCTCTAACACTTCCCTCAAATGAAAGCCCTTTGGGCTTGAAACTTGCACAGACCCACACTACCTTGTGCTTAATTTTTATCAAATAAATGGGGATGGTGAGATTCGAACTCGTGACCGCTTTATCATCAAGGCTCTGATATCATGTCAAAGAACCATCTCAATCTAATAGCTTAAACTGTTAGGTAAGGTTCTAAGATATAATTTATATTATTCTCTAACAGGAGCTAACATCAAGATGAATTAATGCTTCTTCTTGAAAGCCATAAGATCCAAGTGAAAGAATATTTTGTAACTCTACACCACCATGGTAAAAACTAAGAAGGTATTTGGGAGTGTGGTAATGATTGCTTTTCAAAATGTTTTTTACTTGGAAAAATATCAAAATAATATATTTTTTTATTTTTTAAAATTTATTTTTGACATCAGTAAATCAAAATGATACAAAAATGCAAAATAATAATAATAATTTAAAGCAAGAATTTTTTTTAAAATTTTAACGAAAAGCAGATTAGAACTCACTCACAAACATCTCGTAAGAGTTTGCCTATCCACACAAATACTAGTGATTCAAGCATTTGAAAGGTATGCATAGCCCTTCCTCCAGCAATCACTCCTAGAAAATTAGAAAATGCCTAAGCAATAATTTTTCAGCCTTTGGGCAAAAATTCCATTGGCAATTTAAAACCCAATGAGATTTTCAATGGAAACTTGTTGATAAGTTCCTATCGTTCTATCAGCGAGTTTATTGGAAATTAAAAATGCCAATAACAAACCCATTAGTAAATTTCTAGAAATACCGATGGAATTGTCGATGAAACATGATTTTTCATCGGCAATTTTTAATTTATAATAAAAAATAATATTAAGAACACTAGCCTTCTATAATAAAAAATAAAATTAAAGGAAAGCAGTATAGATAACATTTGCTTAAACACATAAAAACTTACTGTTCCGACTTTGTGAAGAAATTTTTCCAAAAGAATAGAAATGATGATAATAACAACACAAATACTAGAAATTGCCCATGTCGGTGTTTGATCAAGCTTTTATTTCAACTCCAAGAATTAACATAGAGTAAATGAAGAAGTAGGGACATTTAACTATATATATGATCTTTCTTCCATTTAATAAAAACGGCAGAATAAAATTATACCACAAAGCTTGATATAGACAATGCTTATTCTTTACTTTATCAAGTAATGAATAAAGTGATTGAGAAGGAATCTGACATGTAAAGAAAAAAAAGTAAAAGCCACTCATGTTATTACAATTTAAGAAAGAGATATAAAACAAAAATCCAAGTACATCGTTAGTGCTGTTGAAAGAAAATCCATGTTGGCACCCTTCCTCTGGGGTCCCAAATGGAGGATTCATAACAACAATATCATCAATAGAACCTAAACAAGAGATTGAGACTCTTTGATGAAAGTCTAATTGTAGAGTTGAATGCAAATGAGAAGCGAACATTGTTGCTTGTGTATGCGTAACGTTGTGGGGTTGAGATTAAGAAGTTGTCATCTAGTTGTTTGGTTCAGGAACATTAAAAAACCCATATAGATTGGTCTTATCTGAAATTTTAGGGTAAAAAACTAATTGTGGCTAGGAAATGTATTAGCACCCCTAACATACTTTACCTAAGATAAAGTGCATTGTGTTGTCTGGATATAGTTTAAGAGTGTGTTTGGTATTGCGGTAGCTGTTGTGGTTGTGGTTTGAAAAAAGTTGTTTTATAAAAAATACGTTTAGTTGAGGTTGGTTTTGAAAAAATATATGTTTGGTTAA
>Ga0307515_10016567_pt1 | contig 13488 bp, 12 predicted proteins | sample 17_EM_MG_FD_194513 | JGI IMG/M metagenome (GOLD analysis project Ga0307515, IMG submission 194513) | Populus trichocarpa ectomycorrhiza microbial communities from riparian zone in the Pacific Northwest, United States - 17_EM | ecosystem: Host-associated > Plants > Roots > Unclassified | place...
GGGAGCTTTTAGGGTGATCGATCCGGGCTGTGGTCGAGACCCTATCACTCCCCCCTCCGTCGGCTTCGCCGACACCTCCCCCAGAGGGGGAGGCTTTCGTTGGCGCCCCCGGCCGCTAAGCCGCCAGCGCCTCGTCGGCCGGACCGAAGAACTCGTAGTGGATCCGATCCGCCGGCACGCCCGCGTCGACCAGCCCGCCCACGAAGGCCCGCAGGAACGGCTTGGGGCCGCAGAGGTAGAAGTCGGCGTCGGCGAACGGCGTGTTGGCCTTCAGCCAGTCCAGCGTGATGAAACCGTCGACATCGTGGCTCTCGCCGGCCCGGTCGCCCGCGAGCGGATCGCTGTAGAAGGTGGTGACCGTGACGCCCCTGTGGTCCTTGGCCAACGCGCGGACATGGTCGTCCAGGGCGTGGACGTCGCTGTTCAGCGCGCCGTGCACGAAGTGGGTTTCCAGCGCCGGGTGCGCCTTGGCGATGTGCTCGACCATGCTGACCATCGGCGTCAGACCCACGCCGCCGCTCAGCAGCACCACCGGGCGAGCCGGCTGGTCGGCCAGGAAGAAGTCGCCGGCCGGCGGGGTGGCCTGCAGCACGTCGCCGACCTGGATCTGGTCGTGCAGATACCGCGACGCCGCGCCCAGGTCCTCGCGCTTGACCGAGATGCGGTAGGTCGCGCCGTTCGGGCCGGCCGAGATCGAGTAGTTGCGCTTCTCGCAGCTCCCGTCCGGCAGGTCGAAGCGGAAGGTCAGGTACTGGCCCGGCTTGTGCGGGATCACCGCGCCGCCGTCCTTGGGACGCAGCACGAACGAGGTGATCACCGCGCTCTCGCGGATCTTCTCGGCCACCACGAAGCCGCGCCAGCCGGTCCAGCCGCCGTCGACGGCCTCGATCCCGGCGCGGATCGCCGCCTCGCGGTCCTTGAGGATGTCGGCCAGGAACCAGTAGGCCTCGCCCCAGGCGGCCAGGATCTCGTCGGTGGCGGCGTCGCCCAGAACCTCCTTGATCGCGCCCAGCAGGGCGGTGGCCACGAACGGATAGTGCTCGGGCAGGATGTGATAGCCGACATGCTTCTGGGCGATGCGCTCGACCACCGGCAGCACGGCGCCCAGGTTGTCGATGTTGCGGGCATAGGCCAGCACCGCCCCGGCCAGCGCCGCGGGCTGGGCGCCGCTGCCCTGGTTGGCGTGGTTGAACAGCGCCTTGATGTGGTCGTCCTGGAACAGCCGGGCGTACATCGCCTGGGTGATCGCCACGCCGTGTTCGGCCAGGGCCGGAACCGTGGCCTTGACGCGCGCGATCGTGTCCGCGCTGAGCGCAGTCGCCATGGTGTCTCTCCGTTTTGATTATCGGGTGTGTTCGGGACCGGCTAGAGCGCCGGCGGGTGGTCGTAGAACTCGACCTGCATCCGCATCGGCCCTAGGGGCTCGACGTGATGAGGTTCCTGCGGTCGCACGAGGCCGGGGGCGCCCGGCGACAGGATCACGTCGTGATCCTGGGCCTCGATGCGATAGCGCACGCGGCCCTCCAGCACCCGGATCACGCCCCAGACCCCGGGCTTGGTGGTGTGCGCTTTGCGCAGGGCGGCCGGCAGGGTCTGGTCATCGAACACCGGGGTTGAACGATACGGCTTGGAGGCCGGGACCTCCGTCTTCGCCTCGACTGGGGGCAGGCGGAAGTGAAGGGCCAGGTCCAGGCTCTGGGCGATGCGGGCGGCCTTGGCCTGCATCGCGGCGGCGACGTCCGGCGACATCATCTCGTCGGTGATCTGGGTCCAGAGTTCGAGCCAGCGGCCGAACATCTCCGAGCTGATCCGCGCCCCGTGCTTGAGGTGGGCCTGCATCGGATCGCCCTTGTAGCGGCCCGTGGTCAGCATCACCGACGACCAGAAATCGGCCAGGGTGGCCAGGTGACGGCTCCAGTCGCCGACCGCGTCGTTGAACACCGGACCCAGTTCGGCGTCCGCGCGGACACGTTCGTAAAAGCGCTCCAGCAGGGCCGGCAGGGCGGCTTCGATTTCGGCGGCTTGGCGGACGTCCATGACGGAGACCTAAATGATGCTTATAAAATGCATCTATTAGTACGCACCAAAACATGCAACAAGAATATTGGTTTTACGTATTGGCCCTTAGGCCGCGCCCACGAGCTGTAAGTGACGTCCCGATGCGCCTGACCCGCTACACCGACTACGCCATGCGGGTGCTGCTGCACCTGGCGGCGCGGGACGATGGCCTGGCCTCGATCGGCGAGATCGCCCGGCTCTACGACATCTCGCAGAACCACCTGATGAAGGTGGTGCAAGACCTGGGCAAGGCCGGCTTCGTGCGCACCGTACGCGGCCGGGGTGGCGGCATCGCCCTCGCCCGCCCCGCCGACCAGATCATCATCGGCCAGGTGGTGCGCCAGACCGAGGACGGCTTCCAGCTGGTCGATTGCAGCGCCTGCCTGATCGCCCCGGCCTGCACCCTGCCCCGCGTGCTCAACGAGGCGACGGCCGCCTTCATCGCCGTGCTCGACAAGTACACCGTGGCGGATTTGCTGGATAAGCGCGCGCAGATGCGGACGCTGTTCGGGATCGACGATCGCGCGGAGCTGGCGGAAGCCGCGCCCTAGGCCAGCGACGCCTCGGGCTTGATGGCCGCCACCCCGCGCTTGTCCAGCACCTGGACCATCACCGACAGCAGGTCGCGCAAGTCGATCGGCTTGGCGATGTGGGCGTCCATGCCCGCTTCCAGGCAGGTGTCGATCTGGGTGCGCATCACGTCGGCGGTCAGGGCGATGACCGGCAGGTCCGTCCAGCGCGGGTCGCGGCGCAGGCGGCGGGTGGCCTCCAGCCCGTCCATCACCGGCATGTTGACGTCCATCAGCACCAGGTCGAAGGGCTCGGTCTCCAGGGCGTCCAGCGCCTCGCGGCCGTTCTCGACCTCGACGATGTCGCAGTCGAACGGGGCCAGAAACAGCTTGATGACCCGACGATTGACCGGATGGTCGTCAACCACCAGCAGGCGGCGGCCGTGCAGGGGCGAGGGAACCTCTTCGTCTTCTTTGGCCGGGCCAAACGATGGAGCCGCGCCAAAGGCGGGGGCCGAGGTGTCCGCCGCGGCGGCCCCCGCGAGATCGACCAGGAAGGTCAGGGTGAAGGTCGAGCCCTCGCCCTCGCGGCTGTCGACCAGGATCTCGCCGTCCATCAACTGCGCCAGGCGACGGGTGATGTTCAGGCCCAGGCCCGTGCCGCCGAACGTGCGGGTGGTCGAGGCGTCGGCCTGGGTGAAGGCGCCGAACAGCTTGGACAGGGTGGCGGCGCTCATGCCGATGCCGGTGTCGGCCACGGTCAGGGTCACCGCCGTCCGCCCGCTCTCCACATCGGGCGCCCAGGCCAGGGTGACGTCGACCCGGCCTGAGACCGTGAACTTCAGGGCGTTGGACAACAGGTTGGCCAGGCACTGGCGCACACGCACGGCGTCGAACAGCAGCATCGGCGGAGGTTCACCGATCACGGTGAAGGTCAGCTCGACATCCTTCTCGCGCGCCGTCGGCTGGTAGCCGCCGACCAGGCGGGCGCAGACGCCCACCAGTTCGCCGGCGGTCGGGGCGATCTCCAGCTTGCCGGCCTCGATCTTCGACAGGTCCAGAATGTCGTTGAGCAGGACCAGCAGAGTGTCGCCGCTGTCGATCATCAGCTCGACCTGTTCGCGCTGGCGAGCGTTGAGCGCCTCGCCGCGCAGGGCCTGGGCCATGCCCAGCATGCCGTTCAGCGGCGTGCGCAACTCGTGACTCATCACCGCCAGGAACGACGACTTGGCCTCGTTGGCCGACTCGGCGCGACCGCGCGCGTCCTTCAGCCGAACCGACGCCCGGCGCAGATAGAAGCCCCAGCCCACTCCGCCCAGCACCAGAACGCCCAGCAGCATGGCGATGACGATCGAGGCATGGGCCAGGCGGCGGTTCAGCTCGACCTCGGCGGTCAGGCGGCGGCTCTCGTCGCGCTTGGACCGCAGCTCGGTCTCCAGGGCCGAGGCCATCTGGGCGCCGTTGCGCGACAGGGCCGCCTGCGCCTTCTCGTGGTCCTGGCGACGCCATTGGTCCAACTGCCGGAAGGCGTCCTCGCCGCGATGCTCGGCCAGGGCGATATAGGCGCTGACCAGCAGTTCGGACTGGGGATCGCGTTCGAGGGTCTCAAGCGGGATCGACTGCAACATCTGCAAGTCGGCCTTGGCGGCGACGGCCTTGCCCAGCTCGGCCTGGGCCTGGGCTCGCAGCCGCAGGCTGAGGCCGGTCAGGCGGTTGGTCGGACGGTTGATCTCGAACGCGCCCTCGTCCAGGCAACGGAGCACCCGGCCCGGCGCGTGGCGTGCGTTGGCGATGCGGGCGCAGAGATAGCGATCCCAGGTCTTCAGGTCCGGGTCGCCGGCCGCCTGGGTCATGTGGTGGTGCACGCTGGCGAAGTGCTCGGCGGCGTCGAGCTCGCCCACCTCGGCGGCCGTGTAGGCGATGTCGTAGATGCGCTCGACCTTGCGCATGTAGAAGGCGTGGCCCTCGTCCAGGCGGGCGGCCTGGCTCATATGGTCCAGCGCGCCTTCCTTATCGCCGATATAGGACAGGGTGTAGGAATGCACCTGGTGGGCTTCGGCCAGCAGAGGCTGGGCGATCTCGCCCTTGCGCTCCATCTGGCCGGTCACGTCGGCGGCCAGGCGCGAGGCGTCGGCCCACTGGCCCGAGCGGCCCAGGGTGCGGATGCGCTCGATCGCGGCCATCATCCGGATATTGGGGCCCGAACGGTCGAGAAACCGCACCCAGTCGGCGTCGTTGAAGGTGCGAAAGCCGCCGGACTCGTGGCGGTAGGCGGTCTGCAGCAGATCCACCAGGCTCAGCAGCTCTGCGTCGTCCTCGTCCTGGGCCACGCGCCGCACGCGGCGGGCCCAGTCGTCGAACTGCGGCTGCACCTGGTTGCTCTTGTAGGCGTAGAGCACCGACCATAGGCCATACAGGCGCTTGTCGCCGTGCTGCTTCAGCGCCCGGCGGCCCACCCGCTCGATGTCGTCGTTCTCGCGCGTGGGCGGCTGGATGTCGTCGCGGCGGATCTCGCGATAGAGCGCGTCCAGCCTGGCCGACTGCGGCGAGCGCGCGAACGCGGTTCCGCCGGTCCCGCCCATCAGGGTTGCGATCGCCGCGAGGAACAGTACGAAGCGCCGCAAGCCGAGGTTTCCCAATGAACCCCGCCAAGGTACGAAAAGGGCCTGTATTCAAAGTTAAGATCGACATCGCGCGACGTTCGGCCGCGAGATATGTCCGAACGGGATAAATCATTCCCCTTTTCGGTCGGGAAGCCGACACTCAATCAGACCTAGGGACCGCTTTGTCGCTCCCTACCCCGCCCAACCCAAACCGCTCATCCCGGCGAATGTCGGGACCCAGATCCCTTAGCGGTGGATGATTGGAAGGACTCAGAGGCCTTGGCGTCAGCCCAAGCGCCATTCCATCTGGGTCCCGGCATTCGCCGGGATGAGCGGATTTGAAAGAACCTAGATGGTCGCCCCGCCATCCACCACCAGGGCTTGTCCAGTCATGAAGCTCCCGGCCTTCGAAGCCAGGTAGACCGCCGCGCCGGCGATCTCGTCGGGCTCGCCGATGCGGCGCAGCGGCACGCCCTGGGTCGCCCGTTCCAGGGTGGCCGGATCGTCCCACAGGGCCTTGGCGAAATCGGTCTTGATCAGGCCCGGCGCGATGCAATTGACCCGCACATTGTCGGGGCCGAACTCGTGGGCCAAGTTGCGGGCCAGCTGAAAGTCGGCGGCTTTCGAGACGTTGTAGGCCCCGATCGTGGTGCTGCCGCGCAGGCCGCCGATCGAGCTGACGATGATGATCGCCCCGTCCCTGCGCGCGCGCATCTCCGGGGCGACCATCGAGATCAGCCAGTGATTGCTGATGATGTTGTTGTCGAGGATCTTGCGGAACTGCTCGTCGGCGATGCCGGCCAGCGGGCCGTAATAGGGATTGGACGCGGCGTTGCAGACGCAGATGTCGACCTTGCCGAACGCCGCCCGGGTCTCGTCGACCAGGCGCTGAAGGTCGTCCTTGGAGGCGATATTGGCCGGAACCGCGATCGCGCTGCCCGCCCCGTACTTGGCGTTGATCTCAGCCGCCGCCTCATCGCAGGGTCCGGCCTTGCGCGACGAGATCACCACCTTGGCGCCTTGCTGCGCCATCCGCTCGGCGATGGCCTTGCCAATGCCGCGCGAGCTGCCGGTGATGATCGCCACCTTGCCGGTGAGGTCGAAGAGGGTCATGGCGGCTCCCTGAAGTTTTCAAAACGACTGTTTGAATTGCCGCCACATTGCCCCCACGGCGACGAGCGGGTCAAGCATCGACAAAATTTCCGCGGCCGATGTCGGGACCGAGACGTCCCGGCCGTCCTTCGGGCACAACAACGCCAAGCCTTCAGGAGCAGACGCCATGACCGCCGCCCCCTCCCCCATCCCCTCCCTGGCCGACGAGCGCGAACTGTCGCTGGTCCGCGTCATCGACGTCCCGGCCGACAAGCTGTTCAAGTGCTGGACGACGGCCGAGCGCATGAACGAGTGGTTCTGCCCCAAGCCCTGGTACGTCTCGCGCGCCGAACTGGACGTGCGGACCGGCGGCTCCAGCCTCATCGTCATGAACGGGCCGAACGGCGAGGAGGTGGCCAATCCCGGGATCTATCTCGAGGTTGTCCCCAACAAGCGCATCGTCTTCACCGACGCCTTCACCTCGGCCTGGGTCCCGTCGCAAAAGCCGTTCATGGTCGGCGTCGTCGAGTTCGAGGACCTGGGCGACGGCACGACCCGCTACACCGCCACCGCCCGCCACTGGTCGGTCGAGGACCGCAAGACCCACGAGCAGATGGGCTTCCAGGAAGGCTGGGGCATCGTCGCCGATCAGATGGCCGAGGTGGCGCGGACGATGTGATCCCTTTCACCCCTTACTTCCGTCATCCTCGGACTTGTTCCGAGGACCCCCATATCCGCCGAGCTATCCGCTGAAGTTAGGCCGCGACCTCACCGCTTCACGGATCATCCTTCTTCGTGGTTGAGGCAGGGGTCCTCGGAACAAGTCCGAGGATGACGGGCGTTAGGGTCTCCGAACGGGCGCCGCTACCTCACGCGCACTTGTTCCAGCCGTGCATGTCCAGGTGGAAGTGATCGTGGTGCTCGGGATTGTAGTCGGGGCTCAGGGTGGTGATGAACACCCGGCAGGCGCCGTCGCGCACGCGGCGCAGGAACTGCCCCTTGGGGCCCGGGTCGTTCCAGTCGCGGGCCACATAGACGGTCTGGCCGTCGGCCAGCTTGAAGCCGGCCAGGTCGATGGCGTCGGCGCTGGCGTGCTCGCTGACCGGGCCTTCCGCCTTGCCGTACATCCGCCGGCAGGAATAGGTGCCGTAGTGCTCCAGGCTGACCACGCCCTGGCCCAGCACCTCGTAGGCGGCCGGCTGCACCACCTGACGCTCCCAGATCGACAGGGCCAGGGCCTCTTTGCAGACCATGGGCGCATCTGTCGGCGACAAGTGCGCCATGCCGCTGTCGATCAGCAGGGCGTCGCGCACGATGCAGAAGCCGCCGTCGGTCTTTTCCGGCAGGTCGACATAGGTCAGCCCGGCCTTGCGCAGGATCGCCCGGCAGGTGGCGGGATCCTTGCCGGCCCGCGCCGCCTTGATCCGCGTGGCCATGCCGACCGGGTCGACGACGCTCAGCGTCTTCCACGGCAGGTGCTGGCGGGCGATCGTCCGGTCAGCCAGCAGCGCCATGATCGCCACCAGGATCCACAACAGGACGAGCGCGGTCAGCCCCGCCAGCTTGTTCTGGTGGCGCGTGCGGTGTTCGACGCGCGGATGGCGCGGGACGCGATAAGCCATGGGCGGGGGAGCGCCTGAAAAAGGTTAATGTTGCACCCAAGCATGACCATGGCGACAGATTCAATCGCAAACGCCCCTAGCGACACAGCCTGTAGCCGCTGCCTTCCAGATGCAGGTGATCACGGTGGGCGGCGTTGTAGTCGGGGCTCAGCACCGTGCCGAAGACCTGGCAGGCCCCGGCCCGCGCCCTGCGGACGAAACGCCCCTCGGCGCTGTCAGCGTCGAAGTCGGCCGCCACCGTGGCCCGTCCACCGTCGGCGAAGCGGAAGCCGGCGACGTCCAGCGCCTCGGCCCGGGCGTGGGCGCTGGGCCGCTCGTCGGGCCGGCCGTAGATCGTGCGGCAGGCATAGGTCCCGTAGTGGTCGACCCGGATCAGCCGGCTTCCCATGATCTCGCGCGCCGCCGGCTTCAGAACCTGCCGGTCCCAGAGGGCGTAACCCAGGGCCAACGGACAGGTCATGACCGGCGCGGCGGGCGCAAGGTCACCCGCCGCGCGCACGGTGTTGCGCGTCGAACAGAAGCCGCTCTCCCGTGTCTCGCCTTCCACGAACAGCACCCCGCCCTCGCGGAGGGCGGCGCGGCAGGCGGCGGCGTCGGCGCTGATGCGCGACAGCTTGCCGGCCGTGGCCAGGCCGATCGGCTGGTTCAGCGAAAACGGCTTCCAGGGCAGGTCCTGCGACGGCGCGATCCGGTCGACCAGGGCGAACACCAGCAGGCCCGCCAGCAGCAGGTCGAGCAGGAAGCCGACCGCGCTCGCCAGCGATCGGGCTTCGGGGGACGGTTCGGGGATCGTCGGTTTCACGCCTCTTCCAACGGCGCGACCGCCGCGAAGTTCAGGCCGAAGGCTTGGCTTGCGAAGCGCGAAGGGGCATCAAGCGCCTCCTTGGAGATGCTCATGACGTCCACCGACAGCCGGCGCGGCCTGCTGAACGCCGAACTGGCTCCGCGCTTCGCCCTGCTGTGCCTGGGGATCTGGCTGAACGCGGCCGACACCCTGGTGACGGTGACGATCATGCCCAGCGTCGCCAAGGAGATCGGCGGCTATCAGTATTTCGGCTGGTCGATCGCCGCCTTCCTGCTGGGCTCGATCCTGGCCGGAGCCTGCGCGGGCAAGCTGTCGATCCGTTTCGGCCTGAGGCGCGCCACCGCCTTGGCCGGGGTAGTCTACGCCGTCGGCTGCGCCATGGGGGCCTGCGCGCCGGAGTTCCTGACCTTCGTGGCCGGACGCCTGGTCCAGGGCCTGGGCGCGGGAGCGATCGTCTCGCTGTGCTATGTGGCGATCAGCGCCATGTTCCCCGAAAGCCTGTGGCCGCGGGTTTATGGCGCGATCGCCGGGGTCTGGGGCGCCGCGACCCTGCTGGGTCCGCTCTGCGGCGGACTGTTCGCGCAGGCGGGCTTCTGGCGCGGGGCGTTCTGGTTCTTCGTCGTCCAAGCCGTGATCTTCGTCGGCGCGGTGCTGGTCATGGTGCCGGCCGCCCCCAAGGCGCCCGAAGGCGGACGCATTCCCCGTCAGCAATTGGCGCTGCTGACCCTGGGCGTGACCCTGATCGCCGCCGCCGGGGTCGTGCCCAACGGCCTGGCCGCCGCCCTGTGCGCGGTGCTGGGGACCCTGGCCATGGCCGCCATGCTGTGGGTCAACGGCCGTTCGCCCGACCGCCTGCTGCCGCGCTCGGCCAGCGACCTGGCCACCGCCACGGGGCTGGGCTTGATGGTGATCTTCTTCTGCGAGGCGGCCACGGTCGGCTTCTCGGTCTATGGGCCGACCTTCATCCAGGTGCTGCACGGGGCCGATCCGCTGCTGAGCGGCTATGTGATCGGCGGCATCGCGGCCGGCTGGACGGCCTTCTCGTTCGTGGTCGCGGGCTTGAAACCCAAGCACGAGGGCCTGGCCATCCGCATCGGCGCGGTGGTCATCGCGGCCGGCGTGACCTGGGGCGCCTACGAGATGGTGCGCGGCGGGCTGGTGGGGATCACCCTGTCGATGGTCGTGCTGGGCAGCGGGTTCGGCATCTGCTGGGCCTTCCTGGCCAAGCGGGTGATCGGCGGCGCGCCGCTCGCGGAACAGCCCCTGGCCTCGGCCGCCGTCCCCACCACCCAGCTGATCGGCGGCGCTGTCGGCGCGGCGGCGGCCGGAGCGCTGGCCAACGCTCTGGGCTTCGCGCACGGCGTCACCCTGGACGGCGGCCAGACGCACGGGCTGCTGCTGTTCTACGCCTTCCTGCCCCTGGCCCTGGTGGGCCTGGCGGCGGCGTGGCGGCTGGGACGGGACTGAGAGAGGCCCATGACCGACAAGATCCTGACCTTCGATCCCACCGGCGCCGTGTCGCCCGCGCGGCGCGCCCAGATCGGCCGCAAGTTGGAGCAGATCGCGCGCGAGGACGGCGTGCGCATCCTGCTGGCCGTCGAGTCCGGCAGCCGCGCCTGGGGTTTCCACTCGCCCGACAGCGACTACGACGTGCGCTTCCTCTATGCGCGTCCGGTCAACGACTATCTGGCCCTTCAGCCGGTGCGCGACGTGATCGAACGGCCGATCGACGCCGACGACCTGGACGTCGGCGGCTGGGACATTTCCAAGGCCCTGAAGCTGGTGTCGCGCGGCAACGCCGTGGTGTCGGAATGGCTGTCGTCGCCGATCATCTATGCCGAGGATCCGGCCTTCCGGCCGCTGTTCGAGCCGCTGGCCCGCGACTGGCAGAATCTGCACGGCGACGTGGCCCACTATTACGGCCTGGCCCGGCGCCAGTGGGGCAGCTTCATCGAGGGGCGGACCGAGGTACGGCTGAAGAAGTACTTCTACGTCATCCGCCCGGCGGTCACCCTGCACTGGCTGCGCGAGGGCAATACCGGCACGCCGCCGATGAACCTGCCGCGCCTGCTTGAGGATGTGCGCCTGCCCGAGGCCACGGCCTTGGCTCTGGCCGATCTGCAGGCCCGCAAACAGGCGGCGGGCGAGGCGGTGGGCATGGGCGCGCGCATCCCGGCGATCGACGACTATGTCCGCGAGCAGATGGCCTGGGGCCTCAGCCAGAGGGCGCTCGAACCCCGCCGCGATCCAGCGCTGTGGGCCCGAACCGAGGCGGCGTTCCGAACGCTGATCGGGGCGGGCTGACGGCCAGAAAGAGGGACACGCTCTTTGCGCGCGCCCTCGATCCGACGATCGGGTTGGCTTTACCGGTAATGAAAACGTATATACGTTGTTAGTACTAAGGCCGGAGCCGATCATGTCCAAGGACGCCGTCTTCACCATGAAGCTCGAGCCCCAATTGCGGGATGCGTTCATCGCCGAGGCGGCGGCCGCGCATCGGCCGGCCTCGCAGATCGTGCGCGACCTGATGCGCGACTTCGTGCAGCGCCAGCGTGAGGCGAGGGACTATGACGGCTTTGTCCGCCGCAAGGTGGAGACCGCCCGGACGGAGCGCGAGGCCGGCCTGACCTTCTCCAACGAGGACGTCGAGGCCGAGTTCGCGGCCCGCCGCGCTGACCTACTGAGAAAGGCGGACGAGGCCGGGAGGTGAAGGTCCGCTGGACGGCGTCCGCCAGGCTCGATCGCCTCGACATCGCCGACCACATCGCCGCCGACAGTCCAAGAGCCGCGGTCAGGATGGACACCCTGTTCAGCGAGGCCGCCGAGTCCCTGGCGCGTTTCCCTCAGATGGGCCGTGTCGGGCGCGTATCCGGAACACGGGAAATCTTCCCGCACCAGAGCTACCTGATGGTCTACGAGGTCGAAGACGACACGATCTGGATCCTGACCTTGATCCACACGTCGCGCCAATGGCCGCCGGAGCGCGACTGACCGACGCGGCGCATCATCAAGCTTCCGCCAGCGCCGCCGCCTCCACCAACCGCACCACGTCCCCCATGATCTCGGTGATCTTGAAATCCTTCGGCGTGTAGATCCGTGTCACGCCCATCTGCTTGAGGATCAGGGCGTCGCCGTCGGGGATGATGCCGCCCACGACCACCGGGATGTGGCCCAGGCCTTCGGCGCGCATGACGCGGATGACTTCCTGCACCAGGTCCAGGTGCGAGCCCGACAGGATCGACAGGCCCACCACATGGGCGCGGCCCTCCTTGGCGCGGCGGACGATCTCGTCGGGGGTCGAGCGGATGCCGTCGTAAATGACCTCCATGCCGCAGGCCCGGGCCCGGGTGGCGATCTGTTCGGCGCCGTTGGAGTGGCCGTCCAGGCCGGGCTTGCCGACCAAGTAGGTGAGCGTGCGGCCCAGCACCTGGGACACGCGCTCGACCTGCGCCTTCACCGCCTCGACGTCCTCGGCCTCGCCGGTGGAGACCACCACCGCCACGCCCGTGGGGCCGCGATACTCGCCGAACACCTCGCGCAGGGCGCCGGCCCACTCGCCGGTGGTGATCCCGGCCTTGGCGGCGACAATCGAGGGTTCCATGACATTTCGGCCATCGGCGGCGGCGGCCTTCAGGTCGGCCAGGGCGGCCTCGGCGGCGACCGGGTCGCGGGCCGCGCGCCAGGCCTTCAGCCGCTCGACGACGCCGGCTTCCAGGCGCGGATCGACGGTCTCGATGCTGCTTTCGCCGGCCGACAGCGGCGAGTCCTCGGTGTCGGTCCAGCGATTGACCCCGACCACGGTCATATCGCCGGTCTCGACCGACCGCACGCGCTTGGCGTTCGAGCCGACCAGCTCGGTCTTCATGTAGTCGATGGCGTTCTGGGCGCCGCCCAGGGCGTCGATCAGGGCCAGTTGCTCCAACGCCCCCTTCGACAGTTCGGCGACCTTGGCCTCGACCACGTGGCTGCCGTCGAACAGGTCCTCGTATTCCAGCAGATCCGTCTCGTAGGCCAGCACCTGTTGCAGCCGCAGCGACCACTGCTGGTCGAACGGGCGTGGCAGGCCCAGGGCCTCGTTCCAGGCCGGCAGTTGCAGGGCCCGGCAGCGGGCGTCCTTGCTGAGCGTGACGGCCAGGGCCTCGATGAGAATGCGGTAGACGTTGTTCTCGGGCTGCTGCTCGGTCAGGCCCAGGCTGTTGACCTGCACGCCGTAGCGGAAGCGCCGGGCCTTATTGTCCTGCACGCCGTAGCGCTCCAGCAGGATCTGGTCCCACAGTCGGGTGAACGAGCGCATCTTGCAAAGCTCGGTGACGAACCGCACGCCGGCGTTGACGAAGAAGCTGATCCGCGAGGCGACAATCTCGAAGTCTTCCTCGGGCACCTGGCCGCCGGCCTTGACGGTGTCGAGCACGCTGATGGCGGTGGCCAGGGCGAAGGCCAGCTCCTGTTCCGGCGTCGCGCCGGCCTCCTGCAGGTGGTAGCTGCAGACGTTCATCGGGTTCCATTTGGGAACCTCGATATAGCACCAGGCGATCATGTCGCCGATCAGCCGCAAGGACGGGCCCGGCGGGAAGATGTAGGTGCCGCGGCTCAGATATTCCTTGATCAGGTCGTTCTGGGTGGTGCCCTGCAGCAGCTTGCGGTCGGCCCCCTGCTCGTCGGCCAGCGCCACATACATCGCCAGCAGCCAGGCGGCCGGGGCGTTGATGGTCATGGAGGTGTTGGACTGCTCCAGCGGGATCTGGTCGAACAGCTGGCGCATGTCGCCCAGGTGGGCGATCGGCACGCCGACCTTGCCG